>Ga0310811_10003484_pt1 | contig 19785 bp, 17 predicted proteins | sample YCmetagenome_FD_207642 | JGI IMG/M metagenome (GOLD analysis project Ga0310811, IMG submission 207642) | Soil microbial communities from experimental microcosm in Duke University, North Carolina, United States - YC | ecosystem: Engineered > Artificial ecosystem > Soil microcosm > Unclassified ...
GTTCGTCCTCAACGCCCGGACCGACGCGTGGCTCAAGGCCGGCGATCGCGACCCCGAGGAGGTGCTGGCCGACGCGATCGAGCGGGGCCGCGCCTACCTCGACGCCGGCGCCTCCAACTTCTTCGCCCCGGGCAAGCTCGACGAGACGACCGTGGCCCGGCTGGTGGAGGCGCTGGGCGAGAGGAAGGTCAACCTCATCGGCATCCCCGGATCGATCGACCTGGCCACCGCGCAGCGGCTCGGCGTCTCTCGGGTGTCGTACGGCCCGTGGAGCCAGAACGTGGCGCTGACCGCGCTGGCCGACCTGGCCGAATCGGTCTACGCCGGTGGTGGGCTGCCCTCGGACACCCGCAAGCTGAACTGAGGGCGGTGTAGAGCGGGCCCGCCGCCGAGCGGGCCCGCGGTGAGTGGCTCCAGGTGACAGAGCGTGTACACCGAGTTCATGTCACGGTAACCGGCTGACGCGGGTGGGCGCCCTACAGTCCTGTCATTCTTGACGAGGTAGATCCGTTCATCGGGACCACGGCGACCAGCCTTTCGCCGGCTAGTGGTCTCGCCGCCACATGGTGGTGGCCTAAACCGCAGGTCGGCAACACCCATCCGGGAGCGACCTCACCGCTGGGGATGGTGTCGGCCTGCGCCTACTCGGGGGCCTACCCGACCGGCTACGGGCTGTACAGCAAGAACACCGAGGGCCTGCCCGAAGAGATGTTCGAGGGTCCCCAGGCGTCCGGGTTCACCCACTTTCAGCAGTCCGGCACCGGCGCGATCCGGAAGTACTACAACTACGTCCGGGTCACGCCGATGGTGGCGCCGCTGGACGACCTGGGCGAGGCGTGGCCGCTGCACGACGAGACCGCGACGGCCGGCTACTACGCGGCCACCCTCGAGACCGGCATCCGCTGTGAGATCACGGTGGGGGAGAAGGTCGCCGTCCACCGCTACACCTTCCCCGAGAGCCGCAGCGCCCGCGTGGTGCTGGACCTGTCCTGCGGTGGGCTGGCGATCGAGCACGGCCGGACGGTGCCGCTGCGGGCGCAGGTGGAGAGCATCGGGCACGGCCGCGCCCAGGGCACGATCGCTCTGGAGGGCGTCCCGCTGTCGGTGCACCTGGAGGTGGACAGCCCGGGCTGGCGGCAGATGCTCTGGCACGACCGCCGGCTGATCCAGGGCGGTACGCGGCTGGACTTCGACAGCATCCGCCAGACCACGCTGCGCCCCTTCGGCCTGCTGTTCATGGGGCCCGTCCGGGCCGGGCAGACCGTCGAGGTGCGGCTCGGTTTCTCGCTGCGGGGCTGCGAGCAGGCGCGGGAGAACCTGCGGCGCGAGTGCGGGGAGGCCGAGCAGGCCTTCGAGGTGACCAGGACCCGCACCGCCACCCGGTGGACCGACCACCTCTCCCGCGTCCGCGTCGACGGCGGCACGCCGGCTCGGCGCCAGGTCATGGCCACCGCCCTGTACCACTCGCTGATCAAGCCCTGCTTCGGCGACGACGAGAGCCCGTTCTGGCCGGCGTCCGGCCCGTTCGCGTTCGACATCTGCACGATGTGGGACATCTACAAGACGCAGATCCCGCTGCTCATGGCCATCGCCCCGGACCGGGCCGCCGACCTGCTGGAGTCGTTGATCAGGGTCTGCGAGGAGGAGGGCAACTTCCCGATCGGCTACCGGATGGCCCGGGGAGCGGACCGCTTCTTCCGGCAGGCCAGCGCGCTCGCGCATCCCGCGCTGGCCGACGCCCAGGCCCTCGGGCTGGGGGACCTGGACTGGAGCTGGGCGCTGGTCCACATGGAGAGCGACCTGCACCGCCTGTACGGCGAGGACTTCATCGAGCACGGCGTGGTGCACCCCATCACCCACACTCTCGACCTCGCCTACGGCCACTTCTGCACCGCGAAGGTGGCCCGGGAGCTCGGGGACAAGCGGTTGGCCGACGAACTCGAGGACCGCAGCCGGATGTGGGTCAACGCCTTCGACCCGGCGACCGGGCTGCTGCGCGACTCCGAGTACTACGAGGGCGGCAAGTGGAACTACTCGTTCCGGCTGCTGCACGACATGCGGGCCCGGATCGCGCTGGCCGGTGGCGACGACGCCTTCGTGGAGATGCTCGACGCCTTCTTCGGCTTCGGCGCGGGTGCGGTGACCCAGCCCGGTCGCCGCCCGTCCGCGCTGGAGATGGCCGCCGGCTACCTGCTCAACCGGTTCGAAGGGCTGAACAACGAACCGGACATGGAGGCGCCGTGGGCCTACCACTACGCGGGCCGCCCGGATCGGACCGCCGACGTCGTCCATGCCGCGCTGACCTGGCAGTACGGCACCGGTTCCGGTGGGCTGCCCGGTAACGACGACTCCGGGGGCCTCAGCTCCTGGTACGTCTGGGCGTCGCTGGGCCTGTTCCCGATCGCCGGCCAGAACCTGTTCCTGGTGAACGCGCCGGCCTTCGCCCGCGCGGCGATCACCGTCCCCGGTGGCGAGTTCGTGATCGAGACGAACGGTCACCGTGAGGACCCCATCGGCGCCGAAGGGATCTCGGAGACACCCCCCACTCAGTACGTGCAGTCGGCGACGTTGAACGGCCGGCAGTTGGAGACGACCCACATCAGTGCCAAGGACGTCCACGTTGGCGGCGTCCTGCAACTCGAACTCGGCCCGGAGCCCTCGTCGTGGGGGCGCTCCACCAGGCCGCCATCCCTGTCCGATGCGCGTAATGGAGGTGGGACACCATGAGATACCCAGACCGCCGGCTCGTCATTGTCGTACGAGCCGACCCCGTGATCTGCGGCCACTCCGGCGAAGCCCGCAACCTTGCCGAGGTCGCGCTGAAACGCGGTTTCGACGACGTCAGGATCCTGACCTGGCCGATCGCCGCCCTGGAGGCGGCCGGCCTGCCGTTGAAACCGCTGGACCGTCTCCAGCCCTACAGCGAGGGCATCACCGTCGAGCGTCCCGAACCGGTCGGGGACTACCGGGTGCCGGACGGGCGTCATCTCGCCGGGCTCACCGGCCGGCTGGTCGAGCTGCTCGCCGAACCGGTTCCGACGACGTGCCTGTCGATGTACCTCGCGCCGCACGCCAACGTCGTGATGGACGCGGTGATCTCCGCGCGGGCGGCCGGGTTCGACCCCGACGTGCACACGATCGCCAAGGCGGTGGGCTCGGACATCACCAACGTCATCCGGTCCTGCCTGCGTGAGGGCCGGTTCGGTGCGGCGGCCACCACGCTCACCACCTTCCTCGCCCATGACGAGGTGGTGGCGGTCTCGGAGTACACCCGCGAGCAGATCATCCTGTCCGCGCAGGCCGTCGACCTGCACTGCGGCACCCGCTTCGCAGGTGCGTTTCGGGACCGGGTCACCGTCAGCTACCCGCCGATCGACGCGGCCGCCTACCTCGAGGTCGACCAGGCGGAGGTGGACGCCGCGCTGGCCCGGCGGGGACTCGAGCGCGACGGCTACGTGCTGTTCCTGTCCCGGGTCACCAAGGCCAAGGGGATCCACGACCTGGTCGAGGCGTACGCCGCGTCGCAGGCCCGTCACCGGGTGAAGCTGGTCGTCGCGGGCACCGGTCCGTCGCTACCGGAGATCCGCTCGTCGGCCGCCGCCCTCGACCCGTCGGGGGAGCGCATCGTCTTCCTCGACGACGTGGACGACGACGAGAAGCCGCTGCTGATGCGGGGGTGTGCCACCTACGCGCTACCCACCAAACCGGAGCCGGACTTCGTCGAGACGTTCGGAATCGCGCTGGCCGAGAAGATGCTGGCAGGCGGCGGACCGGTGATCACCACCATCACCGGTGGTACGGGTGAGGCGGTGGGCGACACGGCGGTCATCGTGGAGGCCGGAGACGTCGCGGCGCTCACCGCGGCGCTGGACCGGGTGGTGCTGGAGATGTCGGAGCACGACCGGCGCTCGCTGGAGTGGCGCGGCCGCGACTTCGCCCTGCAGTTCGACCGGACCCAGGTCTTCGACGACCTGTTCTTCCCGGGCATCACGTCGGGTGGAATCGAGGCCGGGCTGGGTCACGGCGAGGAGCAGACCGCCCGCGCGGTGTGACCGCTCCGGAGTGACATACGGACCGACAGCCGGGCTGCCAGGATCGCTGGCAGCCCGGCGGTCGGGATCCCCCGGTGACCTGGCGGGTCATCCCGGGCGGATCACCCCGCGCGGTTCGCCGCCGCCTTCGCCCAGGACTGCAGCTCGCGGATCCGCGTGTACCCGCCCTGACCCTCGACCCTCGCGTCGTGCCCGCCTTCGCTCCTGGCGTCGTGCACGCAGGCGACGGGGCAGACCGGCACGCAGAACCCGCAGTCGATGCACTGGTCGAGGTCCACCGCGAAACGCCCCAGGAAATCGCCGGGCACCTTGTGGATCGCCGCCACCTTGCCCGGACAGGCGTGCTCGCACGCTCCGCAGCCGATACAGGTGTCGTCGATGTAGAAGTGCCCGGTCCGGGTACGGCTCACGGCGTCACCTCCGGGCCGCCGCGGGTGCGATCCCCGCGCAGTTGTTGACGAACCGCTGCAGGGTCTGGTTGTAGCGGAAGAACATGTCCCGTCCCAGCGGATCGGACGACCACACCCTGATCGGTGTGCCGGGCAGGCTCAGACCGTTCAGGGTGTGGCCCAGATCCGGGCGGCCACCGTTGGCGACGATGTCGGCGACCATCTCGTTCCAGGTGGCCAGGTCGGTCTCCACCACGAAGTCGAGCCCGCCCAGCTCGTCGACGTCGATCAGCCGCAGCTTGCGGACGGAAAGCTCCTCGAAGTCCAGCCTCACGCACCACGGGGTCCCACCGGGCCCGCCGTCGAGCAGGCACACCGCCATGGAGCAGTCGATCGTGCCGATCCGGCCGAACTCGTCGTGCTGCTCGTCCATCATCCTGGCGAGCTCCGCGAACCACTCCAGGGAGGGGAACGGGGGCCCGGCCGGCACGGTGGCGGTCTCGGCAGCGGTACCGGTGGCGGTCATGACGAGCTCACCCACGGCATCGTGGTCGGGATGGTCAGCCGTTCCCGGCGGTCGAACCCGGCCCGTTCGCAGCGCTGCAGGTACTCCTCCACGATGGTCGCCCACAGCAGCCCGGCGCCCTCCATGCCCTTGTCGATGTGCTTGATGCCGCCACCCATCAGGACGGCCATCGGCTCGAGCACACACGGGTCGCTGAGCACGGTGAGGATGATCTGCTCGCCCAGGTCGGCGAACCGGTGCATGGACTCCAGCGTCTGCTCCCGGTCGGGCGCGGCGTCCAGGAAGCCCTTCAGCTCCAGGGTGCCGTAGGACACGTGGCGGGCCTCGTCCTGCATGCAGAGCCGGAAGATCTCCTTGTCCACCTGGGTCTTGGCCAGGTACTCCCCGGCCCGGAACAGCGACAGCACGAGGCCCTCACCGAGCACGTTGAGCAGGAACGTGCCCTGGGTGTGCGTGGGTGACTCCAGGATGGCCTTCAGCGCCCACTCGAAGGCGGGGCTGGCGTGCAGCAGGCCACCGCCCCCGGCCAGCGCGCGCTTGCGGAACACCTCCATGTGCCGTGCCTCGTCCATCATCTGGGTCACCAGGAAGTTCTTGACCTCGAAGAAGTCCGGGGCCGTCCGGTAGATCCAGCGCGCCGGGAAGTCGCCGGCCACGAACTCGACCTCGGTGAGGAAGGTGGCCAGCTGGCAGGCCGCGATCTCCAGGTCCTCGCCGGCCGGTTCGAGCTCGGTCCAGGGGACGTCGGTCGTCGAGTTCCACTGCCGGCTCTTGGCCTCCTCGTAGAGCGTGACCACGTTCTCGGCCCAGACGTGCTTCTTGTCGAGGACGTCGTAGGCCTCGATCGTGGGCATGCGGTCGGCGTAGGGCTCCCGGATCGAGCCGCGGGGGGCGAAGTTGCGCTGGTCGGTGTTCTCGGGGATGGTGCCGTACGCCTTGGGCCGGTTGATGTCCATCGAGGTCAGGCCGCGAGAGCTCGGCCGGGCGTGGGTGCCCCAGTGGGCCTTCGAGGTGTCGGTCCAGTGCAGGGAGAACGAGCCCTTGCCGAGGCGCTCGAGGTTCTCCTCCAGCAGCGTGCCCCAGATCTGGTAGTGCCCCCGGAACTTGGCCTCGTACTCGGCCAGCGAGGCCTCGTCGATCGAGGCCTCGGGGGTCGGAGGGGCCATGGTGGCGAGCGTGTTCGCGGACATCGGTGTCGCACCGTCCTCGTCGCGTTTCGAATGCGGAATAAGGACTCTGACTATGGGTGCGACGGAAGTGGGCCCGCAGGGTCGAAGGTCCCGGGAGATGCGAGCCGCAGGTCCCGTGACCTCCGCTCAGGCGGTCAGGGGACGGCCCCGGCCGTCTTGGGGGTGCCGAAGGACTTCCCGGCCTTGAACGCCGGGTCGGCGAGCGCCCCGTGGACGACGAGGTTGTGGGTGTGGCTGAGCTGGTGCAGCGCGAACGACGTCGACATGGCGGCGGGCCTGCCCTGGGCGTCCTGGGCGGCGTTGACCGCCTCCTTGACCAGCTTCAGGGTGAACAGCGACTGCTCGGCGATCCGCGTGGCGAGGCTCAGCGTGAACGCGCTGAGCTCGTCGCGGGGGACCACGTGGTTGATCATGCCGGCGCGTTCGGCCTCGGCCGCCGACAGGAAGCGGGAGGTGAACAGCATCTCCTTGGCCTTGCGGATCCCCAGCTCCCAGGGGTGGTTGAAGTACTCCGCCCCGGCGACGCCCATGGCCACGGTGTTGTCGCAGAACTCGGCGTCGGTGGATGCGACGATCAGGTCGCAGGGCCACATCAGCATCAGACCGCCGGAGATGACCTTGCCCTGCACCTCCGCGATGGTCGGCTTGGGGATGTTGCGCCAGCGCTCCGACAGCCCGAGGTAGAGCTCCTTCTCCCGGGCCATCTGGGCCTCGGCCCCCTCGCAGCCGAAGCCGCACCAGGTGCCGACCGTGGCGAACGAGTCCATGGTGGCCAGCCGGTCGGTCTCGCGCAGGTCGTGACCGCTGGAGAAGTGCGGACCGTTGGCGGCCAGGATGATCACGCTGATGCCGTCGTCCTGCGCCGCGCGGTCGAAGGCGAGGTTCAGCTCGTAGAGCAGCCGGGAGTCCTGGGCGTTGCGCGCCTCGGGCCGGTCCAGCACGATCCGGGCGACCTTCGGGGCCGGTGTCTGGTAGTCGATGTGCCGGTACTCCCGTGTCGGGCCGGTGGTGCCGGTGGTTCCGCTGGTCATGTCGGAGGCTCCCGCAGATAGGTGTCGAGGGTCGTGTGGAAGTGGCGGATGCGGCTCTCCTGGTAGCCGGCCAGCGTCATCGCACCCTTGCGGGAGCTGCGAACCCCGCGCTGGATGACCGCGAGGTTGGACATGTCCTGGTCGAGGATCGCGGCGAGGCTGCGCCGCAGCCCGCGCACGCCGGTGAACGGCTCGTCCTCTCCGAGATGCACCGGCTCGACCCTCTCGGCGACCCCGCCGGCCGGGCGCGGGGAGAAGACCATCAGCTCCATGGTGGAGCGCCCCGGATCGTCGCCGTCGGGCAGGAAACGGTAGGCCAGCGGGGCGTAACCACCCCAGGGGACGAAGTTCGGGAACACGAAGTACTGGATGCCGTCGATGGCCTCGGAGTCGGTGCACTCGATCGCCTGACCGGCCTGTCGGCTCAGCTCGCCGCGCACCAGGTCGGCGACCCGTCGCCGCGCGGTCTCCACCCCGTCGAGACCCACCCCGTCACCGACGAGCGCCCCGAGGATCTCGTCCTCCTCGAGCTCGGCCTCCAGGTGCGGGCTGGTCACGCCCTGAGCGCTGATCATCCGGTTGAAGTGTGGTTCGCCGGAGTACACGTCGTACTCGGTGTTGACCTCGTCGAGGCTGGCCAGCAGCTGCGGGTGGGTAGCGGTCGTGTGGAAGGACTCCAGGAACGCCTCCAGCGCGAGCTTCCAGTTGCACGGCAACGGCTTGACGATGTGCAGCGTCTTGACCCGCGGAACGGACTCCCACTCCCGCCAGTGCTCGACGATCCCGCCCAGGTGCTCGTGCAGCGGCGGTGGGTCGTCGGAGACGTTGACGAACACCCACCCGGCCCAGGTGTCCACGTGGGCCTGGGGCAGGCACGCCTGTGACCGGTCGAGGTGCTCGAAGTCCCACGGGGTCGGGACGCTCTCCAGGCTCCCGTCGAGCCTCCAGGTGAAGCCGTGGAACGGGCACCGCAGCCGGCGGACCGTCCCGGGTTCGGTACGCAGCGGGCGGCCCCGGTGCAGGCAGGAGTTGTGGTAGGCCCGGATCCCGCCGGGGCCGTCCCCGGTGCGCACCACGATCAGGGAGATGTCCGCGACGTCGTAGAGGGCGGTGTCCCCGACGCCGGGGATGTCCTCCTCCCGGCAGGCCATCTGCCAGACCCGCTTCCACACCGACCCGACTTCCCGCCGGTGCCACTCGCGGGAGACGTAGCGGTCGAGACCGATGTCGGCGGTGCCGAGGTCGGCGGACTCGCTGCGCCGCAGCACCTCGGGTACGGGACGGGTCTCGCGGTCGAGCAGCTCCTGGAACGTGGGTCCGCCGTGCCCGGTGCTCGTCGGGCGCTCCTGCGTGGTCATGGCCGCCTTCCCCTCCCGTGCCGGGTGGCCGCCGTGAAGCCGGCGGCCACCGCGTCCCAGGTCTGGTCGGTGACACCGGCGTCACGCAGCAGGAACTTCTGGACCCGCCCGGTGGGTGTGCGGGGCAGCGCCTCGATGAGCTCGATGTAGCGGGGCACCGCGAAGTAGGGCAGGTTCTCGGAGCAGTAGGCGGCCAGCGCGGGCGGATCGAGCACGGCGCCGTCGGCGGTGACCACGCTGGCTTTGATCTCGTCCTCCGACTCGCCGGCGGGGACCCCGTACACGGCGACGTCGGCCACGTCGGGGTGGTCCCGGATGGCCTCCTCCACCTCGAGGGAGGAGATGTTCTCCCCGCGTCTGCGCAGGTAATCGGCCTTTCGGTCGACGAAGAACAGCTCACCGTCGGCGTCGATCCGCGCGAGGTCGCCGGTGTGGTACCAGAGGTTGCGGAACGCCCGCAGGGTCTCGTCGGGCATCTTGAAGTAGCCGCTGAACATGCTGTCGGGGGTCTTCGGGCGGCACACCAGCTCGCCCACCTCACCCGGGGCCACCACGCGGTCGAGGTCGTCGACGACCTGCAGCTCCAGGTGGGGCTGCGCGATCCCGGCCGATCCCGGTTTCCACCGTCGCCGTACGTCGGCGATCGCGGCCGGCATGATCTCGGTCTGGCCGTAGGCGGAGAACACGCCCTCCAGCCCGAACCGCTCGGTGAACGGCTCCACCAGGTCACCGGCCAGCGGTACGGCGGTCCAGATACGGGCGGGGTTGGCCGCGTCGTCCGCACCGGGGGGTTGGCCCCACAGCCACATGTGCATCGCACCGAGGGTGAACAGCTGGGTGGCGCCGTAGCGGCGCACACTGGACCAGAAGTCGGTCACCGAGAACCAGGAGTCGATCCCCAGCGGCAGGCCGTACAGCAGCGACGGGTAGATGTTCAGCAACCAGGCACCCGCGTGGAACATCGGTGTGCAGGAGTAGAAGACGTCGCCCTCGCGGATGTCCCGTCCCGACGACATCGCCTCGGTTGCGGTCAACCAGTAGTGGTGGGTCTGGATGACGCCCTTGGATCGGCCGGTCGTGCCGGAGGTGTAGGTGATCGCGGCGACGTCGTCGTGGCGGGTGTCGACTGACGGCGCGCAGTTGCCGGGCGCGGCCAGGGTGCTCACGGCGGTGACCGTGAACGGGCCCTCGGCGGCGGCTTCGTCTCCCCGGACCACCAGCAGCGGCTTTAGCCCGTCGGGCGTCGCGGAGAGCAGCTGTTCGACGTACGGCTCGTCGACGACCACGCACCTCGGCTCGGCGTGCTCGAGCAGCCGCCCGAGGAACGCGCCGCGGAACGCCGTGTTCACCGGCATGTGGACCGCACCCACCCGGATCAGGGCCAGCACGACCAGGACGTAGTCGATGCACGAGTCCATCAGGACCGCGACCACGTCACCACGCCCGACGCCCTGGGAGTGGAACCCCGCGGCGTAGCGCTCCACGAGGTCGTGGCCGGCGGCGAACGACAAGCGGTCGTCCCCGCTGATCAGCCAGGTCGCGTCGCCCTGGGCGACGGCCTGCGCCGGGAGCAGCGTATCCAGGCGCCGCTGCGCGACGTCGTCGAGGATCAGGCGGTTCACGGCTGGTCCGGCGCGGACGGTGTAGCCGGCGCGGACGGCGGGTCAGACACGGACGGCTGATTCGGCACGGACGTCGGGTCCGGCACGAACGGCCGGGCCCGGTCGGCCGTCTGGTCGGACCGGAAATCCTCGATGGCCGTCCACGGGTCGATGGTGGCCAGGCCTCTGCGCAGAACCCGCTTCCACGAGGTCCGGCTGTTGTGGTCGGTCCGCAGGATCGCCTCGATGACTCCCGCGACCTCGGCGTCCAGCTGGTCGTCGGGCACGCACCGGGCGATGAGACCGATCCGTTCGGCCTCCGGAGCCTTGATCGGTTGCGCGGTGAACATCAGGTTGGCTGCGCGTTCGGTCCCGACCTTGGCGATCAACCGCGGTGGGATGAACGGGTCCGGGCGCGCGCGCAGCAGCTCCGGTACCCGGAACACCGCCGACTCGGCGGCGACGGTGAGGTCGGCGCAGAGCGAGAACAGCAGGCCGCCCGCGTGCGCCGCGCCGTGGACCCGGGCCACGACCAGCAGCGGGCACTGCTCGATGCTGTTGGTCAGGTCGTGGCCGATCTGCATGGTCGTCCACGCGTCGTCGTGGGTGAGCGTGACGGCCTTGTACTCGCCGAGGTCGCCGCCCGAGGAGAACGCCTCGCCCAGCGCGGAGAGCACGATGACCTCGACGTCCCCGGATTCGGCGAGCTCGCGCACCCCGCGCGCCACGCCGGACACCATGGCCAGCGTCATCGCGTTGCGCTTCTCCGGCCGGTTGAGCACGACGTGCCCGACGACCCCGTCGCGGTGCACGGTGACCGGGGGTGCGCTGCCGTTGTGGTCGCTCATCGTAGGAACACGCTCATCTCAGGAAATAGCCCCCGTCCAGGGTCAGGATCTGTCCGGTCACCCAGTCCGTCTCGGGACGGGCCAGGAAGGCGACCATGTCTGCCACGTCGTCCGGTGACCCGATCCGGCCGACCGGGGTCCGGCGGGCCAGCGCGTCCACGTGCGAGGCCGGCACCTGGGAGCGCATCAGCTCGGTGTCGACCAGCCCGGCCGACACCGCGTTCACCGTGGTGCCCTTCGCGGCCAGCTCGTACCCGAGGTGCACCACCAGTGACTCCAGCGCCGCCTTGGCCGGGCCGATCGCGCCGTAGCCCTCGACGTAGCGACGTGACCAGGGGGAGGTGAGCGCGATCAGCCGGCCGTGTTCCCGGCCGGCGTCCGCCATCCGCCGCCCCAGCCAGAGCATCGGGGTCGTGGTCGTCGCCAGCACGGCGTGCCAGTCCTCCTCGGTCACCGTCAGCGCCGACCGCAGCCGGGCGTCGACGGCGGCGAAGACGATCACGTCGAGCCGCCCGTGGAGCGCGAGCACGGAGTCGACGAGCTCGTCGACCCCGGCCTTGGAGCTCACGTCGGAACGTGCGGTGCTCAGATCCCGGCCGGCCAGGTCGTGCTCGAGCGCCTTCGCGGCGGTCTCGTCGGCCCGGTAGGCCGCCACCACGGGACCCTGTTCGAGCAGCCGGGTGGTGACCGCACGCCCGATCCCCTTGGTGCCGCCGACCACCAGGGACACCCGGTCGCTCATCGGCCCGACTCCGGGTAGAACTGTTCGGCCCACTCGCGCAGCGCCCGGTACGGCTTGGACTCCTCCGGGGTGAGCGGGGCTCTCGGGCGGTAGACCATGTTTCCCCAGATCCTCAGGTCGTTGCCGAGCTCGGCGAGCTGGCGGTCCAGAGCGCGGCGTTGCCGCGGGCTCGGTTCGTCCGGGCTCGCCGGGTCGCGGCGTAGCCACACGGAGTCCCGCAGGTCGCAGCGGTCGCCCTCGATCGGCGTGCTGCACTGCATCTCCACGTGGGTGACGCCGTGCTCGTTGCCGAAGATCCCGACCATCAACCCGAGGCCCCAGGTCTCCATGTGCAGGCCCAGGCCGCTGTTGCTGTCGAAGGTGTGGTCGACGAAGAACCGGTGGTCGCGGGTGTGGTGCTCGGTGATAGTGGTGATCGCCCGGGCGGAGTGCACGTACTGGAAGTGCGCGACGTCGACGATGTTCTCGGTCACCCACTGCGGCCGGACCCGCACGTCGCCCCATAGCCGTGAGCAGCCCGGGTGCACCGGGTAGTAGTCGGCCTGGTCGAACCCGGGGACGATGTCGTCCATCGTCGGCGGCTCCCACGCGGGCGGCCCGCCGGCGTGGTCGTACCAGGCGACCACCAACCCGCCGAACTCGCGGACCTCCCAGCAGCGCAGCCGCTGGCCCCGGTTCGGGCGGTCGCTGTACGGGATCTCGGTGTTGCGGCCGTCGCCGGACCAGCGCCAGCCGTGGAACGGGCAGACGATGTTCTCGCCCTCCACCCAACCGCCCTCGCCGAGGTGCGCCCCCAGGTGCGGGCAGTGCGCGTCCAGCATCCGCACGTCCCCGCTGGCCTGCCGGAACAGCACAAGATCCGAGTCGAAGTAACGGCGTGCCAGCACCCCGCCTTCGGGTAGCTCCGCCGACCAGGCGACCTGGAACCAGCCGGTAGGGTGTTCCTCGTGTGGCCAGCCGGCGTTGCTGTCCCGCGAGTTGCGTGATCCGCGTCGGCGAGTTGCGCGATTCGTGTCGGCGGCGCTCATACCCGGCCGGCTCCCGTGTCCCGGCGGGCCGGTAACCGACCGCGCCGCCAGGCCGTCCAGGTGTTGATGCCCTCTTTGTTGGCCAGCGCGCGGAAGCTCACCGGAGCGTTGCGACGCCGCCACCAGCTCAGCCCGATGCCCGCGGCGGCGAGCAGCGCGCACCGCCGGATCACGAGGCACCATTCCGCTCTGCGCGGCCGCCGGTTGAGCTGCCGGCGGGTGAGCTGCCGGCGGGTGAGCTGCCGGCGGGTGAGCTGCCGGCGGGTGAGCGGCCCCCCGCGGCGCGGCCCTTCACCTTGATGCCGGCCCGGAGCCCGTTGCTGCGGCGGTCGTCACCGGCCAGCTGGTGCTCGCTGTCGATACGGCTGTCCCAGAGCCGGCGGAACGCGATCAGCCCCTGGTCACGCTTGCTGTACGGCGGGTTGTCCGGCTCCTGGCGGTGCATCATCAGCCCGGCGTCCTGGATCGCGGTGGACCAGTTGCCGAGCCCGGCGACGAACCCGATCGTCTTCTCCAGCGCCCGGCCGACCACCGGGACCTCGCTCTTCGGCACCAGCGTGATGTCCATGACGTAGTGGGAGTCGGCGTCGACCGGGCACCAGCAGTTGATGATCGTGCCCAGGATCCGGGGACGGCCGGCGAAACGCACCAGGTTCACCGTGCCGCCCCACGACGTCCCGACCACGTTGTCCACCACCGGGGTGAGCAGGTTGATCAGCTCGCGGCGGTCGAACCTGCGCTTGACGTTCGCCATCGACCACCAGTCGCGCCGGTCGTAGATCGCGTTCTCCGTCTCGAGCGTCGTCGCGGTCTCGAAGTTGACGATCGTGTCGCCCCACTGGCCGGTGTCGTGCGCGATGGCGAAGTGCATGCCGTCGGCCAGGTTCTCCCCGAACCACTTCGCGGGGAACGGCAGGAACCACCGGTGGTGGTGGAACGTCACGTCCTCCTCGCCGGCCCCGATGTCCTTCAGGAACGCCAGGAAGTCGGGGAAGTCGATGTCCGGCTCGCCGGCGCCGTTCCACAGGAACAGCGCGCCGTGCTTCTCCACGATCCGGTAAGTGGGGAGGCAGACGTCGGCGCGCGGCCTGTCCGGACCCGGGACGTGCTCGAGCCGCCCCGATGCTCCGAACCTCCAGCCGTGGAAACCGCAGCGCAGGTGGTCCCCGACCACCTCACCGCCGTAGCCGAAGTGCGCACCCAGGTGCGGGCAGTGCCCGGCCTGGCAGTGCACCACACCGGTGGAGTCGCGCCAGAGCACCACGTCGCGCTCGAGCACCTTCAGCGGCACCGTGCGGTGTCCTCCCTTCACATCGCAGGAGAACGCCACCATCCACCAGGAGCGGGGGTAGGCGGGGTTCAGAGCGCTGTATGCGCGTTCGTTCGCGGCGGCGGTGTTCGTCCCGGCACCCGCGGTCGCCCCCGTGTTAACCGCCCCCGTGTTCACCGCCCCCGTGTTCACCTGCGGCTCGGACGAGGCGGGTGGTCCGGTGGGAGGTTGCAGCGTCGTCACGAGGTGCTCCTTATCCGAGTGGAGGCGTACTTCGCGGCACCGGTGCCCGCGGTGCGGCCGAACACGAGGCAGGCGGCGATGGAGTTCCCGCTGCCCACGTAGGCGGTGCCGAGCACGCCGGCCGCGCACTCGCCGGCGGCGTAGAGCCCGGGCACCTCCGCGCCGGCCCGGTCCAGCACGTGGGCCCCGGCGTCGATGGCCAGGCCCTCCCCGGTGAGCGCGAGGATCCCGAGGTGCAGGGCGCAGCCGTAGAACGGAGGGGTGCCCACCGGGTCCATGAACCTGGGGTCCTTGCCGAAGTCCGGGTCGGCGCCCTCGGAGCAGCCCCGGTTGTAGCGCCCGATCGACGCCTCGAGACCGGTGCCGTCCACCCCGATGAGAGGTCCGAGCTCGCGCAGCGTGTCCGCGCGCCTGATTCGGCCGGCGGCGACCATCTCGTCGATCACCGGGGTGGTCCAGTTGGACTCCACACCGGTGTCGGGCATCCCCGGGATCGTCTGCTTGTAGCGGGGCGCCCGGTCGGGGCGCGCGGCCAGCCGGGCGGCGTCGTCGAAGATCGCGTACAGCGGGGCGTGCCGTTTGTGGGCCAGCTCCATCACCGCGTACGAGGTCGACTCGTCGACCCGACGGGCGCCGCCCCGGTCCACCATCACCAGCCAGCCGGGGAAGTACACCTCCAACCGGGTGGCCGAGAAGCCCGGTGTCGCCACCAGCAGCCCCCGGCCCCGGCCGGCGATCTGGGCGTCGACCTGGGCGCCGAGGCGCAGATGGTCGCCGCGCGCGCCCGGGCCGCCCACGTACCAGGCCGTCTCGTGGGAGTCGGTCAGCAGCGGCAGGTGTTCCGGCCACATGCTCCGGTCGGCGCCGAACCCGCCGGTGGTGATCACGACGGCACCGGCCCGCACCTCGTCGTCCCCCACCGCGACGCCGCTGACCCGTCCGTCGGTGAGTAGGAGCCGGTCGACGCGACGCCCGACGGCGACGTCGACCCCGGGGTGGCGTTCCAACGCCTTCACCAGCGCGCGCACGATTCCCCGGCCGCCCCGGCGCGTGACGTGTGACCGGGCGACCGGCTCCTCGGCGGCGTACACCAGCTCGTCGAGGAACTCCACGCCCTGGGCGATCAGCCAGTCGATGGCCGACGCGGAGCCTTCGGCCAGTGCGCGGGCCATCGAGGGGTGGACGCTGTGCTGGGTGAACAGCAGGTAGTCGCGGCAGAGCGCCTCGGCGGAGTCCTCGATGCCGGCCTTGCGCTGGACCGAGGTGTCGGCGCCCATGACGATTCCACCGGACAGGGCCGAGGAGCCGCCGAGGCGGGCCTCGCCCTCGGCCAGCAGGACCGATGCGCCCGCGGCCGCTGCCTCGAGCGCGGCCGAGAGGCCGGCGAACCCGCCGCCGACCACGATGACGTCGTAGTCAATCCTGTCCACCCCGGCGGCCCTCCAACCAATCTAAACGTTCATTTTATTTATGGCAGGAGTGCTGTCAAGGCCGGATCGGTCAGGAGCGCGGAGGAGGGAGCAGCTTGCCGGCGAGCGCGCGCTTGAACGCCGTGATGGCGTCGCGGTGCGCCGTGGCGCTGCGGCTGCCCGCCCCGAAGATCGAGAAGCCGGTGAACATCGCCACCAGCATGTTGATCACCGGCTCGCGGTCGTCGTCGGCCACCTCGTCGGGATGATCCGAGACCAGTCGCTCGAAGAACCGGTAGACGGTGCGGGCATCCTCGCGGACGAGCTCGCGCAGCTCGGGATGGCGTTGCAGCTCGATCGTGGCCACCGCGGTGAAAGCCGCCAGCCGGGGGTCGTTGGCGTGCAGGTCGGCGGCCTCGTCCAGTAGCAGCGACAACTTGTCGACGAGACCGCCCGCGCAGGACACGGTCTGCTCGAACTGCTTGAACAGCGACGCCTGATGCTGGTGGTACACCTCGACGAACAGCTGCTGCTTCGAGGTGAAGTGGTGGTAGAGGGCTCCGGCCGTCATGTCCGCGGCCGCGGCGATGTCCTTCATCGTGGTCTGGTCGTAACCCCGGCTGACGAACGATGCCCGGGCGCCGGTCAGGATCCGTTCCCGGGTCTGCGCGCCGTCGCTCGCGGGCGGCCTGCCCAGCCTGCCGACGCCTGTCACGCGCTAATCAAAGCACCTCGGACGGGTGAGGCGCGCCCAATAACGGCCCGGACGCGGGATCACCGGGCGGCGGCCCGCTCGATGGCGGCGAGTGAGTGGTGGCGGAGCACGGCGTGGTCGAAGTCCGGGACCACCGTGTGCCCCGCCTGCTCGTCCTCCAGCAGCTGGACGTAGGCGTGCGCGACGGCGTAGCCGGGGTGATCCGGGGGCAACTCCGCCACCAGTTGGTACGTCGCCGGAACCGGGAGTTCGGCGAGCTCGGTGTCGTCGCCCCGCGCCCCGTGGACGGTGATCGGGACCATCTGGAGGTGCCCGAAGGGGGCGGTGACGACGAGGTCGCCCTCGGTGCCGTTGATCTCCCAGCGGAAGTTGGTGCCCCGGTTCATCCCGCCCCGGTAGTGGAACGAGGCCACCGGTCCGCCCTCCAGTGCGCCACCCTCGGTGTCCGCGACCGGGCCGCCACCGAGGCGCCCGGTCACGGCGACCTGGTCAGGGGCGTTCATCGGAAGCGATCCGCCGCTCTCGGCGTCGTGTGCGACGGTGCGGCGGGTGGCCAGGGTCGCGGTCAGGTCCCTGGGCTCCCCGAGTACCGAGGCCACCGCGTCCAGGGTGTGGGCGAACGGGATGGTCAGCATGGTCGCGCCGTTGGCCGCGTCGAGCAGATAGCGCTCGCCGGCCGACTCGACCTCACCGCCCCACCGCCCGCCCGATCCGACCAGCGTCGTGGACAGCACCTCGCCGACGTAACCGTCGGCGACCAGGTCGCGCAGGTAGCGCACCGCCGGCGCCGAGCGGGCCTGCAGTCCGACGGCGGTGGACAGGCCACGCTCCCGGGCCAGCTCGGCGAGTTCCTCGGCCTCGGCCGGACCGTTGCCCAGCGGCCACTCGCACAGCACCGCCTTGCCGGCCTCGAGTGCGGCGGTCACCAGCTCGCGGTGGAACGGCACCCGGACGGTGATCACCACCAGGTCGACGTCGTCGTGGGCGGCCAGCTCAGCGGCACTGCCGAAGGTCAGGGGGACGTCGTGTACCCGCCCGGCGGCCGCCGCGGACTCGGGGGAGCTGGCACTGAGCGCACGCAGCTCGTAGCCCTCGATGGCCCGCAAGGCCGGGACGTGCGCGTTGGCCGCCCACTGCCCCGAAGCGCTGAGCCCCACGATTCCCACGCCGATCGGGTGGCCGGTACCTCTGGAGAAGGCCATGCTCGAATCGTAAACGTGTGGTGTCGGAGCTCGGCCGCGCCGAGTCCCATGATTGTCTACTGCTTATTGACGTATCGACGGGTTTATGTAGAATCTCAGCATCGAAATCCAGGGCCGGAGCCAGGCTGATGAGCGAACTCTTCAACGCCGCTGAGTATCTGACCGAGAGGCGGGTGGCGGCCGGTGACGCGGCCCGGGTCGCGGTCCACCACCCCCGGGGCAGCCTCACCTACGCCGACCTGGTCATGCAGGTCCGCCGGGTGGCGGGCGGGCTGGCCGGGATCGGGGTGCGGCCGGAGGAGCGGGTCGTGCTGTGCATGGCCGACGACGTCGAGCTGTTCACCGCCATCCTGGCGACGATGTACCTGGGCGCGGTGGCGGTGCCGTGTTCGACGATGCTCACCGGACCGGAGCTGGGCGTGCTGGTGGCCGATTCCCGGGCCCGGGTCCTGATCGGCAGCCACCAGTTCTCCGAGGCGGTGCATTCCGCCGCCGCCGACAGTCCCGACCTGCGGCATCTGGTGCTCGCCGGTGCCGAACCGGTCGCCCCCGGGCCCGGCGTCGCCACCTGGACGTGGGATCGGATGTGCGCCGCCGGCGAGCCGTCGACCGCCGCCGCGCCGACCTGGGACGAGTCTCCGGCACTGTGGCTCTACACCTCGGGCACGACCGGCAAGCCCAAGGGCGCGATGCACCGCCACGCCGACATCCGTTACGTGTGCGAGACCTACGGCACCCGGGTACTCGGCATCCGGCCCGACGACGTGTGCCTCTCGGTCGCCAAGCTCTTCTTCGCCTACGGCATCGGGAACTCGATGTTCTTCCCGCTGTCGGTGGGGGCCTCCGCGGTCCTCGAACCCGCCCGGCCGACGGTCGACGTGATCGCCGGCCACGTACGCGAACACGCCGTGACCCTGCTCTTCGGAGTCCCCAGCTTCTGGGGGCCGTTGCTGGCCAGCGAGCTCCCCGACGATGCTCTCGCCGGCGTCCGGCAGGGCGTCTCCGCCGGTGAGGCGCTGCCGGAACGCATGTTCACCGGGATCAGGAAGCGGTTCGGCGTCGAGATCCTGGACGGGATCGGCTCCACGGAGGCGCTGCACATCTTCATCTCCAACCGCGCCGGGGCGGCGGTGCCCAACAGCTCCGGATTCCCGGTCCCCGGTTACGAGGTGGAGCTGCGCCGACCCGACGGATCCGTCATCGACGGGACGGGCGAACCCGGGATGCTGTGGGTCGCCGGCGACTCCATCTGCACCGGTTACTGGTGTCGCACGGCGGTCAACCGCGCGGTGTTCCAGGGGGAGTGGATGCGCACCGGCGACCAGTACGTCCGCAACGCCGACGGCTCCCTCACCTGCCTGGGCCGGGCCGACGACGTGCTGAAGGTCGGCGGGATCTGGGTTGCGCCGGCCGAGGTGGAGTCCCGGTTGCTCGAGCACCCGGCGCTGGCCGAAGCGGTCGTCGTCGGCATCCCGGACGCCGACGGACTGGACAAACCGGTCGCCTTCGTGGTGCCGATGCCGGGCGCGGTGATCGACGAGGTCGAGGTGATCGAGTTCTGTCGGGCCGGGTTGGCCGCGTTCAAGCGGCCCCGCGCGGTGGTCGTGGTCGCCGAGCTACCCAAGACCGCCACCGGCAAGGTGCAGCGCTACCGGCTGCGCCAGGGCCACGTCGCCGTGGCCCGCGGCTGAATCCTCTCGCCGTACCCTCCGGTCGTCGCGTGGCGGCCCGGACCGTCTCAGTGGTCGATCTCGATCGGACCCTCCGCGCCGTTGATGCAGGTGCGGACCATCTCGTTGTTCACCCGCTGCACGTCGCCGCTGCGCAGGTCGCGGACGCTTCCCTCACGCACCCGTAGGACGCAGGTGTGGCAGACGCCCATGCGGCACCCGAAGGGCATGTCGATCCCGGCCTCCTCGCCGGCCTCGAGGATCGGCTTGCCCGGCGGGCATTCGGCTTCGGTGTCACGCCGGGGGAACCGGATCGTGCCGCCCTCACCGCCGGAGTCGGTCCCGCCGACCTTGGGTTGGAACCGTTCCAGATGCAGGCGCTCCTCGGCCCCGGCGTCGTTCCAGTACTCGCTGATCGCGTCCAGCAGCTCGCCCGGCCCGGACGCGTAGGTCTGGCGGTCGCGCCAGTCCGGGCATACCGAGGTGATGTCGCCGGGGGTGATGTGGCCCT
>Ga0310811_10003485_pt1 | contig 19783 bp, 16 predicted proteins | sample YCmetagenome_FD_207642 | JGI IMG/M metagenome (GOLD analysis project Ga0310811, IMG submission 207642) | Soil microbial communities from experimental microcosm in Duke University, North Carolina, United States - YC | ecosystem: Engineered > Artificial ecosystem > Soil microcosm > Unclassified ...
TATCGTGGCCGGTCAGGACGCCCCTCACCGAATGCGTGCATGATCACGGGCGATGAACGGCCAGCTCATCGGTGCTCTACGCGAATGTGTGCATGATCACGACCCAGGGGTGGCCAGGTCAGGGGTCATATCCACGAACCTGTGCATGATCACGGAGTGTGGGGCGGGCGGACGGAGTGTGGGGGCCGGGCAGGGGGTGAGTGGGGGCGTCAGGCGGCGGGGATCCAGTCCTGCCAGACGATCTTGTTCTGCTCGACCCACTTCTGAGCCGCGGCCTGCGCGCTCAGTTTCCCGACGGCCATGTCGTAGGCCACGGCGTTCTGGTCGTCGTTGGTCCACACGAAGTTCTTGATCAGTTCGTACGCCTTGCCACCCTGGGCGGCGAACTTCTTGCTGACGATCTTGTCCAGCAGGTACGGCGGATAGTCGCACGCGACCTTGGCAGGGATGGCGTCGCATCCGATCGAGTACGGCGGGAGGTTGATCTTCACCAGCTTCAGCTGGGAGAACAGCCACTGCGGCTCATAGAAGTACATGAGCAGCGGCTTCTTGTTCTTGTCGGCGTCCTGCGCCGCCTTGATCAGCGCGTCCTCGCTGCCGGCGTAGACCACCTTGTACGGGAGGTTGAGATTCTTGATCAGCGCCTCGTCGTTGGTCACGTAGCTCGGATCACCCGCGAGGAACTGCCCCAAATTGCCCGACTTCGCGGTCTGGAACAAGGACTTGTGGTCGGCAAGCTTGCGATAGTCCGTGATGTCCGGATATTGCTTCGCCATCCATTCGGGCACGTACCACCCGATAACGCCCTTGTTGCCATCCTCCCCCGCCGTTAGGGCGACCTTCTTCTCGTCGATGTACTCCTTCTTCAGCTCCGGGTGGGCCCAGTTCTCCAAAATGGCGTCGACCTTGCCATTCTCGAAGCCCTTCCAGGATTCCGCCTCCGCACTCTCCACGCGCTCGACTTTGTATCCGAGCTGGTGAACGAGCAGATATTCGACCACGGCGGCGCTGGCCTCGTAGCCGATCCACGGGTTGATGGCCAGGCGCACCGTGCCGGAGGCGCCTGCACTCGGGCCTCCCGCGTTCTCGGAACTCCCGCTGCACCCGGTCATCGCCAGCGCGATCGTGAGCACCCCGGCAAGAAGACGGACCCTCATAAGTGACCTCATCAGAAGTAGGACGAGCGGCGTGCGCGGGCGACGAGACCGCGGGCGACACCGGCAGAGTATTTCACAACCGAAAGCGGCGAATCGGCCGCGATCCAAAGGATCGCGGCCGATTCACTCGATCACTTCGGAATCCAGGCCTGCCACACGGTGGGGTTGGCGTCGACCCACTTCTTGGCGGCGGCCTCGTCGGACAGGCCGTTGTTGGTGATGTCGTCGGCGACCTTGTTCTGGTCGTCGTTGGACCACGTGAAGTTCTTGATCAGCTCGTAGGCCGGGCCACCGGTCTCGGCGAACTTCTTGCTCACGATCTTGTCGAGATCGTAGGGCGGGTAGTCACACGCGATCTTCTTGGGATCGGCGTCGCATCCCGGCGTGTACGGCGGGAGGTTGATCTTCACCAGCTTGAGCTGCGAGAACAGCCACTGCGGCTCGTAGAAGTACATGAGCAGCGGCTTCTGCTGCTGAGTGGCCGTCTGGGCCGCCTTGATGAGGGCCGCCTCACTGCCCGCGTAGACGACCTTGTACGGCAGCTTGAGGTTCTTGACGAGGGCCTCGTCGTTGGTGACGTAGGAGGGGTCACCGTCCAGCAGCTGGCCCTTGCCGTCCGACTCGGAGGTCTTGAACAGGTCGGCGTACTTGGGCAGGTTCTTGTAGTCCGTGATGTCCGGGTACTTCTGGACCATCCACTCGGGGACGTACCAGCCGATGACACCCTTGTTGCCGTTCGGGCCCGCCTCGACGGCGACGCCCTTCTCCTCGATGTACTTCTTCTTCAGGTCGTCATGACCCCAGTTCTCGAGAACGACGTCGACGTCGCCGGACTCCATGCCCTGCCACGACGGCTCCTCGTTGAGGGTCACCTTCTCGACCTTGTAGTGGAGCTCGTTCTCCAGCAGGTAGTCGACGACGGCCGCGCTGGCCTCGTACCCGACCCAGCCGTTGATGGCCATCTTGACGGTTCCCGCCGAGCCCGCGGCCGCACCTGCGGACGCGTTCGCGCTGGGCGCGGCCGAGGAGGTGTCGTCGACCTTCGCGCCGCCACAGGCCGCGGCGCCCAGGCCAAGTACGAGAACACCTGCGATCAGGCGTAACTTCTTCATGCGATCCTCTTCTTTTTGGAGTTCGGGCGCCCGCTGGCGCCCTGCGTGATCCGGTCGAGCATGACTCCGAGCAGGACGAGCGCCACGCCGGCCGCCAGTCCCTTGCCGTAGTCCTCCTGCTGCGCGATCCCGGCCACGACGTCATATCCGAGGGCTCCCGCCCCCACCAGCGCGCCGATCACCACCATCGCCAGGGTCATCACGATCCCCTGGTTGGCGGCCAGGAGCAGCGAGCTCTTGGCCATCGGAAGCTGGACCTTCCACAGGAGTTGCCGATCGGTCGAACCCGCGGACCTGGCCGCCTCCACCACGGTCCCCGGCACCGCCCGTACGCCGTCCTCGACCAAACGTGCGACCACGGGCACCGCGTAGATGAGCGACGCGATGATCGCGGTGAACCGCCCGTTGCCGAACAGCGCGACGGCGGGCAGCAGATAGGAGAAGGACGGCATGGTCTGCGCGGCGTCGAGGATCGGCCGCAGCACGGCGGCGAACCATCTCGACCTGGCCGCGGCGATCCCGAGGGCCAGCCCCACCGCGATCGTGATCACGGAGGCCACCAGCACGATCGTCAGCGTCTCCATGCCGTGCTCCCACAGGCTCAGAGCCGCGATCGCCACCAAGCACCCCGCAGCCACCAGGCCGGCGCGCAGCCCGCTGAACCGCCACGCGAAGGCCAGCACCGCGAGGGTGACCAGCCACCAGGGCGCGCTGGTCAGCACGTCCTGAAGCGGGTTGAGCAGTCCGTACGCCACGGTGTCGTTGAGGAAGCCGGTGAACCCGTACCAGTTGGCCTCGATCCAGCCGACCACGTCGTTGATCGGGCGCACGATCTGGATCTGCCACTGCTCGGGGAACTCCGGCGCCAGGACCGGGGTGAGCGCGAGGCCCGCCACGATCGCCACCGCGAAGCCCGCCCAGCGCACGACGGAGGACCGGGCGCGGGAGACCGCGGCGGACCTGGTGATGCGGTCGAGCACGATCGCGATGATCACGATGGCGATGCCCGGCACGAGCGCGGCGCCCACGTTGACCCGCGCGAGCGCGCGGATGAGGTCCACGCCGAGCCCCGGCGCCGCGATCAGCGCGACGAGCGGGACCATCGACAGCGCCGCCGCGATCGTCTGGTTGACGCCCAGCGTGATCGTGTTGAGCGCCATCGGGAGCCGGACCTTGCGCAGGGTCTGGCCGCCGGTCGCGCCCAGCGACTCCGAGGCCTCGACCGCCGTGGGTGAGACGCGCTGGATGGCGAGCGCGGTGATCCGGATCGCCGGCGGGATCGCGTAGATCATCGTGGCGATCGTGGCCGACGCCGGGCCGATGAGGAACAGCAGCACGATCGGCGACAGGTACGAGAACGTCGGCATGATCTGCATGACGTCGAGCACCGGGGACACGATCCGCCGCACGCGGGGGGAACGGCCCGCGAGTATGCCGATCGGGATGCCGATGACCAGGGAGAGCAGCACGGAGCTGAGGGTGAGCGCGAGAGTGTCGACGCTCGCATCCCACAGGCCGAGCGCCCCGATCCCGGCGAATCCGACGACCGACACGAGCGCGATCCGCCAGCCGCCCGCCAGCCAGCCGAGCCCCGCGGCGACGCCGATGAGCCCCGGCCAGCCGAGAGCGGTCAGCGCCGTCTGGAACAGGGTGAAGAGCTCGGCCACCCCGAGGCGGACATAGTTGATGAAGTACAGGAAGAACGGGCTGGTGTTGCGGTTCTCGTCGACCCAGTCACGGGCGTCGTTGAGCCAGTGGAACAGCGAGGCGTCGTCGTCGTGCGGCAGCACGGCAGTGTTCTTGAACGCCACGTAGAGCGCCACGACCAGGACGGCCCCGGCCACCGGCAACCATCGGACGAGCCGCTGCGCCCGTTCCCCTACGGGGACGGGCGGTGCGATGTCGGCGGGGGCGGCCACCACTACGCCTCCTCGGCCGATGACGCCGAGGCCGACGACGACGCCGAGGCTGACGACGCCGACGACGCCGACGGCGTCCCGGCGAGGGCCTCGCCCGCCTGGGCGCCGATCCCTTCGCCGAGGCGGACCGCGCCGAGCAGGTCGACCCGGTCGACCACGCCGACGAGCTCGCCGTCGGCGACCACCCGGATCGGCCGGGCGGACGCCATGGCGGCCGGGATCGCGTCGTGGATCACCGTGTCGGCCGGCAGTTCCGGCCCGTCCAGCGGCTCGTCCGCGTCAGGCTGCCGGCTGATCCAGCGCAGCGACAGCACATGCGACTTGGGGACGTCGCGCACGAAGTCGGCGACATAGTCGTCGGCAGGTGCTCCCACGAGCTCCTCCGGCGTGCCGACCTGCACGATCGATCCGTTCCGCATGATCGCGATCCGCTCGCCGAGCTTGAGCGCCTCGGACAGGTCGTGGGTGATGAAGACCATCGTCTTGCCCACCTCACGGTGCAGGCGGACGACCTCGGCCTGCATGTCCCGCCTGATCAGCGGGTCGAGCGCGCTGAAAGGCTCGTCGAACAGCAGCACCTCCGGGTCGACGGCGAGCGCCCGGGCCAGGCCCACGCGCTGCTGCATGCCGCCGGAGAGCTGGTCGGGGTAGGAGTCCTCGTGCCCCTCCAGCCCGACGAGGGACAGGATCGCCCGCGCCTTCTCGTGCCGTACGGCTTTCGCGACGCCCTGGATCTCCAGGCCGTAGGCCACGTTGTCGAGAACCCGGCGGTGCGGCAGCAGGCCGAAGTGCTGGAACACCATGCTGACCCGGTGGCGGCGCAGTTCGCGCAACTGCGCGGCCGACATGCCCCGCACGTCCTCGCCGCCGATGGCGACGTCGCCGCCAGTCGGCTCGATGAGCCGGGTGAGGCACCGGACGAGCGTGGACTTGCCGCTGCCGGACAATCCCATGACGACGAAGACCTCGCCCGGGCGGACCTCGAAGCTGACGTCCCTCACGGCGGCGGTGCATCCGGTCTTGGCCCGGAGCGCGGCGGAGTCGAGCTCCGCGTCGGGACTACCGATGATCCGATCGGCCTTGGGGCCGAAGATCTTCCAGAGCCCGCGAACCTCGATCGCGGCTGTGCCCACTCTGATTCCCCTCACTCGGCTATCGCCCGAGAAGCGGCGTGAACGCCCGGGAACGCCACAGCACGGCGTGGAGATCGTCGCTCGCACACCGTGGATGAAGAGCTGGGGGTCAACGACTCCTCATTGGGCATATGCACAGGAGTTGCGCGATGCGCAACTCATCGTGTTGAACAGTGATGAGGCTAGGCCCCACCAGCCCCACAGATAGCCCTAAATAACACGATAAGCGCCATATCGTGATCATTCAGTGATCTATGCGTCCGAGCCTTGGGCGCGCTCCGGCGAGGCCCGGGAACCACGGCAGTGCAGGGAAAGCCGCGTACCTGGAAAGGCTCCGGGCCCGCCGTCCGATGGACAGGCCTGGTCACCAGATGGGACACGTAACCATCAGGTGGGACGGCGCGGCACCGGCCAGGGGGTCGTCACGCCGCCGATCCGTCAGGTGATCAGAATGCCGCCGTCCACGGCGAGGACGGCGCCGCTGATGTAGGAGCCCGCGTCGGAGGCCAGGAAGACCGCGGTGGTGACGAGTTCGATCGGCTCACCCGCCCGCTTCATCAGCACCCGCTGCTCCATCACCCGGTCCAGATAGCCGGGCGGATACTGCTCGGTCATCTCCGAGTGGAAGAACCCGGGCTCCAGGCAGTTGACACGGATTCCCCGTCGGGAGGTCCACTGCTGCGCCAGGTCACGCGTGAGCCCCGCCACGGCTGCCTTCGACGCGCTGTAGGCCGCCTGGGGCAGCCCGGCCGTCGTCTCGCCGAGCACGCTCCCGATGTTCACGATCGCCGACCCGGGCCGCATGACCCGGGCGCACGCCTGCGCCATCCAGAACGTGCCGTGCAGGTTGACGTCGATCACGTGGCGGAACTGCTCGGGGGTCTCGCGTAGGGCCGGTACGGCCGTGCCCACGCCCGCGTTGTTGATCAGGATGTCGACGTGGCCGAACTCGGCGACGGCGGCGTCGACGAGGGCCTGGCACTGCTCGGGGACGGCGACGTCCGTGGCGACCGCCAGGCAGCGGCGGCCGGTCTCCTCGACCAGCCGCCGTGTCTCCTCGAGCATGTCCAGGCGGCGCGCCCCGATCACGATGTCGGCGCCCGCCTCGGCGAAGCCCCGCGCGAAGGCCACACCGAGGCCCGACGAGGCCCCGGTGACGATCACGACCCTGCCGTCCAGCCGGAAGCGTTCCAGTACCACGCCGACCTCCTTGGTCCCGGGGTCCACGTCCCCGGGATCGACCGAACGTGATCCTAGAACAGCGACCGGCGGCGGGTCACAGCCCGTATTCCTTGGCGATGCGCTCGTGCCGCTCGACCTCGACGCCGACTTCGCGGGCCAGGTCGACCCAGGTGACGGGGTGGGTCCACTGCTCGGTGGCGTCGTCGAGAACGGCGTCGAGCTCAGCCGGCTCGACGGTCGGAGGCACCGCGATCCAGCCGAACACGCCGGGCAGGCGCTCTCCCGACACCGGGTGGGTGACGCCGTAGTTCTCGTCGCTGTAGACCCACATCGGCCAGCCCCGCTCGGCCAGCACCTCGTTGAACTCGGTCCACTCGTGCTCGGTGGGCGCGACGCCGTCGAAGAACCAGCTGGTGAAGCCGCCGGGCCGCAACATCGTGACCCCCGCGAACGGGATGACGAAGTCCTCCTGCTCCTTGGGGTCCTCGGGGACCGGCTCCAGCGGGCGGGGGTCGAAGACGATCACATCGCCCGCGTTGTACTCCATGCCGCGCGGCTGCGGGACGGCGAGGCGTGCCGTCGCCGGCCCGGTACGCAGGGCCAGCACCTCGCGCCGGCTTCCGTCGGGCGCGGGGAGGACGGCGCGGATGAGGTGCCACTGCTCATCGATCGGCCCCTCCGTGGTCTGGAGCGGCAGGTTCAGCTTGGCGGAGGCCGCGTGGACGGTCGCCCAGTCCTCCGCGGCGGTGGCGGCCACGATCAGCCGCCAGATGTCCTCCTCCTCGGCTTCGTCGGAGTCGAGCAGCGGCCGCAGGATCTCGGCCGCGGCGGCGTTGTCGCCGAGCTGCTGCGCGGCCACCGACCACAGGCGGCGGCTCTCCACCGAGTCTTCGGCCGCGACCGCGGCCTCGGCCTCCGCAGCGGCCTCCGCCCAGCGCTCGCGCGCCCGGTACAGACGCGCCAGGGCGAGGTGGGAACCGGCCGCGGGCAGCCGTGCCGCCAGCTGTTCGACGCGGTCGTCCTGACCGGCCTCGATGAGCAGGCCGCTGAGGTAGGCGATGTCCTCCTCGCTCGCCGTGGCGGGGTCGCCGTCCTCGACGATCACCTTCCAGTAGACGCCGGCCCCGATCGAGGGGTAGCCGAGGAAGCCGAGCGTGGTCGTGTGGCGGCGGGTGATCTCCAGGTCCTTCCCGGAGTGCGGCGCGAGCCAGCCGACCCAGCGCTCCGGGTCCGCGCTCTGCCCGTCGGCGGCGTCGAAGAGGGCCACCAGCTCGTCCGCGCCTCCCGGCGCGGGGATCACGGCGGCCCCGTCGGCCGCGGCGCGCAGCTCGGCGATCCGCTCGGGCAGTCCATCGGTGGTCGTCAGGGCGGGCAGCACCGCCTCCGCCTGGTCGGCGAGCAGCCGGGCCTGCCAGATCCCCTGGCGGGCGACGGCGAGATGGCCGGCGGCCAGGGCCAGCTCGAACCGCGCGCGGTGCCCGCCCATCGTCTCGAAGTAGGTGATCCACTGGCCGAGGATGCGGCCGAGCTGCCAGGTGTTGGCGATCGAGCCGCTGTTCGCCAGGAGGCCGATGGCCCGGGACCATTCCACCCAGTCACGCGGGTGGTCGCCCACCACGTCGAGGTCGGGCAGGGCCTCGTAGGCCCCCTCCATGCGCCCGAGCGTGCCGAGGATCAGCGAGGTGAGCAGCGCCTCACGGCGGGCCTTGGCCACGGGGTCGTCCGGCTTGAAGCCGGTCGCGGCCTCCAGCGCGGACAGCGCGTCCTCCCCGCGCCCGGCGGCGAGCAGCGCACGGGCGGCCTCGGCGCCCAGCTCCCAGCTCGCCTCCCGTCCCGCCTTGCCCAGGCGGCCGATGGCCGCCTCCGCGTAGGTGACAGCCTCCTCGGGACGTCCGGCGTCCAGCAGGGCGGCGACGTACTGCGTGGTCAGCCCGGAGAAGACGAGCGAGTCGGGCTCGACGCCGGCCAGAGCCTCGCCGAGCGACGCGAGCCGCGCCTCGGCGTATCCGGGGCCGTCTGTGTTCGCCATGGCCATGGCCAGGGCCTCGACGGCCGCGGGTGCGGCCGGGCAGTCGCGGACGTCGTCGCGCTTGGCGAACTCGGCCAGATCGGAGGCGTCGCCCAGGGCGACGGCGCCGTTGGCCCGGTCTCCGACCCTGCCGATCAGGTGCCAATAGCGCACGAAGAGCTCCAGCCAGGGCAGGCCGAGCGTCTCCGCGTGCTGGGCGACGGCGGGCGCCACGACGTCAAGCTGCGCATAGCGCCCCTCCAGGGCCTGCCCGGGCACGTCGCCCAGCGCCATGGCCAGACCGGCGTTGCCGGCTTCGTGCAGTTCCCGCTGGGTGCCGCCGACCCAGGCCCAGATGTCCACGTCCATGGGCAGTCAGTCTGCCAGGTCGGTCACCCTGCCCCAAACAACCGCGAGGACCACCGCTCCGGGGAAATCACCTGGCGAAAGCCGTGGCGACGGCCGCGGCGAGAAGATCGGCCAGTTCGGCGCGCTCGGCGTCGTCCAGCACGCCGAACGCGGGGGCCACCAGGTCGTCGGTGATCTCCTCCGCCCTGGCCCGCCGTTCGACCGCTTCAGGCGACGGCGTGCCGTACGGTTCGGGCCACTCGAGGAAGCGCGCGACGGAGGCGTTGCCTGACTGCGGGTCCCACGCTCCGGCCTCCGGCGCGCCGATGAGGGTGGCCTCAAGGGGGCTGAGACCGCACGCGACGATGGCCGTCGTGTGCTGGGCGCCGCGGTGCTCGCGCAGGACATGGAGCAGATGGGCGGCGAGTTCCGCCTCCCCCGTTGGACGCGGCACGGCACGCCAACCGGCGAACAACGGCGCACAGAACACGTCGGAGCCGTCCGCGATCGCGGCGAGCAGTTCGGCGAGACGTCCCGCGCCCTCGAAGCCGGCCAGCCTGCGCCGCCCCCACGCGTGGCACGCCGACGCGTAGAGGTCCACCGCCTCGTCGGCGGGCAGTTTCCTGCCGCCCTCCCACCACTCGCGCACACGGTCGGCGGGGAAGAAGATCGAGGCCGCGACCACCACGTCGGCATGGACCTCGCCCAGGACGCCGCACCGCCCGCGGAAGTACATCTCCCGGCTGCTCAGGCCGAGGCGGTCGCAGAGGCCCTTGACCTCTCTCGACATCATGAAGCCCCCGCCCAGGGCCCAGATCGCCGCCTTCGTCGCCACCACCGTGCCGCGCGGATCCATCGGTCCTCCTCCTCGGTCTACTTAATGGACCGAGAATGGGCCAACAGAACAACCTTCTGCAACCCACCGCCGCGGTGGGGATCCGGCTAGACGACGGCGGGATACTCGCCCGAGGCGACGAGCACGGCGGGCCCGGACAGGTGGCTCGTCCGCTCGTCGAGCGTGACCGTCAGCGTGCCCCCGGGCACGCGCACGGTCCAGGTGCCGGTGGTCTCACCGATCCCGTGTGCAGCGGCCACCGCGGTGGCGACCGTTCCGGTGCCGCACGACCGCGTCTCGCCGGAGCCGCGTTCGTGGACGCGCATGGACACGGTGTGGTCCGCGACCAGGTTGAGCAACTCGATGTTCACGCCGGCGGGATAGACCTCGCGGTCGAAGTCCGGCTCCCAGTAGCGCAGGTCGAGGTCCGCGACCGGGTCGTCGATGACACATGCGAGGTGGGGGTTTCCGACGCTCACGTTGAGCCCCTGGTACTCGCGGCCGTTCACGTTCACGCCGCTCACACCGAGCACCCGCGGCATCCCCATGTCGACGGAGACGTCACCGGTCGTGCCGAGCCGTACGCGCTTGACGCCGTCACGGGTGGCGATGGCCAGCTCCCCCGCTCCGGCCAGCCCCGAGTCGACCAGGTAGCGGGCGAAGACCCTGACACCGTTGCCGCACATCTCGGCGATGCTGCCGTCGGCGTTGCGGTAGTCCATGAACCATTCGGCCTCGGCCGCCTGACCGGCGACCTCGGCGCAGAGCTTCGTCCGCACGACATGCAGCACCCCGTCGGCGCCGATGCCCGCGCGCCGGTCGCACAGCGCCACGACCTGCTTGTGGCCCAACTCGAGACGGCCGTCGGCGTCCGGCAGGATGACGAAGTCGTTCTCGGTGCCGTGCCCTTTCACGAATCGCATGTGAACGAAGTCTAGGCGGGCCGGCCGCTCGGGCAGTGCCCAGGACCCGGCTCCGGGTTCAGCCGCCGACCAGGGCGAGAGCCCGGCCGATGAGGTCGGGCGCGTCGAACGGCAGCCACACCACGCGGGGGTCCCTGCGGAACCACGACTCCTGCCTGCGGGCGAACCGCCGGGTGGCTCGCACGGTCTCCGCACGGGCCTGCTCCTCGGTCCACTCGCCGTCGAGGAAGCGCAGGACCTGGGCGTACCCGAGCGCCCTGCTCGCCGTCCTGCCCTCGGCCAGGCCTTCCGCCACGAGGGCGCGGACCTCGTCGACCAGGCCGGCCTCCCACATGCGGCCGACCCGGAGCTCGATCCGCTCGTCCAGGACCGGCCGAGGCACCTCGACTCCGATCTGCACGCTGTCGTAGATCGCGTCGAACGACGGCATGGTGGCGGAGAACGGACGGCCGGACAGCTCGATGACCTCGAGCGCCCGGACGATCCTGCGGCCGTTGCTCGGCAGGATGTTCTCCGCGGCGGCCGGGTCGAGATTCCTGAGCCGCTCGTAGAGAGGAGCCGGGCCGGTCGCCGACAGCTCCTCCTCCAGGCGGGCCCGGATCCCCGGGTCGGTCCCGGGGAACTCCAGGTCGTCGATGGCCGCCCTGACGTACAGGCCCGAGCCGCCGGTCAGGATCGGCACGCGGTCACGGCCTCTGATCTCCTCGATCAGCGGGCGCGCCAGCCCCTGGTATTCGGCGACGCTGGCCGTCCGGGTCACCGGCCAGATGTCCAGCAGATGGTGGGGCACGCCCCGGCGCTCGGAAAGGGAGAGCTTGGCCGTGCCGATGTCCATGCCGCGGTACAGCTGCATCGAGTCGGTGTTGACGACCTCGCCGCCGAACTCGAGCGCCAACTCGACCGCCAGGTCCGATTTCCCTGCCGCCGTGGCGCCCACAACGGCGATCACTGGTAGTTGCCCCACAGGGCCCAGTCTCCCAGCGCCGGGAGTGCTCACAGGTCCCAGTCGAGCGTGGGAGGGAGATGACCTTCCAGCGTCAGCAGCCAGCGCTTGGACTCCACTCCGTCGCCGCCGCTGAACCCGCCGAGCCCGTTGCCCGCCACGACGCGGTGGCACGGCACGATGATCGGAATCGGGTTGCTGCCCATGATCGACCCGATTCCCCTGGCCGGGACGGCCGTCCCGCTCCTGGCCGCCAGCTCGCCGTAGGTCACGACCTGTCCGTACGGAACGGTCGTGTAGAGCGTGCCGAGGACCTGCCGCTGAAGGACCGACATGAGCCGCCAGTCGACGGTGACGGCGAACTCCCTGACGTCTCCCCCGAAGTACGCCTCAAGCTCCCGGCGCGCCCCGGCCGTACGGGCGGGGTCGTCGGCGACGGCCAGGCCGACGCGACCGGCGATGCGCGCCCGCACATCCGGCCCGTCGTTGAACGACGTGGCCACCACGCCCGTCTCGGTGACTGCCGCGAGCACGTCGCCGAGCTTCGTCGGCACGCTGCCGAACGCCACGGTCTCCGCCATGCGCCCATTGTCGCGCATCATGCCTTGTAGGTTAAGTTAACCTAGATTAAATTAACTCCGTGTACTCCGACATACTCATCCTGAATCGGCTGGCGCAGGGCCCCGCGCACGGTTACGAGATCAAGAAGCGTGTCGAGCTCGCGACCGGGCAGGCGATCAACAACAACACGCTCTATCCGGCGTTGCGCAGGTTCGAGCAGCAGGGCGCGATCGAGCGCGTGGCCGCGGAGACGGACCCGGGCCGCCCGCCCCGGACGATCTACGCGATCACCGACACGGGACGCGACCAGCTTCACGCCCTCCTCCACGACACCGACCCGGCGGTCCTCGCCGACCACGCGGAGTTCGAGATCCGGGTCGCCTACTTCGAGCTGATCGACGTCGGGACCCGCCGCGCGATCATCGCGGCGAGGCGGCAGGCGGTCGAGCGCATGGTCGACCTCCACCAGAAGGCCTTCATGGGCACCGGCCGCGCCTGGGCCCGCCGCGTCGTCGACCACAACCTCAAGGCCTACCGCCTCGAACTGACCTGGCTGGACGAGTTGGCGGACGCCGCCGAGGAGCCCCCCGATGGATGACCGGCCCGAGACTCCCCCGCTGTCGCCCCTCATGCTCCTCGGCCTCGTCGCGGGGCCGGTGTTGTCCATGGTCGACTCGGCCGTGGTCAACGTGGCGGTTCCCGAGATCGCCCGGGACCTGGGCGGCGATCTGCCGACCGTCCAGTGGACGATCAGCGGATACCTGCTCGCGATGGCCGCCGGGCTGGCGGCGTCGGCCTACCTGGGACGCAGGTTCGGCCTCCTCCGCGCGTACTCGTGGGTGCTCGCCGCGTTCACCCTCGCCTCCGCCCTGTGCGCCTTGGCGCCGGGCGTGCAGGCCCTGATAGCCGCACGGGCGCTGCAGGGGCTGGTGGCCGCACCCATGGTCCCCCTCGCGGTCGGCATGCTGCTCGGTCGCGGCACCGGCAAGATGCCCGTGACCGGCGGGCTGATCTTCTTCACCGCCCCCGCGATCGGTCCCGCCCTCGGCGGTCTGCTGATCAGCGCGTACGGCTGGCGCTCAGCGTTCCTCGTCAACGTCCCTCTCGGCCTGGTGGCGCTGGTGGGCGCCGTCCGGGCCGCGCGGTCGGCTGGGGCGCCCGGTGATCACGGGGCCCGCCTGGACGTCCCCGGGCTGATGGTGCTCGCCCCGGGACTCGCACTGACCGCGTACGGCACGAGCGAGGCCGCCCAGCGGGGATGGCCGTCGACGGCGGCGTGGTGGGCGACCGGTGTGGCCCTGCTGGCCGTCTACGTCGTGTGGGCCCGCCGCGAGCGGCCGGTGCGGCCCGTGGTCGATCTCGGCCTGCTCGCCGACTCGCGCAGAGCCCTCGCCGTCGCCCTGGCCGGAGCCGCGAGCGTGGTGCTGTTCGCCGTGTTGTTCCTGGTGCCGGTCTTCCTCCGCGAGGTCCAGAACGCCTCGACGACCCTGACCGGCCTGGTGCTGCTGCCCCAGGGGCTGGTGATGGGGCTCGGCGTGGCCCTGGGCAACCGAACCGCGGAGCGGTTCCCGATCCGCGGGATCGTCGCCTCAGGCATGACCGTGCTCGCCGCCTCCACCGGTCTGCTGCTCCTCCTCGACGCCACCACTCCGTCGTGGGTGACCGCCCTGCTGCTGTGCGGCCGGGGCCTCGCGCTCGGGTTCACCGTGCAACCGCTGACGATCATGTTGCTGAGCGGCCTGCCGGACGATCGGGTGGCCGACGCCAACACGCTGTACAGCATCTCCCAGCGGCTGGCGGGATCGGTCGGCATCGCCCTGCTCGCCACCTTCTACAGCTCCCATGCGATCACGGGGTCTCCCGTGGACGCTCTGCACGCGAGCGGGCTGCTGCTGTCGGCCGTGGCGGGCGTGGGGGCGCTGGCCGCCCTGGCGCTCCGGCACACACCGGTGCCGCGGTCAGAGGGAGTAGTGGAACGAGCGTGAGCGCGAACCTTCCTACTTGTCGTGCTGTCGGCGCACCATCTCGGTGATCCAGATGGGCGCGAACGGAGACGTGCAGCCCGGGGAAGTCGGGTAGTCCTTGAGCACCTCCAGGCGCTCACCGATGTCGATTGCACGGGCGCGGTGCCCGGCGTGCTCGATCCCGATTTGCGCCAGGCAGTGGTTCATCGCCCACTGCAGGCGATCCGGGGCGTCTTTCATCTCCGCCTCGATGCCGTCGAGCAGTCCTGCGAGGTCGAGGCCATCGGGCTTCTTCGAAACGCGTTCTGTGGTCAGCGCCCAGCCTGCACTCGCGACCACTGGATCCGGATCGGCGGACCAGGCCAGGCGAAGCTCTTCGGAGTGCGGGTTGTTCTTCACCACGTAATTCACGAGCCAGTCGTGCACCTTGGGTGTGCGCGCCTCGCGCAACATGACATCCAACTCGTCACGCTCGAACGCCTTCGGGCGGCAGATCAGGATCGCCAGCAGTCTCGCCGCGGTGTCATCCGTCTCCCAGAGCCGGCACGCGAGCTCCTGCTGTGTCTTGAGCCGCTTCGCGAGCGCGCGCAGCTTGCTGAGGTTCACACCGTGATCGTCACCATGTTTCTCGTTCACCTCGCGTGTCTTCGGGTCCTCGAGCCCGGCCAGCTCGGCCATCACCTCGGCCACCAGCGTCTCGGTCAGCGTCGTCTCGGCCACCTCAGCCTCCTGTCCATCGCGGGCGGGATTCAGCCTACGAGGGAAGCCGGTCTCCTGTCGTGACGCCGGTTCAGCGGCGGCCACCGACACGAAATCCGCGTCTCCACAGATTTGTCGTCAGTAGTACCAGCAGTAGATACGGAGGCTGCCGGCACCACTGTCGGCAGTAGCCGCGAGTTGAGCGACGCCCGCTAGGACCTCAAGCGGATCGTCGTCTGTCATCTCGTCACCGTCCGCGATCCGGAGCCTCTCGGCCCAGCGGCCGGCGAGCTCGCGTAACTCGCTGGGAGTAGCGGTGGCGAGCGCGGTGGTCAGCCTGTCCGAGACAGCGAACACCCCGATGCCGTCGTTATAAATGGGCGCGACATAGCGGGGCTGTGGTCTCTTGTAGAGCTCCTTAAGTGGTGGCAGGTCACGAGATGGGGCCTCGAAGTACATCTCCCACTCGAGGACGGCATCGTCAGGATCGATGTCGCGGCAGGCGAGCGCGGTAAGTGCCGGTCCCGGTCCCTTCAGGCGCGTCTCGGCAGCAGTCACATCATCAGGAGCGAGGAAGAATGTCATGTCGCTGGCCACATCTGGATGATGCCAGTTGGCGTGACGGTGTCATGTGCCCTGCTCGCGCCGTCCGGAAGGGCCCGTCTCTCCGGCAGGGAGACGGGCCCCGATCGTTCACCGGCAACCATGAGAACCCGGCGAAACGGCCACACCGCCGTGGGCATCGTGGACATGTCGAGTACCTTGTCTGCCGGAGGCGTCTTCAGCGTGACCTTCTTGTCGTAGTCGAAGAAGTCGAGGCCCTCGGCGTCGTATTTGGGCGAGGCGATGCGGAGGATGTACGGCTTGCCCTCCGTCGCCACGTAGATCTTGCTCCCGTCAGTGACGTGCAGCGTGATCGCCGGAACGCCGTTGATGTCCGTGGGAACGGTCACCTTTAGACCGCTCATGGCCGAGAACATAAGGTCGTATGTCTTGTCGAAGTCGAGCAGGGCTACGGCTTTGTCGAAGCCCTTCAACGACGTTGGAATCTTGATGTATTTGCCGGTCAGCCTGCTCGCGGCGTCCTTGCCTGCCATTGCGGTCCAGTACGCTTTGCCGGCTTTCAGATAGGCGGATGTGCCCAGGACCGTCATCTTCACGCTCTGGCCGTCCAACGTGATCTGGCCGGAGCCGCCCTTCCCGCGCACCATGGTGGCGTCGATCTCAATGGTGTGCTCGTCATAGGTGATCATGCCGCGTACGTGAACCGTCCTTGCCGAGGTCGACGCATCGTGCGCCTTCTTGAGGACCTCTGGACCGGAAAGCGCCTCCAGGCCGGTGCTTGACGGAGAGGGGGTCGGGCTCGCGGCGGTCGCGGCCGAAACGGTGGTCTTCGCGTGGGCGGCGTGGCCGGTCCCCCCGCAGCCGGTGAGCAGGCCGAGGGCCAACACACCGGAGGCCGCCGCCTGGAGAGCGCGGCGGTGAAGGCGCGTCCTGCTCATGTGATGGCGAGAGGGCGCGCTCGGTAGATCTGTGCACATGCCCGCTACGACGTCCAGCATGTCTGAGCGGTTGGCCGCCTGCATGAGACCGTGTCAAAAGCGTCATCATTCCGCGAAAACCACCGCCGACCAGCAACGATGCGTTCGCAGCCCGTATCAATGATCTTCGACTGGTGTTCATGGGGTCGAAGGCGCACCATCGGGCCGCTGGTGCACGGAGTGCATCGAAGTACGAGGCAGGGACCCCGGAAGTCACCCGGCGGCGCGCAGCGTCAGTGTCTACCTGCAGTTGTTCGTCGATGCTCTACGACCATTTTCCCGTCCCACGCTCGACGTTCGTGGCCGTCGTCGTGATAGCCGAGTTTGTGCGAGATGGCCAGGGAGGCGTGGTTGTGCTCGAGCGCGCCAGAGATAGCTTCATCGGCATCCAGGCCAGCGAAGGCCAGGTGGAGTACGGCTGCGCGCATTTCCGTGCCGATCCCCTGCCCCTGATAACGTCGCCCCAGCCACGAACTGGTCCGCACCTGGCGCGTGACGTCCAGGTCTCGGGCCCCGAGGCTCTGCTGCCCGACTATTGCTCCGCCGTAGAACACCGTGAAGTTGAGCTGCCAGTCGCGTGGGGTCCATGCCCCCAGTTGCCGCCAGTGGTGATGGATGACACTGCGAGCGACCTTGGCGGGTGGAGCATCAGTCCACCGCCAGATGAACGACGAAGCGTCCCGGTCCTGGATGCCCCGGCAGCCAGGACAGCCAGATCGGATAGTTCCTCTGGCGAGGGCAGCCTGAGCTCGAGTTGCGGCGTGATCAGCCGCAGCCCGACCAGCGGAAAGTGATCGATCAGCACGACCCTATCTTGATCGATAACCATCGGGACGGCACTCCGATTTCGCGCATCGCACTGGTGAACTGGGGTTGCCGGCGGGGTCTGCGCGACTTGGAGACGACGGCACGCGTGACGCGTGCAGCAGATATCCCACTGAGCCGGAGGAAGCCCACGCCCCTCCCTGACCCCGATACCTGCGATAGTGCGCGGCTGCCAGCCGGACTGGGTCAACTGCGGCTTCGCGTGCTCCAGGCGCCCGGTGACCTTAAATGGCCCTTCTGGCTTCAGGAGCGGTAGCCTCCGTCCACCTGGACGAGATCGTTACTGCCGACGACAAAGCGCACCTTGACCTCTTTGGAGTGGGTCGTGCCTTCGATCGCGCCGGCGACTCCGCGTACCTCCAGCGGCCCAGTGCCGCCGTTGATGACGATGTCGGCGCCGAACACCTTGACGAAGACGCCCGTGTCTTCCGGTACGTCGAGGACCAGGTCGATGCGGCTCTTTTGGAGGAAGTAGCGCAGAGCGGATGACGAGGTGATGTGCAGGACGTCGCCCTGGAGGCCGGCCTGGGCGCCCAGCGTTGCGACATCACCGAGTGCCGTGACGGTCACCACGTCGGTATCGATGGCGTTGATTCTGATGTTGCCGCCCACGATGCGGATCTCGACCCGCTTGATATGGCCGGGCTGGGTCGAGCGGAATACTTCCACCCTGCTGTCGGACGACACCGTGGTCTCCTCATGAAGGGATGCCGGGGGATGCGTGCTCCTGGTTCCCATGATGATCCACGTGAGCGCGTATGTCCCGATCCGAAAGCATCCAGCTCTTACGTACGCAGCGCTGCGGAGATGTGCGCACTGTCAGCTCGGGAATCGGCTACCGACCGACTGCCTCTGAGCCGGGAAACGGGGGCTGCTGCCCAGCGCGGGTCGAGTCCCCGCGACTTCACCGCGCCTCAGCTGCACAAAGACCACAATTGATCACAATTTGATCTATGAGTCCGTTAAGCCACATACCGCCTAAAGGTGTCATAGATCATGGGGCGGACCGATTCACGGAGATGTCCTCGACCCGCTGCCTTGTCTGTCGCCACTGGCATCGGAGGGGACCCCCATCTCTTGTGCAACGATCCGGCGCAAGGCCGGGCCGGCAACACAAGGAACAACCGCAGCGGACGACATCGGCTGCTTCGATCACGAAGGACACATCGCATGACTGGTCTGATGCCTGAGGCTTCGCTGACGGCACGTAGGGGACGTTCGAGACGGTGGGCGCGGGGCGGTCGGATGCGTGCCGTGGTTGCTTCTGGGGCGGTGCTGGCCGCGGCTGCGGTGGCGCTGGTTTCGGCTGGGCCGGCGGCGGCCTCCAGCGGCACCTCCCACGCCTACGCGTGGGGGCTAAATGACTCCTGGCAGTTGGGCAGCGGGTCGAGGGTCGACCAGTCCTCCCCGGTCGCCGTGTCCGCGCTGAGCCAGGTGGCCCAGGTAGCCCAGGTCAGCGGTGGCGCAGCGCACACCATGGCGTTGGGTGCGGATGGCACCGTGTGGGCGTGGGGCGACAACAGAGAAGGGGCGCTAGGCAACGGGACGACGACTGCCAGCTCGACGCCTGTGCAGGCGACCGGCCTGACCGACGTCGTACAGGTTTCCGCAGACGTCTATTACAGCCTGGCGTTGCGCTCGGACGGCACGGTGTGGGCGTGGGGCCGCAACGACAATGGGGAACTCGGGGACGGCACCACCACCGACCGCACCACCCCCGTGCAGGTGGCCGGGTTGACCGGGGTGACCCAGATCGCCGCCAGCGGCCGCCACGGCCTCGCCTTGCGCTCGGACGGCACCGTGATGGCCTGGGGCTATAACTCCTACGGAGAACTCGGTGACGGCACCACCACCGGCCGCACCACCCCTGTGCAGGTGGCCGGGTTGACCGGGGTGACCCAGATCGAGGGCGGCTCTGACCACAGTCTCGCATTGCGCTCGGACGGCACCGTGTGGGCATGGGGCTGGAACCTCTACGGGAGGCTCGGGGACGGCACCACCACCGACCGCACCACCCCCGTGCAGGTGGCCGGGTTGACCGGGGTGACCCAGATCGCCGGCGGCTCCGCCCACAGTCTCGCATTGCGCTCGGACGGCACCGTTGCGGCCTGGGGCGACAACCAAGCCGGGCAACTCGGAGACGGCACGACCACCAACCGCACCACCCCGGTCACCGTGTCAGGGCTGAGCAATGTCGCCCGGGTGAGCGCGGGCGCGTACCACAGTGTCGCGTTGCGTTCGGACGGCACGGTGTGGGCATGGGGCTGGAACGGCTTTGGCGATCTCGGTGACGGCACCACCACCGACCGCACCACTCCGGTCGCCGTGCCTGGGCTGAGTTCGGTGACCGAGATCTCGGCCGGGTACTGGTACACACTGGCGAAGGCGGGGCCACCGGAGCCGGCCACCGAAGTGACGATCACCGGCGACGCCGGCACCGAGTTCACCTGCAAGGCCGCTTTCATCAGCGCCACCTCCGTGAGCTACACCTGGCTGTGGGACGGAGTGACGGTCCCGGGAGAGACCACCGCCACATTCACCCCGGTGGCGGGGGAGGCCGGCCACCAGGCCACCTGTCAGGTAACCGCCACCAACGACCTCGGCACCATGGACGCCTCGGCGACCGTCACCAC
>Ga0310811_10003486_pt1 | contig 19783 bp, 13 predicted proteins | sample YCmetagenome_FD_207642 | JGI IMG/M metagenome (GOLD analysis project Ga0310811, IMG submission 207642) | Soil microbial communities from experimental microcosm in Duke University, North Carolina, United States - YC | ecosystem: Engineered > Artificial ecosystem > Soil microcosm > Unclassified ...
CACGCGCTACCGCGCTTCGCTGAACTACACGAAGCAGGAAGGCGTGACGCTGTCGAGCGCCCTGGAACGGATTCAGGGCCGCCTCAGCGCGACGCACTCCGATCTCGACAACCGTTTGCGCATCGGTGTCAACGTCACCACGTCGCGCGTCAACAACACCTACCTCACCTTCGAAAACAACGGCGGGTTCGAGGGCGGGGTGTTCGAAAACGTCGCCACGTTCAACCCGACGCTCCCGGTCACGGTGAGCGATTCGACGGGGACGCACTTTTACGAAATCGGCGGGACGTCGTCGCGCAATCCGGTGGCACTGGCCGATCAGATCACCAACATCGGTCAGACCACCCGCACCCTCGGGAACACGTACGCCGAATTCGATCTGACCCCGGGACTGACGGCGCGGGTCAACGTCGGGCTGGACCATGCGGGCGGCCAGCGCCAGGAATACTACCCGAACTCGAACCCGGTCGGTGTGGCGCTGGGCGGCGGGCTCGCGCGGCAGGCCGATCTCGAGAACACGACGCAGACGCTGCAGACGCAGCTCAACTACCAGCGCGGCTTCGGTGACCGCAACACGATCGACATTGTGGGCGGTTACGAATACAGCAAGTTCAAAGACAACTCGATCACGGCCCAGGGCATCGGCTTCTTCACCGACGCATTCAGCTTCAACAACCTGAACGCCGCGGTCACCCGGACGACCTTCTCCTACGCCGAAGAGAGCAAGCTCGTGTCCTTCTTCGGCAGAGCCAACGTCGGGTATCAGGATCGGTTGTTCGTGACCGGCGTGCTGCGCTACGACGGCTCGTCCAAGTTCGCCGTGGGCCACAAGTGGGCGGCGTTCCCAGGGCTGTCCGCGTCGTGGAACCTGAAGCAAGAGTCGTTCATGCAGAACACGCCGTTCTCGGATTTCAAGGTGCGTGTCGGCTGGGGACTGCAGGGCAACCCCGGCGTCGGCCCGTACACGTCGTTGATCACGCTGGCCGGCAGCACCGACGGGACGTATCCGTGGGGTGATCAACCGCAGGGCGGCGTGCTGGCGACGAGCAACGGCAACCCGAACCTGAAGTGGGAGCAGACGTCCCAGATCGACGGGGCCATCGACTTCGGCATGTTCCAGAACCGTCTGTCGGGCAGCCTCGAGTACTACCACAAGAACACCAAGGATCTCTTGCTGACGATCGACGTGTCGCAACCGGCATTGCAGCCCACGCAGCTGCAGAACGTGGGCAAGCTGAGCGGTCACGGACTGGAGGCGGCGCTCGATGCCGTGGTCGTCTCGAGGCCGGGCCTGATCTGGCGCGCCGGCTTGGTCCTCGCGGCCGACCGTACGAAGGTGGATGAGCTCACGGCTCCGGGCGCGTTCATCGCCACGGGTGCCGTCAGCGGGCAAGGGCAGTCCAACCAATTCTCCGAGCGCCTCATACCGGGGCAGCCGGTCGGCACGTTCTTCGGCCCCGTCTTCCTCGGTTGGGATGCGCAGGGTCATCAGATTTTCAAATGCACCTCGGCCACGGCCGGGTGCGCGGGTGGACGGACGGTGGGCGGCGGCGGGCCGTCGTCAGCGGACTACGAAGTGATCGGCAACGCCAACCCCGATTTCACCCTTGGCGTGCACAGCGACGCCACGTGGGGCCGTTTCGACATCAGCTTCCTGGTGCGGGCCGCCATCGGGCAGGACGTGTTCAACAACACGGCCCTCGTCTACTCGACCAAGGGCAACGCGCTCCAGGACAAGAATTTCCTGAGGCCCGCCCTGACCGATCCGACCGGAATTCACGAGCCGGCGATCTTCTCGTCCCGCTGGGTCGAAGGGGCGTCGTTCGTGCGGTTGCAGAACATCACCGTTGGTTACGATTTGAATCTGCCGGTGCTGACGCGCTCGGCGCGCAGCGCCCGCCTCTACGTGTCGGCCGACAACCTCGTGCTGTTGACGGGTTACTCGGGACTGGATCCTGAAGTGTTCACGTCGAATGGCTTGGCGACACGTGGTCTCGACTATCTCACTTACCCGCGGCCCCGCACGTTCACGGGCGGCCTGCGTCTCACGTTCTAGGAGGCACTGGTCCCATGAACCGAATTTTTAAGCTGTCGATCGGCGCGGCGGGCCTGGTCTCGCTCCTGGCGCTGGGCTGCACGAACTTGGATGAAAACCCGCCGAGTTTGATCACGCCGGGGAATTTCTTCCGTACCGACCAGGAAGTACTGGCGGGGCTCGCCGGCGTCTACGCGCAGCTGCGCGCATTCGCGCCGGAGGGAGGCATCTACGACGTCAGCGAGATCACGACCGATGAGGATGTGGTGCCGACCCGTGGCCAGGACTGGTACGACAACGGCCAGTGGATCGACCTGCACAACATGACGTGGACGCCGACCAGCGCGGCCACGCTCAACTTCTTCAACGGTGTCTGGAACAACCCCTACCAGGGCGTTGCGCGGGCGAACCTGTTCCTGGCTGCCATCGCCAATTCCAGCGTGCCGAACAAGGCGGCGATGGTCGCGGAAGCACGCACCCTCCGCGCGTATTTCTACTACGTCCTGATGGACTACTTCGGCGGCGTGCCGATCGTCACGACGACTGAAGTCGCCACGCGGCCGAGGAACACGCGCCGCGAAGTGTTCGACTTCATCGAGAAGGAGCTGACCGAGGCGAGCGTCGATCTGCCCGCCACCCGGCCGCAGTCGGAAAACGGGCGCGTCACGCAGGCAGCCGCAGACGCCATCCTGGCGAACATGTATCTGAACGCCGGGGTCTTCACGAAGGACGGAGCCGCGGGCGGGATCAGCGCCACCTCCTACAACTCCTGCTCGGGGATCGCCGTTACCGGCGGCGACGCCTGCACGCAGGCGATCGCCGCAGCCGATCGGATCCTGAACTCCGGGACCTACCGGCTGGCCGACTCGTTCCCGCAGAACTTCCGCGCCGACAACAACACGTCGCCGGAGAACATTTTCGTCGTCAAGTTCATCGCCGCGGACGGGCTGGGCATGAACTACATCATGTCCATCCTGCACTACAATTCGATCAGCGGCCTCTCGCCCTGGAACGGCTTCGCGACACTGGCGCAGACCTACGCCGCCTTCGACCCGGCCGACAAGAGGCGCCAGGTGTTCCTGATCGGACCCCAGAAGGACGTCCTGACGGGCGTGCCGGTGAACGATCGAGCGGGTAATCCGCTGGTCTTCACCGAGTCGATCCCCGACATTCACTCGGCGACGGAAGGTCAGGGGCCGCGGATCTACAAGTGGCCGGCGGACCCGGGACACGTGTCCTGGTACAACGGCAACGACTTCGCCTTGTTCCGGGTCGGCGAGGTCATCCTGATCAAGGCCGAGGCGGAATTGGAGTCGGGCAATGCCGCGGCGGCGCTCACGCTGCTCAACCAGCTGCGCGCGCGTACCGACCCCGTCGCGCCACCGCTCGCGGTGGCCGACCACCCGACGATCCTCAACGAGCGTCTGTTCGAGCTGGTCGGTGAGGGAAAACGGCGCCAGGACCTGATCCGGTTCGGCGGCTACACCGGCCGGGACGACAGTGCGTCGGGGCTCGCCGGTGGGAAAGCGGCGGCCGCGGACTTCCACGTGCTGATGCCGATCCCGCAAACGCAGATCGACGCCAACCCCAAGCTGACGCAGAACCCCGGGTACTGACCGGGGATCCGCTCACGCCTGTGCGCACCGTCGCCTGCTCGGATACTCTCGAGCAGGCGACGGTTTGCGTTCGGGGCGCCCTGCCGCTGCTCGCCGCTGCCGCCCTCGTCGCGCTGGCGTGCGGCGGCGCTTCGGAGGCGGGGGCCAACCGCGGCGCGGCTCCTCCAGCTGACGGTCGATTGTTCACGCTGCTGCCGTCGAGTTACACGGGCGTCCGCTTCGAGAACCGCCTGACCGACACGCGCGACGACAACGTCTTCACCTACCGCAACCACTACAACGGCGGCGGGGTCGCGATCGGCGACCTCACGGGCGACGGCCTGCCCGAGATCGTGCTCGGCTCGAATCAGGGCGGCATCCGGCTGTACCTGAACGAGGGGAAGTTCCACTTCCGGGATGTCACCGACGCGGCCGGTCTCCGAAGGACACGGCCGTGGACCACCGGGATCACGCTCGCCGACGTCAACGGCGACGGCCTGCTCGACATCTACGTCTGCCACGCGGGCAAAGTCGACCCTGAGGATCGGGCCAACGAACTGTTCATCAACCAGGGGCCCGATGCGCACGGCGTGCCGACCTTCAAGGAGATGGCGGCAGCGTATGGCGTCGCGGACCGTGGCTGGTCCACGCACGCCGCCTTCTTCGACTACGACAAGGACGGCTCGCTCGATCTCTTCGTCGTGAACAACTCGCCGCGGCCCGTCGTCACCATGGGTGAGGTGAACACCCGGGCGGTGCGCGATTCCTTCGGCGGCGACAAGCTGTACCACAACGTACGCGGCCACTTCGAGGACGTGAGCGCGCAAGCCGGCATCTACGGCAGCGAGATCGGCCTCGGCTTGGGGCTAGCGGTGAGCGACTTCAATCGCGACGGCTGGCCCGACCTGTACGTCGCCAACGATTTCTTCGAACGAGACTATCTCTACCTCAACAACGGCGACGGGACGTTTCGTGAAGTACTGGAGCAGGCGATGCCGTCCATCAGCTACGCCTCGATGGGACTCGACGCCGCCGACATCGACAACGACGGCCGGCCCGACCTGTTCGTCGCCGACATGCTCCCCGACGACGAGTACCGCCTCAAGACGATGGCCTCGTTCCAGACGTGGCAACAGGACCAGGCCAACGCGGCGAAGGGGTTCCACCACCAGTACACGCGCAACGTGCTGCAGCGCAATAACGGCGACGGCACGTTCAGCGAAATCGGGCAGATGGCGGGGGTAGCCCGCACCGACTGGAGCTGGAGCGCGCTGATCGCCGACCTCGATCTCGACGGCAGGAAGGATGTTTACGTCACGAACGGCATCGCCAGGGATCTCACCGCACAGGACTACCTCTCGTTTCTGGCGAGCGACCAGACGATGCGCGACGCGACGCGCGGCAAGCGCGTCGACTTCCTCGGGCTGATCAGCAAGATGACGTCGACGCCGCTCGTGCACTACGCCTTCCGCAACGACGGCGCATACCGGTTCTCGAACGAGACCACGGCCTGGGGCCTGGCGCAGCCCAGCTTCGGCAACGGCGCCGCGTATGGTGACCTGGATGGGGACGGGGCGCCCGATCTCGTCGTCAACAACGTGAACCAGGAAGCGTTCATCTATCGCAACAACGCGCGCACCGTCCTTCCCGACAACCGCTATCTCCAGGTCAAGCTCGAGGGCGAAGGACCCAACCGATTCGCGATCGGGGCCAAGGTGACGCTCGACGCCGGCGGGCAGACGCTGTACCAGGAGGAGGAGCCGTCGCGCGGATTCCAGTCGAGCGTCGATTACGTCCTCACCTTTGGCCTCGGCAAGGTCGACACCGTGCGGAGCGTCACAGTGGAATGGCCCGACGGACGGACGTCGCAGCGCGCCAACGTCGCGGCGAACCAACGGCTGACTGCACGGCAGTCGGAGTCCGTACAGGCGGCGTCCGCCTTGAGTACCCCCTCTCCCGAAGAGCCTGCCCCGAGCGCAGCGAGGGTGAGAGGGGGCCAGGGAGTGAGGCCGATTCTGACCGACGTCACGGATCAGGTTGCGCTGCCGTTCGTCCACAAAGAGGACCCGTTCGTCGATTTCGACCGGGAGCCCTTGATTCCAAAGCTGGTCTCGACGGAAGGTCCCGACCTCGCCGTCGCGGACGTCAACGGCGACGGGCTGGACGACATCTTCATCGGCGGCGCGAAGAACCAGCCGGGCGCGCTGCTGCTGCAGCAGCCCAATGGACGTTTCGTCCGCTCGAACCCGGGGCTGTTCGAGCAGGACTCGGTGTCGGAAGATCTCGGCGCCGTGTTCTTCGATGCCAACGGCGACGGTCGTCCGGATCTCTACGTCGTGAGCGGCGGGAACGAATTCTCGGCGATGGCGCCGGCGCTCGAGGACCGGCTCTACCTCAACGCCGGGCACGGCCGCTTCCGCAAGGCGACAGGCAGCCTGCCGGCGGAGGACATCAGCGGATCACCGGTCGCGGCGGCGGACTACGATGGGGACGGCGACGTCGATCTCTTCGTCGGGGGACGCGTGGTGCCATGGCACTACGGCGCCGACCCGCGCAGCATGTTGCTGCAAAACGACGGCCACGGGCACTTCTCGGACGTCACGGCGCGCCTCGCCCCCGAGCTGGTGCACGCCGGCATGATCACGGACGCCGTCTGGCGCGACATCGATGGCGACGGCCGCCCCGACCTCATCGTGGTCGGTGAGTGGATGCCGATTACCATCTTTCACAACGCCGGTGGCGGCCGGCTCGTGCGGCGCAACCCGAAGGGCCTGGAGCAGAGTGCCGGCTGGTGGAATCGCGTTATCGCGGGCGACTTCACCGGGCACGGACGGGTGGACCTTATCGTCGGCAATCTGGGGCTCAACACGCGGTTACAGGCGACGGCGGCGGAGCCGGTGACGATGTACGTGAAGGACTTCGCGGGGAACGGGACGGACCAGCAAATCGTGTCGGTCTACAACCACGGCGTGAGCTACCCGCTCGAGCTGCGCGACGATGTCCTCAAGGCGATTCCGTCATTGCGGCTGCGCTATCTCACCTACAAGGACTATGCGCGCCAGACGGTGAAGGACATCTTCACGCCGGCCGAGCTTCAGGGTGCCATCTTCAAGCAGGCGCAAACATTCGCGTCTGCGCTGGTGCGCAACAACGGCGACGGCTCTTTTACCCTCGTGCCGCTGCCGCGCGAGGCGCAGATTGCGCCGATCTACGCGATCCTCTCCCAGGACGTGGACGGCGACGGCAAGATCGACCTTCTCGTGGCCGGGAACTTCGACGGCGTCAAGCCGGAGATCGGCCGGATGAGCGCCGGCTACGGGCTGCTGCTCAAAGGCGATGGAAAAGGCAACTTCACCCCGGTGGGAGTACGGCAGAGCGGCTTCTCAGTCCCGGGACAGGGGCGCGATATCAAGCGGCTGCGGACGCGAACGGGGGACATGTATGTCGTGGCGCGCAACAACGATCGACCGCTCGTCTTCCGCGCGACACGGGGCCGCGCCGCCGCTACTCACTGACGGGGAGGGGGCTGCTTCATCTTGATGATGATCACACCATTCGACCCGCGTGATCCGTACATCGCCGTGCTGGTGGCGTCCTTGAGCACTTCGATCGATTCGATGTCGTATGGGTTGATGCCCGCGAGCGCGCCATCCGGTCCGGGCATGATCTCGACGCCGTCGATCACGTATAGCGGCTCATTGCTACCGAGGATTGACGAGCCGCCCCGGATCCGCACGATGACGCCGCTGGGTGTCCGGTTGACTTCGACTCCCGGGAACCGCCCGGCCAGCGATTCTTCGATCGGCTGATCCTTGCGAATCTGCTCCGACGTCACCGTCTCGCGCCGTGGCGCACCACCGAAGGTGGAGTCCGTATGCCGGGTCGTATCCGCAACTTGTTGCGGGTCCCGTGCGCGGGGGTGGACGCACCCGGACGTTGCCATGATTGCGAGGGCGATGCTCAGGCTGAGACAGCGAGCAGAGGCACGCATGAGATTCGTGTTTCAGTATACGACGTTTGGGTACCTTCTGCTTGGCGCCCTCTGCGCGTCACCGGCCGCCGCTCAGCAACCCTGGATGCTTGGCCCGTTCACGAAAGCCAACGATGTCAACCCCATCATCTTGCCCCGCCAGACCTCGGAGTTTCGCTCACCCACGAACGACAGCACGGTACGCTGGGAGGAGACCGCGACGTTCAATCCGGCGGCCGTGGTGAAGGACGGCAAAGTGTTCGTCCTATACCGCGCCGAGGATGCGAGCGGCGAGCTGCGCATCGGCGGCCATACCTCACGGATCGGCCTGGCGGAAAGTCCCGACGGACTGCGATTTACGCGTCGTCCGGCGCCGGTCCTGTACCCCGACAGCGACGCGCAGCGGCCGTATGAGTGGACCGGGGGAGTGGAAGACCCGCGTATCGTCGAGACGGAGGACGGCGGTTACGTCCTCACCTACACGCAGTGGAACCACGACATCCCGCGTCTCGGCGTGGCGACGTCCCGCGACCTGATCCACTGGACGAAGCACGGCCCCGCCTTCGCGACCGGGCGTGGCGGGAAATACCTGAACCTGGAATCGAAATCCGGAGCGATCCTCGCCCGGGCCCAGGGGGATCGGCTCATTGCGACAAAGGTGAACGGGACATACTGGATGTACTTCAACGTCCCTGATGTTCTAATTGCAACGTCCGACAACCTGCTCGACTGGACCCCGCTCGAGGACGCCGACGGGAAGCCGGTGAAGGTTCTATCCCCCCGGCCCGGTTACTTCGACTCCTGGCTGGTCGAGGCCGGTCCCCCCGCCCTCGTCACCGCGCGTGGGATCGTCCTGGTGTACAACGCGGGAAACAGCGCCATGGTCGGCGATTCGACCTTGCCCGCTCGCGTCTACACGGCGGGCCAGGCGCTGTTCGACGGCGCCAACCCCATCAAGTTGCTGGCCCGTTCGGCCGAGCCGTTCATCAAGCCCACGGAACCGTACGAGCGGACCGGGCAATACCCCGAGGGAACGACGTTCGTCGAAGGTCTGGTGCCATTTCGCGGTCGCTGGTACCTCTACTACGGATCGGCGGACTCGCGGGTGGGCGTTGCGGTATGGGATCCGAGCCGGACGAACAGCGGCCAAGGAGGAAGCCCCAGATGACCCTGATCAAGGTAGCCCCGCCGCTTGATCAAACAGTCGACCTGACCCAGACCTTCGACGCGATCGTCGTCGGCTCCGGGGCAGCCGGCGGCATGGCGGCACACGTTCTCACGCAGCACGGTCTCAAAGTGCTGATGCTCGAGGCGGGGAAGAAGATCGATATCAATCAGGAGCTGCGGTCGATGCAATGGCCGTACGATCACCCGCGCCGCGGCGATTTCCCACCAGGGTCACACGCTCTTTCCTTCAACGAATACAACATCCGCAAGCCTCCCTACGCCAAAGGCACCGCCTTCCGGCACGTCTACTCGTATGTTGGCGGGTGGGGTGGCTCGGACTACGTCAAGAACATTCTGGTCGACGAGAAGGAACACCCCTATACCGGGACCAAGTACGCCTGGGTGCGGGCGCGCCTGCTGGGAGGGAAGACCAACATCTGGGGCCGTCTCGCGCTGCGACTGTCCGACTACGACTTCAAGGGGAAGACGCACGACGGCTACGGCGAGGACTGGCCGATCTCCTACGCCGACATCGCTCCCTACTACGACAAGGTCGACACCTACCTCGGCATCTCGGGCCACAAGGAAAACCTGCCGCACCTGCCGGACAGCCTGTTCCAGCGTCCCGTCAAGCTCAACATCGCCGAAGTGTCGCTGCGCCAGAAGCTCGCGGGGATGGGGCGGGTGCTGACGCCGTATCGCGCCGGCGTCACGACCGACGGGGTCCAGAACAAGTATCGCAGTAAGTGCTTCGGCCGTGGCGCGTGCAACCGGCGGCCGGGCGGCTGCGACATCCATGCGGCGTTCGACTCCCCCACGGGTCTGATCTATCCCGCGATGGACACCGGCAATCTCACGGTGCGCCCCAACTCGACGGCGCACGAGATTCTGGTCGACAAGAACACCGGCAAGGCGCGCGGCGTCGGCTTCGTCGACAGTGCAACGAAGCGGTCGCTCGAGGCGAAGGCAAAGGTCGTGATCGTGGCGGCGTCGACGCTCGAGTCGGCGCGCCTCCTGCTGCTGTCCAAGTCACCGCAGTATCCGAACGGCATCGGCAACTCGAGCGGGCACGTGGGCCACAATTTCTGCGAGCACGTGATGGGCCCGGGCATCACCGGTCTCGTCAAGGACCAGGTCGGGAAGTCGCACACGTTGGACGACGGCCGGCCCGGCGGGTTCTACGTGCCGCGCTTCCGCAACCTGACGGATCGCCAGCCGGGGTTCATCCGCGGCTACGGCTTCGAAGGCGGCAGCGGCGATGAGATCTTCCCGCCGGGCTCGGACACGGCGGGCTTCGGCGCCGCCTACAAGAAGCACGTGCGCGACTATGCGGGGGCGTACATCAGTATGGGTGCGTTCGGGGAGGTGCTGCCCCGCTATGAGAGCTCCGTCGATCTCGATCCCGTGGTGAAGGACGCCTGGGGGATTCCGGCGCTGCGCTTCCACTACGAGTTCGGCGACAACGAGAAGAAGATGGCCGAGGATATGGCCGTGTCGGCGAAGGAGATGTTCGAGGAGGCGGGGATCGAGGTGATCGGGGTCGATAAAGAGGTGTTGACGGAGGGGTGGTCGATCCACGAGCTGGGTACGGCACGGATGGGCGCCGATCCCAAGACGTCGGTCCTGAACCAGTTCCAGCAGTCACACGACGTCAAGAACCTGTTCGTCGTGGACGGGTCGAGTCACGTCAGCGCGTCGTGCCAGAATCCGACGTGGACGATCATGGCGCTGTGCTGGCGGTCCTGCGAGCATCTCGCTGACGAATTCCGCAAAGGGAACCTCTGAGGGGGGGAGCCATGAAGAAGAGCGGTCTGTCGCGTCGAGAGTTCCTGGAAGTGGGCGCCGCCGCCGCGGGCGTCTCGGTCGTCGGGAAGGGGCTGCCCGCCCTGCGGGTGAAGGTCCCGCCCAGCGACACGGTGCGCTTCGGCATGGTCGGCGTCGGCATGGAGGGCTCGGGGCTGCTGGATATGTCCATTCACCTCCCGGGCGTCGAGTGCGCCGCCGCCTGCGATCTGTATGACGGGCGGCATACCCTGTCGCGAGAAATTACGAACAAGCCGGATCTGCCCGTGACGCGCCGCTATCAGCAGCTGCTCGCCGACAAAAACATCGATTGCATCGTGTCGGCGGTGCCCGATCACTGGCACATGCAGCTCGTGGTCGACGCGGTGAATGCCGGCAAGGACATCTATTGCGAGAAGCCGATGTCCCACAGCCCGGCGGACGGCGTGGCGATGGTGGAGGCCGCCAAGAAGACCGGCCGCATCGTCCAGATCGGCTCGCAGCGCGTCAGCTCGCTGGTCTGCGCCAAAGCGAAGGACATCATCGCCCAGGGGATGGTGGGCGACATGATGATGGTCGAGGGGTGGCTGGGACGGAACGACCCCACCGGGGCGTGGGAGTATCCGCCGCCGCCCGATCTCTCGCCGCAGAACTTCGACTGGGATACGTGGCAGGGCCGCGTACCCAAGAAGGCGTTCGATCCCAACACCTTCGCCCGCTGGCGCTGCTGGAAGGAATACGGCACGGGCGTCGCCGGCGATCTGCTGGTGCACCTCATCAGCGGCATGCTGTTCATGATGGGACGGAACGAGCCGCCGACCCAGGCGATGGCCATCGGCGGAATCAGGCGCTGGAAGGACGGTCGCAACATGCCCGACGTGCACCTGTCGCAGTTCTATTACGGCGGCGACCTGCCGGTCTCGATGCGGCTCAACCTCGGCACGGAGATGCAGGAGACGTATCGCTTCCATGGGTCGAAAGGGATTCTCGAGGTGACGGGATCGAGCGTGAGCTTCTCGCCGCAGAGCGGGAAGGACATGTACCCGAGCTACTACACGGGCAGCTATCCCCGGGCGATGCGCGAGGCGTACGAAGCGCAGTGGCACAAGGACAACGATCCCCAGCTGGGCCACGAGCCGATGCCCGAATCGATTTCCTTCCGGGCCCCCGACTACGACGATCAGCGGCCGCACCTCCAGAACTTCTTCGACGCGGTGCGCACCCGGAAACCGGTCGTCGAAGACGCCGTGTTCGGCCACAACGCCGCGCTCGCCTGCCACATGGCGAATGAATCGTATTTCCGCAAAGCGGCGGTGACGTGGGACGAGGCGTCGCACACCATCAAGGGAGGCGTATGAACGAGCCGCTGTCCCGGCGTCAGATGATCGGGCTGACCGCGGCGGCGGTGGCCGCGACGCCGCTCGTGAAGGTCCCGGCGGAGGCGCTGGTCACCGCCTCGCCGCCGGGGAAGTTTCTCACCGCTGCCGAGCTCGCCCTGGTGGACGAGCTGAGCGAAATGATCATCCCCACCGATGATCACTCGCCCGGTGCGAAGGCCGCCGGCGTCGCGGCGTACATCGACTACCGGCTCTCCATTTCCGTCGAGCCCGATTGGCAAAGGAGATGGCGGAACGGGCTGAAGCTGGTCAACGGGCTCTCCCAAACGCTCAACGGGAAGGCGTTTCTCGACGCTACACCCGACCAGCGTCTTGCCGTGCTCACGAAGATGGCCGCGGGTGAGGAGAACCCCAAGACGCAGGAAGAGCATTTCTTCAACGAAGTGAAGCGCTGGACGGTCGTGGGTTACTACACCTCGAGCATCGGCATTCACAAGGACCAGGAATACAAGGGGAACGTGTACCAGCAGGGGGAGTTTGCCGGGTACGATGCCACCTGAAGTCGGTGCGCAGCTGAGCGGCCGGTATGGGGAGCTGACCGAGCGACTGCGGGAGGCCGTACTCGGGGCCACGCGGGGCGCGGCCACCGATCAGTCGCTGCGCCAGGCGGTGGAGGCACGGTCCGCGAGCTTCGGAGGTCGTGGCGGTCCCCGTGCCGACGTGCCGGCTGCGCTCGCGCCGTTCGTGGACAAGGTCGCGCAGCACGCGTTTGCAGTGACGGACGGGGACGTGCGGGCGCTCGGTGAGGCGGGCTACTCGGAGCAGGCGATCTTCGAGATCACGGCGAGCGCCGCGTTGGGGGCGGGCTTCTCCCGCCTGGAGCGCGGCCTCGCCGCGCTGCGGGGCCAGGTCTGATGCGCCTGCAAGCGGTGGAGCGGGGACACCGGCTCCCACAGAAGCTCCTGATGGGGATGATCCGCGTCATATCGGGCCGGCGCGTCGTCGATATCCTGCGGACCATATTCTACCGGCCGGAGTCGTTTGGGCGGCCGATCAGCGCGTGGACGCAGGCCGTCATGCGCGGGGACTCGCCCTGGAGCGTCGGCGAGCGGGAGTTGTTCGCCGCGTTCGTCTCCCGCCTCAACAAGTGCCCGTTCTGAACCGGTGCGCACGGCGCGGTCGCGTCGCAGGCGTTGGCAGATGAGCGACTGGTGGAGCAGGTGCTCGACGACTGGCGCACGGCGCCGATCGATGAGCGGCTGCGCGCCATGCTCGGCTTTCTCGAGAAGCTGACCCTGCAGCCGGCGGCGGTAACCGCCGCCGACGTCGCGCCCCTCAGGGCTCCTGGCCTCACGGACCGGGCGATCGAGGACGCGATTCACGTCGCCGCGCTGTTCAATATCTACGACCGGATGGCCGATACCTTGGGGTTCGAGGTGCCGGGTCCGGAGTCGTTCGCTTACAGCGCCAGGATGCTGCTGCGGCGCGGTTACACATAAGTTCGATGCGGTGTTGGGCCGGAGTCTGTATCGCCGCTGGCGCGGCACTCGTGGCGTGTGGCCGGTCCAAGGCACCACCGCTGTTCGAGCTGCTTTCGCCGCAGGCAACCGGCGTCACCTTCGCCAACACGCTGCCGGAATCCGCCGACTTCAACATCATCAACTACCTCTACTACTACGACGGCGGTGGCGTGGCCGTCGGCGACATCAACAACGATGGCCTTCCCGATCTCTACTTCACTTCGAACCTCGGCTCCAACCACCTCTACCTGAACAAGGGGAATTACCGCTTCGAGGACGTCACCGCGCGCGCGGGAGTGGCCGACTCGGTAGGGTGGAAAACCGGCGTCACGATGGCCGACGTCAACGGCGACGGCTTCGTCGATATCTACGTGTCCGGTGTCGACTATCTCACCATGCACGGCCGCAACAAGCTGTACATCAACAACGGCGACGGCTCATTCAGCGACCGGACGAATGAGTACGGCCTCGACCGCGTGGGCCATTCAACCCAGGCGCTGTTCTTCGATTATGACGGCGACGGCGATCTGGACATGTACGTCCTCACCCACTCGACCCGCCGCAACATGGTGCGCTACGGTCGCCTTCCACCCGACCAGCCGAAGGGGGACCGCCTCTACCGCAACGACGGCGGGCATTTCGTCGACGTGACGGATCGTGCCGGGATTCAGGGCGGCGCCGAGGAGTATGGTCTCGGGGTGGTCGCGAGCGACTTCAATCTCGACGGCTGCCCCGACTTGTACGTCGCCAACGATTTCGAGGAAAACGATCACCTCTATATCAGCAACTGCAACGGCACGTTCACCGAGTCGATCGCGCGGGCGACCGGACACATCAGCAAGTCATCGATGGGAGTCGATGCGGCCGACATCGACAACGACGGCCGGCCCGACGTGATGGTGCTCGACATGCTGCCCGAGCGGCAGGACATCCGCAACACATCGGCGAGCACCGAGACCATGATGGACTTCAACATCAAGCTCGAGTCGGGGTTTCACCCGCAATACACGCGCAACACGCTGCAGCTGAACCGCGGCATGGGCCGGTTCAGTGAGATCGGGGCGCTCGCCGGCGTCGCCGCGACCGACTGGAGCTGGGCGCCGCTGCTTGCCGATCTCGACAACGACGGCCGCAAGGATCTCTTCGTGACGAACGGGATCTATCGCCGGCCCAACGACCTCGACTACGTCGGCTACGTCGGGCAGGACAGCATCCAGGCATCGCTCGCCAAGGCGATCACGAGCGAGAATCTCGCGCCGTTGCTGCAGCGCATGCCGCACGTCCCGATCGCGAACTACGCCTTCCGCAACAACGGCGACCTGACGTTCACGAACGAAGCCCGGGCGTGGGGACTCGACCAGGCGGGCTTCTCGAACGGCGCCGTCTACGTCGACCTGACCAACGACGGTGCGCTCGATCTGGTGGTGAGCGACCTCAACGCCCCCGCCGCGATCTACCGCAACCACGCCCCCGAAGTGAATCGCAATCACTATCTCCGGGTGGTGCTGCGCGGCGCGGGAGCGAACAGCGCCGGTATCGGCGCCAAGGTGATGGTCACCGCCGGCGGCACGACGCAGCTCCTGGAGCAGATGCCGACGCGCGGTTTTCAGTCCTCGGTCGATCCCCGCCTCCATTTCGGATTGGGAGCGGCGCCGCGGATCGATTCCGTCACCGTGATCTGGCCGGACCGACGCTTCCAGGTGCTGACCCAAGTCCCGGCCGACACGACCCTCGCGCTCCTCCAGGCCAACGCGTCGGGTCGCTGGGCCTACCCGCACGCTGCCGAGCAGTCGCTCTTCACCGACGTGAGCGACCTGATCCGCGGCGCCGCCAGCCACGACGAGAACGCGTTCAGCGATCTCACGCTGCAACCGCTGCTGCCGCACTACCTGTCGACGGAAGGCCCGGCGCTGGCGGTGGGCGACGTCAACGGCGACGGCCGGGAGGACATCTACCTCGGCGGCGCGAAATGGCAGGCCGGGCAGCTCTTGCTCCAGCAGGGCGACGGCACGTTCCGCCCGAGCCCAGAGCCGGCATTTCAGGCCGACTCGCTGTTCGAGGACGTCGACGCGGCGTTCTTCGATGCCGACGAGGACGGCCATCCTGATCTGTACGTCGTGAGCGGCGGGAACGAGTTCTGGGGCAACGACGACGCGCTGCGGGGCCGCCTGTACCACAACGACGGCAAAGGCCATTTCCAGCGGGTCGCCGACGCCCTCCCGACGTTCTTCGAGAATGGGTCATGCGTGGTCCCGGGCGACTTCAACCACGATGGCCACATCGATCTCTTCGTCGGCAGCAGGGTCATTTCACGTCAGTACGGCGTCGCGCCCCACAGCCATCTGCTCCAGAGCGACGGCGCCGGACACTTCGTGGACGTCACGTCCGAGAAGGCCCCCGCGCTCACCCAGGTCGGCATGGTGACCGACGCGACCTGGATCGACTACGACCATGACGGGCAGCTCGACCTGGTCGTGGTCGGCGAGTGGATGCCGGTCCGCGTGTTCCATCAGGAAAACGGCCGCTTGGTCGATCGCACCGCCGAGGCAGGACTCAAAGGAACGGAAGGGTGGTGGAACACCGTGACGGCGGTCGACGTGAACGGAGACGGCCGTCCCGATCTCGTCCTGGGCAACCAGGGACTCAACACGCTGCTGCATGCGACGCCGTCGGAGCCGGCGCGGGATTACGTCGGCGACTTCGCCCACAATGGCCTGCTGGAGCAGGTGCTGACCTCCTACATCGACGGTGTGAGCTATCCGCTCGCCGGCCGCGACGAGCTGGTGCGCCTGATCCCGCGGCTGCAGAGTCGCTATCCGACCTACGCGTCGTTCGGAGCGAGTCGCATCGAGGACATTCTGTCGGGATCCGAGCTGAAGCGCGCCCAGCTGCTCGAGGCGCACACCTTTGCCAGCTCGATCGCGCTGAACAACGGGGACGGGACGTTCACGCTGCAGCCGTTGCCGGTCGAGGCGCAGCTCGCGCCGATTCGCGCCGTGGTGGCCGATGACTTCGACGGCGACGGGCACATGGACCTGCTGGTCGCGGGTAATCTGTACGGCGTGCCGCCGGTGCTGGGGCGCTACGACGCGAGCTACGGCTTGCTACTCAAGGGCGCAGGGGACGGGAGCTTTTCAGCGGTGGGCATGGAGCGGAGTGGCGTGGTGATTGATGGCCAGGTGCCGCACATGACTTCCATCAAGCTTCCTGGAGGCCGACGGGGGATTGTCGTGGCAAGGAACAACGATCGGCTGGAGCTACTCCTCAGGCGGCGATAGAACCAGTAGGAGGGCAATCAGCGTCACGCACCATCACGAGGCCTCAGCCCCCACGCCAGGCGTCACCGATGATTTCGGCAAGTCACCTGATCGCAGCAAGTCTATCGCCATGGCGATCGGGCCGACAATCGCGAGGGCGAGAATGGGCGGCGCCGGATACAACGGTGTCAGCGCCGCGACGTTGTTGTCTCCCGCCACCCGGATGATCGCCTCCACCAGCGCCACGATCGCCACTACGATGATCCGCCCGCGCTTCGTGTGGACCGTGGTCCGCGGGTCCGTAATCATGAAGAAGATGAACAGCTGGTACATAGGGCCGGTGATCGGCGCGAGCTCGGCCAGCAGGGGGGTGCCGACCAGCGCACTGCGCAACGCCGCCAGCACGAGGTAGCACGCGACGTAGGTCAGCGTCACGTGCAACACCCGCACCCGGGAGGCGATCAGCAGCCCGAAGGTCCAGATCACGACATTGGTGGCGAGGTGATTCCCCCATTGGTGACTGAGCAGGGCGATGCGCGACGGGGCAAGGACCAGCAGCAGGCTGATCGCGAAGTTGCTGGGGTTCCAGAGATGGCGCCCGCGCAGCATGAGCACGTACTTCGAGGCGATGGCCAGAAAGGCGCCGAGCGTGAACGGCCAGATGAGCCCCGCCTGGGGCTTCAGGAGCAGGGAGAGGCTGAGGCCCGTCACGTAGGCGCTCTGCAGCGACGCGATGTGGCCGCGGATCAGCCACGACAAGGCGACTTCGGTCGCCACGCAGACACCGAGCGTGATCGCGAGCCGCTCGTACCCGCCGAGGATGCCGTAGAACGCCTCGCCCAGCACCAGGATCAACGTGATGAGGAACGAGATCAGGTAGCGGGGATCGAGCGTCCCGAGCCTGCTCCAGAGGCGCTTGAGCGGGCCCTCCGTCATGGTTCACGAACCGTATGGAGCTGGTCGGCGGCGGGCTGCTCCACGACTTGCCGCGTCCCCGATGGCCAGCGGATCACGACGCTGTCGATCAGGGCCGTGGCGCCCAGTCCGTAGTGCAGCCGCCGGTCGTTCTCGCTCGCGAACCCCACGCCGCCGGTGACCACCTGGAGCTGACGAGTGTCGCCGGCATACAGCGTCACCTCCGCGCCGATCGCCGATCGGTTGCTGCGCGACCCCACGAGATGGTAGGTGATCCAGTGGCGTCCGGGAACGACCGTGTTCTTGTAGACGAGCGCCGGTTGATTCTGATTCGCGACGACGACATCCAGCACGCCGCGGTTGAAGAGGTCGACCAGCGCGACGGCGCGTCCGTCGTATTCGTCGGTCACGCCGACCCGCGCGGCGACGTCGACCCAGCCGGAGTCGCCGCGGCGGACGAGGAGGGCAGAGCGCTCGTAGCCGGACAGGCTCGCCGTACCGATGGCGGGCCAGTTCTTCGTGTCCTCGAACAGATTGCCGTTGGCACCGGCGACTTTGGAAAAGCCGTACCAGTAGCTCCGGTTACGGTCGCCGGACACGTACCCGTTCGTAATGAACAGCTCGTTGCGGCCGTCGTTGTCGAGGTCGCCGAGCTGGGCCCCCCAGGCCCACCCGGCGTCGGCGAGCACCCCGCTGGCCCCCTGCTCGAAGCGTCCCAGCTCGGACAGGAAATTCAGCCTCAGGTTGTTCCCCTGAAACAGGTAACCGCGCTCCGAGATGTTGGTAACGAAGACGTCCAGCCGCCCACGATTGAGCACGTCGCCGAGCGACGCCGACATGCCGCTCTTCGAATCGCTCTCGAGCCCCGCCCGCTGCAGCACGAAGTGCTTGCCGTCCTGGTTGACGTACAGCTCCTCGGGTCCATAGTCGTTGGCGAGGAACAGGTCGGGCCACCCGTCGCCGTTGAAATCCGCGGCCGCGGCGGCCAGCGTCCAGCGGGTGCTGCCGACGCCCATCTGATCGGTGACATCCTCGAAGCGTCCGTTCCCGAGGTTGTGAAACAGGCGGTTCTTCCCGCCGTTCTCGGCGAACTCGAAGCTGTTCTCCATGATTTGGGTCGTCTTGACGTGCCACAGATCGATGTCCGAGCGGAAATATCCCGTCACGTACAGGTCGACGAGGCCGTCCCGGTCGTAATCGATCCAGATGGCGCCGTTGCTGTTCATCCACTGGCGCAACCCTGCGGCCTCGGTCACGTCCGCGAAGTGCAAATTCCCTAGATTCTTGAAGAGCTGGAGATAGCCCCACTTGTAGATCAGGAGATCCTCGAGCCCGTCGTTGTCGAAGTCCCCCCAGACGGCGCCCATCGACACGCCCTCCCCGGGCCGGTTCACATCCGCCACACCCGCCTGCTGGGCGACGTTCACGAACGTCCCGTCGCCGTGGTTGAGGTAGAGGGCGTTGGGAGCACCGAAGCGGCTGTTCGTGAAATACAGGTCGGGCCAGCCATCGTTGTTGACGTCGACGACCGCGACGCCGGCGCCCATCGCCGCGATCAGCGGCGCGATGTTGTCCAATCTCGGATCGAGGGTGGGGCGCTGGTGCACGAAATCGATGCCGATCTCGTGGGCCACGTTCTGGAGTGCGAAGCCGGGGGCGGACGAGGCAGGGTTGTTCCCCTGCTCCGCCGGGCGGCTCAGGATGACGACCAGCAATATGGCCGCGATGAACACCGCGGCCAGGACGAGGCGTCGCACTGTAAGAGACGTCACGCGATGAACTTCGCTCCGAAGGCGACCTCGGAGCAAGCCGGTCTCACCGCACGCGCGCGCGCCCGGCGGCGAGGAGACTGTCGAGGTGGCGATACCGCTCGCGCATCGCCTGCCGTGGCTCGCCGTTCGCGCGTTCCTCCGACAGCGCGCGCAGCCCATCGCAGTGCTGCCACTGTGCACGCATCGGCGTGCCGGGCTTGGTGTCACCCTCATTCGGGGCGCCCGCCACTGCGGCCGCTATCGGGAGTTCCTGCGCGCGCGTGAACTCGCGCACGGCGGCCTGCTCGTCGCCGGCCTTCATCGCGAGGTAGCCGACGTAGAAGTGGGCCGGCGCGCTCGCCGCGTGTGTGGCGAGCACCATCTCGAACAGCTGCCGGGCGCGCGTCAGATCGCCGCGCACCAGCGCCGACTCGCCGAGATGGAGCAGGGGGCC
>Ga0310811_10003487_pt1 | contig 19779 bp, 17 predicted proteins | sample YCmetagenome_FD_207642 | JGI IMG/M metagenome (GOLD analysis project Ga0310811, IMG submission 207642) | Soil microbial communities from experimental microcosm in Duke University, North Carolina, United States - YC | ecosystem: Engineered > Artificial ecosystem > Soil microcosm > Unclassified ...
GCGATTTCGCGCTCTCATCCAAGCGCGAGCGATTGTCCAGTGCGAGCGTGCGCAGATGCGCGTTCCGGCGCACGCCTTCGCCGGCCCCCGTCTCCAGCTCACCGGCGATTCCCACGAGATGGTCCGATGACGCGGCCAGCGTCTGAATCATGCCGGCCATCTGGCTCGCCTGCTGGCTCAGATCGGCCGCCGTGTGCGCGATTTGGCCCGCCGACGCCGCCATCTCCTCGGTGCTGGCGGTGATCTCCGTCGTCATGCTGGCTGTCTCGGAGGACGACTGATTGAGCGCGGTAGCCAGCCGCCGCAGTTCCTCGATCATCGCCGTGATCGCGCGCGCGAGGCGCCCGATCTCGTCGTCGAAACCGCCGATGTCATCCACCCGCTTCGAGAGATCGCCGGCGGCCACCGCTTCCGCGGCGCGTGCCAGCTTCGCGGCCGGATTGGTGATGCGCCGCTCGATGAACCCACTCACGAAATACAGCGACGTAATGATGAGGCTGAGCATCACCCCGATGCCCATCCACAAGAATGTGCGCGCTACCCGGTACGTGTGCGACGCATCGGCCTCGCTCATATGGGCGACGACGCGCCAGTTGCTGCCATTGGTCAGCGCCACCGCGCCGCGACGCGGTGTGGAGTCGGTCACGAGGGCGAACGTCGATCCTGGTGCGGCGGCGGCCACAGCCGCCGACGCACGGAATGTCTTGAAGCGCGCCGCGACGCCCGAGCTGGCGATGACCTTGCCGGCGGAGTCGAGCAGATCGACCCGCAACCCGCCGCCCCCTCCCGTGCTCCCCTGTGAGAGCACGGAATCGACGATAGAAAGTCCAAATTTCACTTTCACTACGCCCGTGCGGGTGTTGCCCTCTTTGATGACGCGCGCCAGCTCGACAACCGTGCGCTGCGTCGCCGCGTCCGCTGTGGCCTGCGCGGTCGTGGTGCCATTGCTCCAGGCCGTTTGCCACCAGCCTTCGTCGCTCTGTACGAAATCGGATGAGGGTGACGTCGTGACGGCGTTGTACCCGTACACATCGGTCACCATGATCTCGGCGATATCCAGCTTCGGAAGAAGCGAGGCGAGGTATTGCCGCGCTCCGTCGTCGACTTGCTGCGAGCGCGTCGCCTTGAACATTTCCTCGAGTCGCGCGATCGGCATCGTGACGAGCCCCCGCGACCGCGACACCTCGGCACCCTTTTTCGCCGCCGCTAGCACGGCCGGCGAGGTCGCGATCAGGTCGACTTGGCGGGCACGTTCCTGAAGGACGCGATCGACGAGCTGCTTGCTGAGCGAGGCGGCGTTGACGATGCGCGCGTCCTCGTCGCCGGCGATCGCTTTCCGGAGCACGACCAGCCCGCCGTAGCCCACGCCCGCCAGGACGGCGAGCGAGACCAGGCCGGCCAGGCTCACGAACCGGTTACGCAGCGAGCGAGTGGCGAATTCCGAGGGTTGCCCGAGTGTCGGCGCGAGGATGCTCGTACTGGGACGCAAGTTCATCGGGAGAGCCGCTAAATTCCGCTATGACCATGACAGATTTGAACGACCGAAACGCAAACCCCCCCGTTGATCCGGTCGCGTACGACCCTGCCGTCATCGAGCGAAAGTGGCAGGACAACTGGGAAGCGCGCGGCACGAACCACACGGACCTTGGCGGCGGCGCCAGCCCGTTCTACGCCTTGATGATGTTTCCATACCCGTCGGCTGAGGGCTTGCACGTCGGGAACCTCTTCGCGTTTACGGGCAACGACATATATGGACGATTCCAGCGGCTCCAAGGGCACACGGTGTTCGAGCCGCTCGGGTACGACGCCTTCGGGATCCACTCCGAGAACTTCGCGCTCAAGGTCGGCGTCCATCCGGCCGACCTGATCCCCAAGAACATCGACAACTTCCGCCGCCAACTTAAGCGCGGCGGTCTGATGGTCGATTGGCGCCATGAGCTGTCCACCACGGATCCGGCGTACTACAAGTGGACGCAGTGGATCTTTTTACAGCTCTATAAACGCGGCTTGGCCTACAAGAAACGCGCGGCCGTCAACTGGTGCCCGAACGACAAGACCGTCCTCGCCAACGAGCAGGTCATTGCCGGCGAATGCGAGCGGTGCGGCGCCAAGGTGGAACAGCGCTTCCTCGAGCAGTGGTTCTTTCGCATTACGGACTACGCCGGCCGACTCCTCGCCAACCTGGATTGGCTGGATTGGTCGGAATCGACCAAGCTCGCCCAGCGGAACTGGATCGGGCGGTCGGACGGGGCCGAGATCACCTTCCGCGTGCAAGATCTGGAAGAGTTTACCGGCACGGCGACGATCGGCATCGCGACGGGCGAGTTCTCCCCGGTGCCGATCGAGATCCGTGTCTTCACCACCCGTCCCGATACGCTGTTCGGCGCCACGTATCTCGTGCTGGCGCCGGAGCACCCGCTCGTCGACGCGTTGACGACCGACGCCGAGCACGCTGCCGTGACCGAATACAAGTCGGCGGCCGCGAAACAGGACATCGTCTCGCGCAAAGTGAACAAGGAGAAGACGGGCGTCTTCACCGGGTCATTCGCGATCAACCCGGCGACGCAGCAACCCATTCCGATCTGGGTCGCCGACTACGTGCTCATGGAGTACGGCACGGGCGCGATCATGGCCGTTCCCGGTCACGACGAGCGTGACTTCGAGTTCGCGACCGTGTTCGATCTGCCGATCGTCCGTGTCGTCGCCGGACCCGAGATCGTCGACTCGCACGCCGCGCTCGAGGTTGCGTACACGGAGTCCGACGGCGCACGCCTCGTCAACTCCGGTGAATTCACGGGGCTTCCCGTGAACGACGCAAAGAAAGCCGTCGCCGACTGGCTGCAAGCGCACGGTCATGGCCGCGGCGTCGTGAACTACCGGCTGCACGACTGGTGCATCTCGCGCCAGCGCTACTGGGGTCCGCCGATCCCCATCGTGTACTGCGACCAGTGCGGCACGGTGCCGGTGCCCGAAAAGGATTTGCCGGTCGAGCTGCCGTACGTCGAAGACTTTCGCCCGGGCGACGACGGCGTGTCCCCCTTGGCGCGCGTCGAGTCGTGGTATCGCGTGCCATGCCCGTCGTGCGGAGGCAGCGCGCGACGCGAGACCGATGTGTCCGACACCTTCCTCGACAGCGCCTGGTACTTCCTGCGCTATCCGAGCAGCGACGTCGACAACGAGCCGTTCGATCCGGCGCTCACGCGCAAGTGGCTGCCCGTGACGTCGTACATCGGCGGCAATGAACACGCCGTACTGCACCTCTTGTATTCACGTTTCATCACGATGGTCCTGCGCGATGCCGGCCATATCGACTTCGAGGAGCCGTATCGCCGATTCCGCGCGCACGGCACGATCGTTCGCGACGGCGCCAAGATGTCGAAGAGCCGCGGCAACGTCGTGAACCCGGACGAATACGTCGAGAAGTGGGGCGCCGACACCTTCCGCACGTACTTGATGTTCCTCGGGCCCTACGAGGAGGGCGGCGACTTCCGCGATCAGAGCATCGCGGGCGTTCGACGCTTTCTCGACCGGCTGTGGACAACGATGCTCGACGCGTCGGCCGACGGTGCGCCCGACACGCAGGTGATGCGGAAGCTGCATCAAACGATCAAGAAGGTATCGGAAGACATTCCGGCGCTCAGCTACAACACGGCGATCGCGGCGATGATGGAGTACATCAACGTCGTCCGGCGCGGCGAACGCGACGCGCATCGCGACGAGGTGCTGCCCCTCGTGCAGCTCGTTGCTCCGTTCGCGCCGCACATCGCCGAGGAGTTGTGGGAGCGCGCGGGAGGCTCGGGGGGGGGGAGTGTGTTCGACGCTCGTTGGCCGGCCTACGACCCGTCGCTCGCCGCCGAGGAGCTCATTACGCTGGCCGTACAGGTGAGCGGCAAGACGCGCGGCACGATTCAGGTCGCGCCGGACGCGACGCAGGAGATTGCGTTCGCCACGGCGATGGCCGAGCCGACGATCGCCAAATTCGTCACCGGCGATCCGAAGAAGATCATCTTCGTGCCCCGCCGGCTGCTCAACGTCGTCGTCTAGCGGCTACGCGACCAGCCTGGAGATCCATTCTCCGACAAAGTAGCCCACGCCGGCCACGCCAAGTCCGACGACGAACATGTCGATGCCGGAGCGGAACACGCTCCGGCCCGTGAACACCGATCGCGCCGCGCCGACGATCCAGTGCGACGCCATCGAGATCACGAAGGCAATGATCACGGCAGTGCGCCCCGACGTGATCAGGAAGGGAAACACCGGGATCAGGGCGCCAATGGCTGTCGCCAAACCCGTCACCCATCCCTCGCGCAACGGCGACATGTGCGGATCGCCGATCCCCAGCTCTTCCTGCACCTGTTCGTCGAGCATGCGCTGCGGATCGGCCATCACTTCCGTCGCCAGGGCGTGTGCCGAGTCGGACGACATGCCCTTCGCTTCGTAGATCAGCGCGAGCTCGTCGCGCTCGACCTCGGGCATCAGCGCGATCTCGTCACGCTCCATCGCGATCTCGTTGGCGTAGACCTCCTGCTCGCTCTTCGCCGCGAGATAGCCGCTCGATCCCATCGACAACGCGTCGGCGATCAGCCCGGCGACACCGGCGACGATCACCGTGTGATGCGCCGATTGCGACGACGCGCCGATTACGCCGGCGACGAGACCGAAATTCGCCGTCAGCCCGTCGTTGAACCCGTACACGACGTTGCGCAGGAAGCCGCCCGACTCCGTGCGGTGCCACGGCTCGCCCGTCTTTCCCGAAATGGTATTGAGCGCCGCCGCGTGGTCCGCGGACTCGCGCGCGAGCTTCAGCGACTCGTCGGCGCCGGGCATGCCACGCTGCGTCCGCCGATGCATGTCGAGGTAGCCTTTGACCTCGCGGCCTTCCTCGGCGAGCAACATCGGCAACAGAAAACCCGGGCCGAACACCCTCCCGAGCGCCGCCAGTAGGCGAGTGCGCGCGCTCGGCTGGAAACGGCCGGGTTCACGGCCATGTTCGCGCAGGAGCCGAGCCCAGATCTCGACGTGCCGATCCTCGACTTCGGCCAGACGCCGATACAGATCGCTCTTCTTCTTATCCGGTTCGGCGTTCGAGAGGAGGCGGTACAGGTACGCGGCATCCGCCTCGTCCTGCCAATGATGCTCGAATGCGTGAAGGTCGGGGCCAGCCGGCGCGGTCATGACAGCAAGCTAGGCGGGATCGCCATCGGGGCGATAGCGGTTCGGGCGGTCGTAAACCCTTTCCGAGCTCGACGTGACTGATTCGTCGGACACCCAACGAAACGATGAGGTCAGTATGCGTGCTTTGAAAGTGCTTCCGCTTGGCATTGCCTTGAGCGCCGTCGCCGCTGCCCAGACGCCAGCTCCGCGCGCCCTTCGCATCGAGCCGCCCACCCCGTTCGGTCAAGGCTACACGTTCAGCACCGAGCCACGCGCGGTCATCGGCGTGACGACGTCAGGCTCGGCGAATAGTCGGGACACGCTTGGTGTGCTCGTCAGCTCGGTACGCTCCGGTAGTCCCGCCGAAAAGGCCGGCATTGAAGAGGGCAACCGAATTTCGTCGGTCAATGGTGTAAACCTCCGTCTGTCGTCGGCCGACGTCGGCGACTATGACATGGCGAACATCATGACGCGTCGCCTGACGCGCGAGCTCGACAAGTTGCACCCCGGCGACGAAGTCGATCTCCGAGTGTACGCCAACGGACAGACGAAGGCCGTCAAAGTGAAGACGGTCGCGCCGGAAGATCTGTACGAAGCGTCGGCGCCGCCACGACGCGACGCGGAGCGTCCGACGCTCGGGCTCCGATTGGCGACGACCGGAAGTCCGCGCGACTCAATCGGCGTCTTCGTGATCGCCGTCGACGAAGGCGGCCCCGCCGCGAAAGCAGGCATCGAGGAAGGAAGCCGCATCGCCTCGATCAACGGCGTCGACGTCCGCGGCAAGGTCGCCGAGGATGACGAGTTCTGGGTCTTCCGCTCGACGAACATCAATCGCTTCGAGCGAGAGGTGAACAAGCTCAAGCCCGGCGAAGACGCGACGCTGCGCGTGTACTACAATGGCCAACTGCGCAACGTTACGATGAAGGTCGCCCGCGCGAGCGACCTCCCGCGCCGCAGAGGCTCGATGACGATCATCGGTGGCGACAATTTCTTCGAGATGCCGCGCACCTCGGTGAACATCGACGGCGACCGGATCAACGAAACCGTCCGTCGCGCCATGGAAACGGCCCGCACCGCAACGAGCGGCGCGCTGGTCGGAGCCGGGCGTCTGTTTGGGACGTTTGGGAATAGGGTGAGTTGGTAGGTCAGGCTGATGGTGGATACGCTCGCTGGCGCTCGCTGTGAGTATGCGCGGGCCGGTGCCGCGCTGTGGGTAACGGCAGCGGAATAGGAAAGGGGCGCCGCTTTGCGGCGCCCCTTGTTGTTATTCACAGCGAGCGAAGCGAGCGTACTCACAGGCCGCGTTCGCGGCCCTACTCACAGCGCCGCGCAGCGGCCGCGTACCCACAGCGCCGCGCAGCGGCCGCGTACCCACAGCGAGCGTCAAAACTCAACCTGCGCCCCCAACTCCACCACGCGATTCGGTGGTATTCCAAAGAACTCCGTCGCCGATCGGGCGTTGCGTGACATGATGACGAAGAGCTTCTTGCGCCAACGCGCCATTCTCGGCAGGCCAGCGTCCTCGGGAGCTCGGCGAGCGTCCGCCTTTCGCTCACCATTGGCGATGATGATTCGCTCGCGGCCGAGATAGAAAGTCGTATCGTTCGGCCGGGCCTTTACGCCGGACTCGCGAGCGCGCTGCAGAATCTCGGGAACGTTCGGCGTTTCCATGAAGCCGTAGCGCGCCGTGATTCGATAGAACCCGTGCTCGAGCTTCTCCACGCTGACGCGCTCGATTGCCTCGATCTCGGGAATCTCCTCCGTCACCACGGACATCAGGATCACCTGCTCGTGCAGCACCTTGTTGTGCTTGAGGTGGTGCAGAAGCACGACCGGCACGCCGTTGTTCGAGGACGTCATGAAGACGGCCGTCCCTTGCACACGCGGCGGCTTCCGCCGCGCCACGTCGGTCAGGAAAAGATCGATCGGCAGTGAGCCCGAGTGGAGCGCCGTGTTGAGGAGCAGGCGTCCCTTCTTCCAGGTGCTCATCAGGATGAACACCGCGAGCGCGATGACGATCGGCACCCAGCCGCCGAACGCAACCTTGATGATGTTTGCGCCCAGCAGCGAGAGGTCGATCGCCAGGAAGCCGATCGTGATCGGAACGACGTGCGCGAGCGACCAGTTCCAGCGCGAACGCGCGACAACGGCGAAGAGCAACGACGTGATGGCCATCGTTCCGGTGACGGCGATACCGTACGCGGCGCCGAGGTTCGCCGACGATTTGAACGTGATGACGAGAATGAGGCAACCGGCCGCGACCGCTTTATTGATCTCCGGGATGAAGATCTGCCCTGCCTCGCTGCGCGAGGTGTGCAGGATCGTGACGCGCGGCGAATAGCCGAGCTGCACCGCTTGCTGTGTCAGCGAGAAAGCGCCCGAGATCAAGGCCTGCGACGCGATGACCGCGGCGGCGGCGGCAAGCACGACGAGCGGAAACAACAACGCGCGTGGCGCCAAGTTGTAGAAGGGATTCGTGACCGCGCTCGGGTCACGAAGGAGCAGCGCGCCCTGGCCGAAATAGTTGAAGAGCAGGGCCGGGAAGACGAGTCCGAACCAGGCGACCCGAATGGGCCGCTTGCCGAAGTGCCCCATATCGGCATACAGCGCCTCGGCGCCGGTCACGGCGAGGACGACTGCACCGAGCACCAGGAAGCCGACGCGCCCGTTCTGAGCGAAGAACTGCAAACCGTGCCATGGATTGAGCGCCAGCAGAATGCGCGGTTCGCGGGCGATCTCGACCAGGCCAAGAAGGCCGATCGTCACGAACCACGCGGCCATGATCGGGCCAAACGCGAGGCCCACGCGGCTCGTGCCGAACCGTTGAACCAGGAACAGCACGAACAGAATGACCACCGACAGCGGGACGATGTAGCTCTCGAAAGCCGGCGTCGCGACGTTCAAGCCTTCGATCGCGCCGAGCACCGTGATGGCCGGCGTGATCATGCCGTCGCCGTACAACAGGGCGGCGCCAAACAGGCCAAGCGCGACAAGGACCATCCGTCGTCTCGAGTCCGTCGATCGACGTTCTTGCTGGAGGATCAGCGCCAACAACGCGAGAATCCCACCTTCTCCTCGGTTGTCCGCGCGCATGATGAAGAGGATGTACTTCACCGAGACGACGAGCCCGAGCAGCCAGATGATGAGCGACAGGATGCCGTAAACATTTTCTGTCGTGGGCGCGATCGGGTGTTCCTTGGAAATGAAGCACTGCTGAAGCGCGTACAGCGGGCTCGTGCCGATATCGCCGTAGACGATGCCGAGCGCGGTCAGCGAGAGAATCCCGAGTCGTCGTCCGGTCGGGTGGGCTTCAACGTGTTGGCGCTGAGGAACGACGACCGCGTGAAAGCCGGTCTGCGCCGCGGTTTGCCCGGTCTGACCCGGTGCCGAGGCCTTGGGGTCGCCCGCCGGTTTCGGGGTTGGCTCCGCCGGGGCGGGCGGAGGCTCGCCCGCTGGTTCAGTGGCCCCTTTCGGCTTAGCGGTCATGTATGATCTGCGGGCATGGCCCGCGTCGGTCGCATGTATTCAGCGGAGCAGACGACGCTCTCGCCAGTACGCAAAAATGGGTCGCGGAGACGCCCGCAACCCACGTTTGAATCTAGTTATCGCGACCGGCCGGTCCAGCGCTACTTCACGGCGATCGCCTCCACCTCATCCGCGGCACGTCGGATCACGTCGCGGATCTTTTCGATAATCTCTTTATCTCTTATGTGTCCCGTTGCTGTCTTGTATGTGGCGCGTGCCAGGCGCTGAAACGACTGATTCAGATCCCGCATCGGGGCGTCGGTGAACCCCTCGACGAACTCGGCGATCCGGCTGAAGATGTCGTCGACCGTCGAGCTGTTCTCCTGGAGGTAGCGCCGGCCCTCGTCCGTGATCTCGTAGATCTTCTTGCCGCCCTCCTCCGGGACCACTTTCGCGTACCCGAGGTCCTCGAGCATGGTGAGCGTCGGATAGACGGTCCCGGGGCTGGGGGCGTAGGAGCCTCCAAAGCGGCCCTCCAGGTCTTTGATGATCTCGTAGCCGTGCCGCGGCTTTTCCTCGAGGAGGCGCAGAATTACGTACTTGAGGTCGCCCTGCTCAAAGAAGCGGGCCGCTCGGCCGTGCCAGCCTCCGTGGCCCCGTGGCGGGCCCCAATCCCCAAATCCGCTCCAACGCCAGCGCCCGCGCTGGTCGCAGGCGAAGCCGAAGATGTACGGTCGTTCCATGCCCATATCCTCGCGATATATCGGACGGAGTAACGATATATCTGACGTTATATCGGCGCAAGGGGTACGGGTGTTGCCCCTCCGACTGTTCGGGGCGAACGCCCCACGACCCGCGAAATCACAACCGGAGGAGCAGGACCATGGCGGACGATCGCAACCGCAAGGGCATGGAGAATCAGATCAAGGGCACCGGCAAGGAGTTCAAGGGCAAGGTCCGGAACTCGGTCGGCGGGCTCACTGGCGACACAGGCCAGCAGATCAAGGGCAAAGCCGAAGAGCTGAAAGGCAAGGTTCAGCGCAAGATCGGCGAACGCCAAAGCGACGTCGATCGCGACTTCTAATCGACGAAGATCGCGAGTTCCACGACGGCGGGCCTCCGGGCCCGCCGTTTTTTTTGCGCGAGAAACTCGGCCTTCATCGATCCCTAATCCGCGGCAAACGCCGTCGTCATCGAGTCATGCAAGTTTTCTCATACGCTCCTCACGGTCGTGTCACCGCTCGAACACGTGCCCGCAACCCGCGGCTCGTATCGTGGGCACGTCAACACGCGGTCACCCACGACCCGGAGGAACAATGCTCGGAGTCCTGCTCGAATCCCGTGCTCGACGACAACGCCGCGCGGGCGGCGCCGCGCTCAGCGTCGCCACGCACCTCGCTCTCATCGCGTTCATCACCATGACTACGGTGCGCATCGCGCCGGCGCATCCGAAGCTCGATCCGGCCACCACCGTTCACTTCAGCGTGCCGAAAACTGTTTCACCGCCAATCGCGCACGTCGTCACGGATCAGCGTACGTCGGGCCCGATTTTTCGCACGACGGTGATCCCACACATCGACGTTCCTCAGACGATTCCGACGTCGCTCCCGCCGATCGATTTCGGGCGCGCGACCACGTCGGGCGAGATCGCGCTTGGCGGAGCCAGCGACCCACCCGGCGCGGCCGGTCCCCGCGGTATCCTCGACGGCGAACGACCAGCCAGCACCGATTGGCGGGGAACGGAGCTGCTCATGCGAATCGTCACGACCGCCAAGCCGCGTTATCCCGAGCGACTGCGTGAGCTGGGAATCGAAGGCACCGTGGTCGTGCGATTCGCTGTCGACACGACCGGTCGCGTGGACCTCAAGACGGCGCAGATCATCTCGTCGACGAACCCGCAGTTCAGTCGTGCCGTACTCGATGCCCTCGACGGATTCCGCTTCAAACCCGCCGAAGTAGGCAGCCGCCGCGTCGCCGCGCTGGCCGAGATGCCGTTCGAGTTTCGAATCTCTAAATAGGAGCCGTCATCCTGAGCGAGCAACGCGAGCGAAGGACCTGGTCTCCCGACGATTCGCCGGTCAAGGACAGTAGGTCCTTCGTCGCTGCGCTCCTCAGGTTGACAGCGCTACTCGTATCTCAGCGCGATGATCGGATCGAGCACCGCCGCGCGACGAGCCGGCCACACGCCGAACGCGACGCCGACGAACGCCGAGAAGGCGAACGCCATCACGATCGCGGTCGATGACACCCGCGTCGTCCAACCGGCGACCTGGCTCATCACGACAGCCCCGCCCGCGCCGAGGGCGATGCCGATCACCCCGCCGAGGATGCAAAGCACCACGGCCTCGATCAAAAACTGCAGCAGGATGTTCCACCGCGTCGCGCCGAGCGCCTTGCGAATGCCGATTTCGCGCGTCCGTTCGGTCACCGAAACAAGCATGATGTTCATGATGCCGATGCCACCGACGAGCAACGACACCGCCGCGATACCCGACAACAGGTACGTCATGACCTGGGTCGTTTCCTGCGTCGTCGTCAGAATGTCCGACTGATTGCGGATCTGGAAATCGTCCGGCGCGCCCTGCCGGATCCGGTGCTGCCGGCGCAGGATGCGCTGAATGTCCGCCATCGCGTCCGGGATCTTCTCCTCCGTCTCGGCGAGCGCGCTGATCGACTGCAGACGGTCGGATCCGTTCACGCGGAAGCGCGCCGTCTGGATCGGCACGAGCACCTGGTCGTCGGGATTCTGGAACGCGTTCGCCTGACCCTTCGACGCCAGCACGCCGATGATCTGGAACTGCGTACCGCGGATGCGCACCGTTTCGCCGATCAACGCCTCGGGCGTCGTGACGCCGAGGTTGTCGACGACCGCGGATCCCAAAACGGCGACACGCTGCCGTCCTTCGTTATCCGCCGCGGTGAACATCTTTCCGACCTTGAGCGTGTACTTCCTGACCTCGAGGTAGTTCGGCGTGGTGCCGATGATCTGCGTGTTCGCGTTCTTGTTGCCGTAGACGACCTGCTGCTGCGATCGCATCTCCGGCTGAACGGCGAGCAACGTCGTTGCGCGCTCGTCGACCGCGTTCGCGTCGTCGATCGTGAGACGCTGCTGGCCACCGGCGATGGCCACACCCATGCCGCGTTGCTGTCCGGGGTTCACCGTGAGCAGCGTCGTGCCGAGGGCCGCGATGCGGTCCTTGACCGCTTGCTGGGCGCCGGTACCGAGCGCCACGACCGCGATCACGGCGCCGACGCCGATGACGATGCCGAGCATCGTGAGCAGCGAACGAAGCTTGTTCGCGCGCAGCGCTCCGAGCGCTACGCTGATGATCTCTCCAAGCAGCATCTAATCAGCCCCCGCGACCGCCGCCACCACCACCACCACGCGGACCGCCGCCTCCGCCCGGACCACCACCCGGACCACCACCCGGCCCTTGCTGTCCACCGAGCGGGCTGGCGTTCTGGCGCATGCGGTCTTGCTGCTGCTGACGCTGGGCCTGCAGTGCGAGCGCGCCGAGCATTACCACCCGCTCACCCTCTTTGAGACCGCTCACGGCTTCGGTGAAGTCGAGGTTGCCCTGGCCAAGCTGCACGATCCGCGGCGCAAAGTGCGTCTTCGTGCTGTCCGAGACGAACACGAGGCCAGCGCGGGGACGGAACGCCCGCGCCCCGAGCTCCGGCGACGGCGTGAGTGGCGACTGACCGCCACCCGGCGCGCGCGTAGCACCCTGACCACCGGCACCGCCACGTCCACCAGCGACCTGCGCGTTACCGCCCTGCTGACGGCGCGCGCACGCGCCCGCGGTCCGCGCATCGAGGTTGAGCGTGGTGTAGATCGCGCGAATCTGCTCATTGAGCGCCTGCATCTCCGGGCTGCCACGGAAGCCACCGCCGCCGCCGCCGGCATTCTGGCCGCCGCCCTGACTTCCGCTCTGACCACCGAAGCCGCCGCCGCCACCGCCGCCACCGCCACGACGGCGCTGGCCGGTCGAATCATTCCCACGTGGCCGCTGAGCGCCGGCCGAATCACCGCGGTTGCGATTACCACCGCCGAAACCGCCGCCCCCGCCGCCCCCGCCCCCGCCGCCGCCATTGCGGTTCCCGCCGCCGAAGCCGGCGGGACGCAGCGCCTGCATCTTCGCTCGCAGATCTTCGAGTTGCTTCTTCTCCTTTGGGTGGGCCTTCAGCACGTCGTCGATCTTCTTGCAATCGGCGTCCGAGACCTGCATGCCGCCAAAGCCGCCACCGCCACCCTGGAAGCCGCCGTTGCCGCCACCACCCTGAAGGGCGGTCTGGCCTTGCTGCAACGCGACGTCACCGAACGCAGTGCCGGTCGTGCCAGTGCCACTCGTCGGGGCGGCGCCGTTACCACCGCCCGGCCCACCGTTCCCTCCGCCATTCCCGCTGTTCGCACCGCCGCCATTGCGACGGCCACCGCCGTTCCCACCATTGCCGCCGCCGAATCCTCCGCGATTGCCGCCGCCATTGAAGCCCTGAGCGCGCAGGGAATTCTGCACGCTGTCGGCGGCGAGTCCGAGAAGCGCGCCCGTGGCCACCGCCTCACGCGGATTTTTGATCGCGTCGTTGGGGATCGCGACGACATTGTCACGCTCGTCGATCAGCACCGACACCTGGCCGTTCATGCCGGGCTTGAGCAGCGCCTCACCGTTCTGGAGATTCACGAGCACGGGGAACATCGTCACGTTCTGCTGCACGACGGCCTGGGGCTCGATCTTCTCGACGACGCCGCTGAAGCGCCGGTCGGAATACGCGTCGACCGTCACGTTGGCCGGCTGTCCCGGGTGCACGTTGCCGATGTCGGTCTCGTTGAACAGCGCACGAATGCGCACGACGCCGAGGTCAGCCATCTTCACGATGGTGGTCCCGCCGCTCACCGAACCCGTCGCCGACGCGATCACGGTGCCTTCGGATACCGTCTTGTCGATGATCGTGCCGACGCTCGGCGCGCGAACCGTCGCGTCCTCGAGCTGCTGCTTGGCGATGTCGAGGTTGGCCCGCGCGGTGACGACACCGGATCGCGCGTTCTCGTAATCGACCGCGACTTTCTCGTATTCTTGCGGCGTGATGACGCGCGCCTTGTACATCTCTTCGTTGCGCTTCTTGTCCGATTCCGACACGCTGAGCTTTGCCTCGGCCGCGTTGAGTGAGGCTTGCGCCTGGTCGTAGCGGTTCTGGACGTCGCGCGTGTCGATCTGCACGAGCAAGTCGCCGGGGTTCACATGCGTGCCCGTCTCGACGGGCATCTTGGTGATGACGCCGGAGGCCTTGGATTTCACTTCGATTACCGCGATCGGCTCGATCGTCCCGTTCGCCTGCGCATCGATGATGATGTCGCGGCGGGTCACGAGGGCGGTCTGCACGGTCGGCGCCTGCTGTTTTTTCGCGCAGGCTGCGGCGGCGGCAAGCGCCACCGCCCCGAGGATTCGTCTCACTGAGATCTGTCTCCTGAAATCGGCCGATTTGGCGGGCCGAGTACGAGGTCGGATTTGCTAAGAATCCTACGCGGGACCGGGCCGTACCGCTGACGAAGAACGGGCCGTTACCGCGGCGAAAGGGGGTCCCTTCCGAACGGCGCAATACCGCTGTTGGAAATGGCCGGCGGAGGCGGCTGTTGGCCCCGGTATTGGCTATTGGCCAAAGCGGTCAGGGATACGCTATGCCCAGGACGCCCAACTCGCGCCCGCGGACCGTCGCCAACCGCGATGTCTCGCCGTTTCGGGATCCAACGACAAAGGCCGGGCGCGCGCCCGGCCTTTGTCGTTGCTGAGAAGACTGTTACGGCAGATCCCGACCGATTGCGGCTTCGATCTGGGCTCTCGCGTTCCGGTAGTTCAAACGCGCCGTGATCAGTTGTTGGCGCGCGTTCACAAGGTTCTGCTGCGAGGTCAGCACGTCGAGGAGTGTGCTCGCGCCGAGGTTGTATCTCTGTTGGACGACGCGTAGGTCTTCCTCGCTGGCCTGCACGGCGATCTGCTGAATGCGCATAGTTTCCTCGGCGTTATGCAGATTGGCGAGGCCGGTGATGACGCTCTGTTGCGCTGCCAGCCGCGCGTCGCGCGCCTGTGCCGTGGCGTTGTCGTACGAGATCTGCGCCGCGGCGACTTGGTTTTCGCGCTGGTAGCGATTGAAGATCGGGAAGCTCGCGTTGATGCCGAGCGACTTGCTGTACGGAAAGACGTTGTCGCCGTGCAATCCGGGGACGCCGTAGAACGCGTTTGTGCCGCTTCCCCCGTACGATCCGTTCAGGCTGATCGTGGGGAAGTAGCCGGACTTCGCGGAACGCTGCGTCGCGTTGGCGGCGCTCACGGCGGCGTCGGCGGCTCGCACCGTCGGGCCCTGACTCGCCAGCGTCATCAGCTGCACGCTGTCGAGCGGTGCACCGAGCCGGTCGGCGGTGTCCGCAGGCAGCGCCGTCACGAAATAGTTCGTGCCGACGAGGCGCGTGAGCAAAGCACTCTGCGTGCGGAATGCGTTTTGAGCGGTGAGAATCGCAAGCTGCGCCTGGCCAACCTGCACCACACTGCGCAACGAGTCCGACACGTTCGCCGCGCCGGCACTCACCTTCGCGATCGAGGTCTGAAGCTGTAGTTGCGCGGTCGCGAGCTGAGCGCGGCCCGCGCCTTCGCTTTCACGCGCGGCGAGCACGGCGTTGTACGCCTGCTTGACCTGAAACGCGATGTTGAATTGCGAGTTGACTTCGTTCGCCTGCTGCTGGGCGACGTTCGCCTGTTGGGTGCGAATGTCCGCGCGCGTCTTGCCGCCGTCGAACACGGTCATGCTCGAAGCCAGGTTGGTGCTGTATGCCCACTTCGACGAGATCGGAATGAGACTGTTGCTCGGCCCGAGACGGTCGCCCTGCTGAATGTTTTGGCCGGCGGTCGCCTGTAGATTCGGATACCACTGCGCGCGCGCGGACCGAAGCCCGTTACTCGCCGTGCGGATGGCGTTGTCGGCGATGATGTTCGTGACATTGTTGTCGTTCGCCAGGCGCAGGGCGTCGGCGAGCGAGATCGGATGGAACGTCGTGTCTGTCGTCGTCGCCTGTTGCGCGCCGAGAATCGCCGGCGCGGCGAGCAGGACGATCAATTTCCGGTGCATGTTCTCTTGGGCTCCTTCGCCTGGGCAGCTTCGTGCCGCGCCTGGATGTCCTTGCGGCGGGTATCCATTCGTGCCAGTTGGTCTTTCGTCAACACCGAATCGCGCTGCGCCTGGAAGCGCGTGCGAATCGCTTTGAGAGCGGAGTCGTGCGGGGAGAGTATCTGGCGCACGGCGCAATCCTGCTGAAACGCGAGCGAGTCCATCGTCGTGCGCTGCGCCGGGGTGAGTCTGAGCTCGTCATAGAAGCGCGAGCGCGGACCGTATTGGGTCGCGAAGTTTTCGTGACCGATGTACCGGTCCGCCGAAAACCCGACCGCGCCGCCGACGAGAACGGCGCCGAGGAGGAACATCAGCGCTTGTTGCTTGCTGCGCTGCATAGAGGCTCCGGTTAACGACCGAACAGGAAGCGGATGCGCGCCTCCCGATCGTCCTGAAGTGCCGGCCGGATCGCAGTCGATACCGGGACGGCGGGTGAAGACAGCATGTTCTCAGCGGCGATATCGCCTTCGACTTCGTGGGCGCGGAACATCGCCACGCCGGCCGCGATCAACAACACGGCGGCGGCGGCGAGCGCCGGGCGGACCCAGCGATCGAGCTCGTTCCACCAGCCCAGCTCCACGTCGGCGACGCGAGCCATGATTCGCGCTTGCAGCTCGTTCCAATACGCATCGCCAGCCGGGGCGGCATAGAGCGAGCGGAGCCCGCGTGCCACCTCGTCGTCGTCGTTTGAATACAGCCGAAAGTCGGTCATAGGTCGCTCCGAACGTCCTTCAAAATGCGGCGCAGCGCCGCGCGAGCGTGATGCAGGTCCGAACGTGCCGTCCCTTCGGGAATTCCCAGCATCCCGCCAATCTCACCATGCGTAAAACCTTCCACGTCGTGCAGCACGATCACCGATCGTTGGCGCTCGGTCAGCTTCGTCAGCGCATGAGAGAGACGACGCCGAAGCTCATCCGATTCGCCCGGATCCCGAAAGGGCATGGGAACCGTATCCGGCAGCTCGTCCGCGTCGCGGACTTTCCGCCGCCGCACCAGATCCAGCGACGCATTGGCCATGATGCGGTACAGCCACGCGCCGAACGGTTGATCGGGAAGAAAACGGTCCAGCGCCCGGTAGGCATGGAGGAAGCCCTCCTGAACCGCGTCCTCCGCGTCCTCGTGCGTGAGCACGATCGCGCGACACACGGCATACGCCCGACGCTGATGCACGCGCACGAGCTGCGCGAAGGCTTCGCTCGAGCCCTTCTGCGCCGCGATGACAAGCGCCCGTTCGTCCGACCTAGCGTCACTCACTGACGGCATGCCGAACGGCAGTTCGATTGTAGTCGCAGCAGCGGTCATCGAAGCGGTGCCGGTGTCCACTCTCATTAACGGACGACTGTACGCAAACGTTGATCGTCAGGGCGCCGCCTCCCGGGCCCCGGCCGATGGGGTATCGCTCGCGGCCGCCGGCACCCCGGCAAGACCGATGGCATCGGCTTCGCGCCGCATCGCGTCGATCACGAATTGAATGTGCTGATCGAGATCGACGCCAAGCTCCTGCACTCCCAACAGGACGTCCTCGCGGCTCACGCCCTTGGCGAACGCCTTGTCCTTCATCTTTTTTCTCACCGACCGCGCGTCCACATCATGCACGCTCTTCGTCGGCTTGACGAGCGCCGTCGCCGTGATCAAACCTGTCAGCTCGTCGACGGCGAAGAGGGCCCGCGCCATCCGCGTCTCGCGGGCGACGTTTGTGTAGGCAGCGTGGCCGAGGATCGCCTGGAGAACGTCCTCCGGCCAGCCGCGTTCCCGCAGCAGTTTCACGCCCTGCGACGGGTGTTCCTCCGTCGGCGAATGCGCGGCGTTCGGGAAGCGCTCGTAGTCGAAATCGTGGATCAATCCAGCCAATCCCCACCGCTCCGGATCCTCGCCGAAATGTTCGGCGTAGGCGCGCATCGCGGCCTCGACCGACAACATATGCTTTCGGAGAGAGTCGCTCGCCGTGTACTCGTGCATCAAAGCGAGCGCGTCCGCTCGGGCCGGGAGAGAAGGGGCGGGAGAATTCATCCCCTGAATATACCGTCCAGCGTCCCGTCTGCTCCTCGTTGAGCCAAGTCGCTACCATGCACCCATGACGCACCTCCGCACGGTCACGCTCGACGCAAGCAGAGCCAACGCTCCCGACCGGTTTCCGTTCACCGTACCGATCATTCGCGAGCTCGGCACGCTGTCGTTCGAGTCGGACGTCACCTTTTTCGTCGGCGAGAACGGATCGGGGAAATCGACCCTGCTCGAAGCACTCGCGCTCGCCGCCAAGCTGCCGACGGTGGGCAGTGAAAGCGCCGACCGCGACAAGACCCTCGAGCCGCAACGCCGGCTCGCCCGCGCTCTCAAGCTCACCTGGCGTCAGAAAACGTTCCGCGGCTTTTTTCTGCGCGCCGAGGACTTCTTCGGCTTCACGAAGGCGATCGCGAAGCTGCGTGCCGACATGTTCGAGGAGCTCGCGCGGATCCAGACCGACTACAAAGACCGGCCTGCCCACGCTCAAGGGCTGGCTCGATTGCCCATCGTACGAACGATCCACGAGATGGAGCAGCGCTATGGCGTCGACCTCGATGAGAACTCGCACGGTCAGAGCTTTCTCAAGCTCTTTCGCTCGCGCTTCGTGCCCGGCGGACTCTATCTCCTCGACGAGCCCGAAGCGCCGCTCTCACCGCAAAGCCAACTCGCGCTGCTGGCGATGATCGGCGACATGGTGCGGCAAGACGCCCAGTTCGTCATCGCCACGCACTCGCCGATTCTGCTCGGCTTTCCGAACGCGACGATCTACTCGTGCGACAGCGTCCCGATCGAGCCCGTGCCGTTCGAGGAGCTCGATCACGTTGTCATCACGCGGGAGTTTTTGAATGCGCCGGGAAGATTCCTGCGGCACCTCGGGGAGCAATCGTCCTGAGGAGCTCCCGATGAGGACTACTTCGTCGCTTCCGCCGCCGGCTTCTCGTTCGCGTATTTGGCGTTCGTGAGCGCGACGATCGTTCGGAGAATCCCGAACAGGACGATCGCGCCGATGATGAGTCCGAGGAACGCGGCCTTCGCGTCGGAGCCGTGCGAGTGGGAATCGTGGTGTTCGTGAGCCATAGGAGGGGCGTCGTCAGGCGACGCGAACGGAGTTCATGACGTCGTTGCGCTGCAGCTGGTTCATCACGTCGAGCCCTTTCGTGATCTTGCCGAACACCGTGTGCACGCCATTCAGGTGTCGCGTGTTGCCTTCGTTCAATACCATGAAGAATTGGCTGCCGCCCGTATCCTTGCCCGCGTGCGCCATCGACAGCGCGCCGACGTCGTGCTTGTGGGGGTTGCCGGCCGTCTCGCATTTGATCTTGTAGCCGGGACCACCCGTGCCGATGCGACGGTCGCCGTCCGGGAGGTCGCGCGACAGCGGATCGCCGCCCTGCACGACGAAGTCGGGAATCACGCGGTGGAATTTCACACCGTCGTAAAAGCCACTGTTCGCCAGCTTCTCGAAGTTGGCCACGGTGTTCGGCGCCTCTTTGTCGTACAGCTCGGCGACGATCTGGCCCTTGTTCGTCTCGAACGTTGCGGTTTTTGCCATGGCGCGAAAGCTAGACCTGCCAGGAATCCTACGCTACACCCGCGACGACGGGCAGATGTCGTTGAGAAAGCAGATCTCGCACTTCGGGCGACGCGCCTCGCAAATCTGTCGGCCGTGCTCGATCAGCAAATGCGCCAGCATCGTCCACTGGTCGCGCGGAAAGAGCTTCGCGAGATCCTGCTCGACTTTCACCGGATCGGTTTCCTTCGTCAGGCCGAGCCGCGCGCTCACGCGTCCGACGTGCGTGTCCACTACCACGCCTTCGTTCTTGTCGTAGGCATTGCCGAGCACGACGTTCGCCGTCTTGCGCCCGACGCCTGGTAGCCGGACGAGATCCTCCATCGTGTCGGGGACGCGCCCGCCGTGTTGTTCGGCAACCGCGCGCGACATGGCGAGCAGGCTCTTCGTCTTGTTTCGAAAAAAGCCCGTCGACTTGATCATCTCCT
>Ga0310811_10003488_pt1 | contig 19777 bp, 19 predicted proteins | sample YCmetagenome_FD_207642 | JGI IMG/M metagenome (GOLD analysis project Ga0310811, IMG submission 207642) | Soil microbial communities from experimental microcosm in Duke University, North Carolina, United States - YC | ecosystem: Engineered > Artificial ecosystem > Soil microcosm > Unclassified ...
CCAGCCCCGGCGGCAACTCGAGCAAGCGCCGCAGCGAACCCAGGTACGCGCCGAGGTCGGCGAGAACCGTGGTTCCACGGCCCAGGATCGTGTCGCCGGTGAGGACGTGACCACCGAAGCGCAGGCACACCGAATCATCGGTGTGCCCCGGCGTGTGCAGGACCTCGATGTCCAGTCCCGCCACCGAAATGGTCTCACCGTCCGAAAAGGACTCGGCGTCCCGGCACAGCGCCGGATCGAGCGCGCGCACCGCGGTGCCGGCCCGTTCGGCCAGCCAGGGCGCGCCTTCCGCGTGGTCGGGATGGTGGTGGGTGAGCAGGATCAGTGCCACCGGCCCGATTCCGGCGAGCTTCGGCAGATGGTCCGGATCGTCGTAACCGGGATCGACGATCACGCATTCGGCCGCCCCCGGAGCTCGCAACACCCAGGTGTTGGTGCCCTCCAAGGTCATCGAGGACGGGTTGTTCTCCAGCAGCACCGACGCGGCCGGAGAAACCTGGCGCAGTTGCCCGTAGGCGGGATGAGTCATTCCACAACCACCCGGATCCCGTCCCCGTCGCGAACGATCGTGGGAGTGATCGGCTCGATAGTGCGTTCCGCGGCGAGCACCTCGGCCACCGCGCCGTACTCGGTCAGTTCGGTCAACGTATGCCACGTCGGCGGCAACAGCATGCTGCGGCCCGCCTCCGCGTCGGCCAACGCCTCGCCGGGACGTTGCCAGCCCGACGATTCCGCCTCCGTGGTGGCACCGTCGGCTTGTTGCCCGGACGGAAGAACCGCGACGAAGAACCGGGTGTCGTAACGCCGGCGCTCCTCGACCGGGGTGATCCAGTGCGCCCACGGCCGGAGCAGGTCGGCGCGCAGGGTCAGCCCGGCCTCGTGGAGGAACGCCGCGAGCGACAGCTCACGCGAGACCAGCGCCTGCCGGGCGACCGCGTACCGCGCCGCGTCCTCGACGATGCCGTCCTCGGCTCCGGCGAGCAGAACCCCGGACTCCTCGAAGGTTTCCCGTACGGCCGCGCAGACCAGTGCCCGCCCGGCCGGCTCGGAACAACCGAACTGCTCCGCCCACGCCGCCGGCTCCGGACCCGCCCAGCGCACCGACGCGTCCGCATCACGCTTGTCCACGCCCCCGCCGGGAAACACGGTCATCCCCGCCGCGAAGGCCATCGCGGCGGCCCGGCGCAGCAGGAACACTTCCAGGCCCCGCTCGGCGTCGCGAAGCAGGATCACGGTCGCCGCGTCCCGGGGCACCACGGGCTTCTCCGGCACCACGTCGGAGAACGGGATCTGCCCCGGCAGCGGGAAGTTCAGTTGAGGCACAACGACAACTTAAGCACCGACTCAGGCCCCGGAGAAGCCGTCCACCCAACGGGCCTGGTCATCCGCCCGACCGGCACCGCTCAGGCGGACCTTCTCCGCCTCGGCCCGCTCGCGCTCGGCGAGCTCGGCGTGCAGCTCCCGCAACAGCTGGCGGTCCCGCTCGGACAGCTGGGGATCGTCGAGGTCGAGTTCCGGGATCTCGACGACCTCCTCGGGTCCGATCGTGGCGGCCGCGATCGCCTTGCCGCGCTCGGGATCCTCGGCGAGCGCCGCACGCAGCTGCGCGACGTCGGCCGAGGTCAGATCCATGGTCTGCTCCACGCGCTCGAGCTCGGGCACCGACGCGAAATCGCGCGGGCCGAACACGTGCCCGGGACCGGTCGAGGCCTCCACCGGCTCGGGTGTTTCCCGCGCCGGTGCGCCTTCCCAGGCGACATGCCGCCCCGGCTGTTCGTCCGCGATGCTCGAGGACGACTGGGACGTGCCCGTCGAACCGGCCAGCCAGACCGCCGTCGCCGCGGTCCGCGCCTGGTCGTGGTAGTGCGCCCGCTCCGCGCCGGGACCGGTCACCTCGACCACCACCCGGATCCCCGCCCGGCGCAGTGCCGCGTCGATCCGGTAGGCCGCCGCGGGCGGATTGCCGTCCGGCCCGATCTCCACGAGTACGACCCGCTGCGGCAACGGACCCGGCACGCTGCCGGCCGGTGTGTTGCGCCAGACCGCGTGCACCGAGCGCAGATCGGGCAGCACCTGGAGGGTGCGATCGAGCGCGTCGGCGATGCCCTCTTCGGGGTGGTTCTCGCCGGTGAAGCGGTGCAGCACGCCGTTGTCGGCTTCCGCGTCGTCGACCGTGAGGTGGTCGGCGAGCGTCGCGTCGGAACGGCTGAGTTCAAGGACCAGCCCCAGTTCGTGCTGCTCCGATTCGCGGACCGGAAGCCGGCCGGCGATCAGCGCGCCGGTGGTCAGCTCGGCCGCCTCGTCCAGCCGGGCCCGAGCGGTCAGCTCCCGCGCCTCGGACAGCGCAGTGTCGTCCAGCCTCCCGGCCAGTGCGAGCAGCAGGTTGTGCAACCGCAACGGCACCGCGAACCCATCGGTCGCGATCCCGTCATGGACCTCCGCCATTTGCCCTTCTCCCTCCCGCGGCTCGTGCAGGGCGAACCGTTAAGCGGCGGCGAGCCGGTGTCCCGCGTCCACCGACCCGGTACAGATCAGTTCGGAACTCGCCAGTGCGGCCAGGTGGTAGGCCGGCAGGTCGAACCGCTGCGGCATCACTTCGACGCTGGGTTCCTCGTCCCCCAGCACCCGCAGGACCCGCTGCAGCTCGCCGGTCAACCTCGGCAGGCCGGTTAGTGCGGTGATCAGCAGCACCCGCTTCGGTTCCCCGTCGCCGTGCCGCCAGCTCTCCCTTACCTCCCCCACGTCCGGCCGGCCGCGCAACGTTGCGTGTACCAGCGCGGACACGGGGTCGACGGAGTTCACCCGATCGGGCGCACTCCCCGTGAATGTGTACCGGTTCTCTCCGACCTCGTCTACCCCGAGTGTCGAACTCACCTGGTGCCAGTCCGCGCCATGGGGCACCAGCCCGGCGACCAGCAGGCGATATTCCGGCTGGTCGAGGTCGATATTGTGCTTGAGCAGAGTCCGCGGCAGGGTGCGCGCCAGCGTCGGCATCGCGCCCTCGCCGAGCCAGTCCCGGTAGCGCCACAGCAACTGGTCCGGCATCCGGCCGGCCAGGCGCAGCAGCAGCTCGTGGCAGGCCGCCTCGATGTCCGGGTCCATCACTCCACCTCCACGATCAGTTCGATCTCGACAGGTGCCCCCAGCGGAAGTTCGGCCACGCCGACCGCGGACCGCGCGTGGGCGCCCGCCGCTCCGAAGATCTCGCCCAGCACCTCGGACCCACCGTTGATCACCGCGGGCTGACCGGTGAATCCCTCGGCGGAGGCCACGAACCCGACCAGCTTGACCACCCGCGTGATCGCGTCGATGCCGACCAGCGCGTCGACGGCGGCCAGCGCGTTGAGCGCGCAGGTGCGGGCGTACCGCTTCGCCTCCTCCGGGCCGACCTCGGCGCCGACCTTCCCGGTGGCGGCGAGCTCCCCGGCGACGAAGGGCAGCTGCCCCGAGGTGTAGACGAGCTGGCCCGTGCGCACGGCCGGCACATAGGCGGCGACCGGCGCCGCGACGGCGGGCAACGTGATTCCGAGTTCGGTGAGCCGGTCGGACCAGCTCACGCCTTCACCCGCTTGAGGTACGCGACGTGCTGTTCCCCGCTCGGATTCGGCAACACGGTCACCAGCTCCCAGCCGTCCTCGCCCCACTGGTCGAGGATCTGCTTGGTCGCGTGGATCAACAGCGGAACCGTGGCGTACTCCCACTTGGTGGCGCTCATGGGATCCGAGCGTAACGACCAGATCAAGTAGCGGCCGACCGGCCTGAGCGAGATGACACTCCGTCAGCAATACTCGCCCGTTCGTGTACCCAGCGTGGCCCCGCTCCGGGACCCGGGAACCGCGCCCGTGTCGACGCGACCGGTTGCCCGCGGCGGCCCGTGGCCTTCCTCCCCATGAACCCCGTTCGAGGCGCGGGCTAGTTACGCTTCAGTAGTGACCACACCCCTGCCCGGCTGGACCGACGAGCTCACCCGCGCCCGGTTGCACTTCGTGACCGGCAAGGGGGGCACCGGCAAGACCACGCTGACGGCCGCACTCGGCCTCGCGCTGGCCGGCCAGGGACGGCGGGTGCTGCTCATCGAGGTCGAAGGGCGCCAGGGCCTGGCCCAGCTCTTCGACACCGAACCCCTGCCCTACGCCGAGCAGCGGCTCGCGTCCGCCCCGGGTGGCGGCGAGGTTCGTGCCCTGCACATCGACGTCGAAGCCGCGTTGCTCGAATACTTCGAGATGTTCTACAACCTCGGCTTCGCCGGGCGGACCCTGCGCCGGATGGGCGCGATCGAGTTCGCCACCACGCTCGCGCCGGGCCTGCGGGACGTCCTGCTCACCGGCAAGATCAAGGAATGCGTGCGGCGCACCGAATCCGACGGCCGCCACACCTACGACGCGGTCGTCGTCGACGCGCCGCCAACCGGACGAGTGGTCAAGTTCCTCGACGTCACCAAGGCGCTGACCGACCTGGCCAAGACCGGGCCCATCCGCTCCCAGGCCGAGGGCGTGGTGCGACTGCTGCACTCCGGTGAGACCGCGGTGCACCTGGCCACACTCCTCGAGGAGATGCCGGTGCGCGAAACCGTCGAGGCCGTCGCCGAACTCGACGGCGCGGACCTGCGGCCCGGCGCGGTGCTGGTGAACCGGGTCCGCCCGCCGCGACTGCCGGCCCGCTCGGTCAACTCGGCGGCGGACGGCCGCGTCGACGCGCCGCGGGTACGGGCCGGGCTGGCCGCCGCGGGGCTCGAACTGTCCGACGCGACCCTCGACGCCCTCGTCGAGGAGACCGTGGAGCAGGCGATCCGGCTCGCGGCCGAACAGCGCGCGCGGGATCAGCTCGCCGAAGCCGATCTCCCGACCCTGGAGTTGCCCGACCTCACCGACGGTGTCGACGTGGCCGCGCTCTACGACCTCGCCGAGACCCTGATCGACCAGGGAGTGCGGTAATGCGCAACGATCCGGTGAGCCATCAGGAGCGTCACCGACAAGCGGCGGGCGTCCGGCACGCCGAGGGAGCCCGCCGATGAGCCCGCGGACGATCGATCTCGACGAACTGATCGACGACCCGACCACCCGCGTGATCGTCTGCTGTGGTTCCGGCGGCGTCGGCAAGACCACCACCGCGGCGGCGCTTGCGCTGCGCGCGGCCGAGCGCGGCAGGCAGACCGTCGTGCTCACCATCGACCCCGCGCGGCGGCTGGCCCAGGCGCTCGGCCTGCGGGAGCTGGGCAACCATCCCCGCCAGGTGCAGGTCGCGGGCTTCGAGCCCAAGGGCGAGCTGTGGGCGATGATGCTGGACATGCGGCGCACCTTCGACGACATGGTGCGCACCCACGCCGGCCCGGAACGATCCGAGCAGTTGCTCGCGAATCCCTTCTACCAGACCATTTCCACGTCGTTCTCCGGCACGCAGGAGTACATGGCGATGGAAAAGCTGGGGCAGCTCGCGGCCACCGACGAGTGGGACCTGATCGTCGTGGACACGCCGCCGAGCCGCTCGGCGCTCGACTTCCTGGACGCGCCGACCCGGCTGTCCAGCGCGCTCGACGGGCGGATGATCCGGCTGCTCACCGGGCCGGCGAAGGCCGGCGGGTGGGGCCTGCGCAAGGTGGTCAGTACCGGTTTCTCGATCTTCGCCAAGGCGGTGTCGACGATCATCGGCGGCCAGTTGCTCACCGACGCGTCCGCGTTCATGCAGGCCTTCGACAGCATGTTCGGCGGATTCCGCGAACGCGCGCGCAAAACCGCCGAGCTGCTTCGCTCGGAAGGCACCGCGTTCCTCGTCGTCGCCGCGCCGGAGCCCGATGCGCTGCGCGAAGCGAGCTTCTTCGTGGAACGGCTTTCCGCGGAATCGATGCCGCTGTCCGGACTGGTGGCGAACCGGACACATCCGGTGCTCGCCGACCTTTCCGCCACGGCGGCGCTGTCGGCGGCCGAGACGGTCGAGTCCACGGCACCGCTGGCCACCGCGGTCCTGCGCCTGCATGCCGACCGGGTCGCCTTGGCGGAGCGGGAGAACCGGTTGCTCGCCCGGTTCACCCGCGCCCATCCCGAGGTGCCCATCGTCGGCGTGCCGGCACTTCCCAGTGACGTGCACGACCTGGCCGGCCTGCGGGAGATCGGCGAGCGACTCGCCGGGCATTCTCCCGCGGAGAACCGGCCCTAGCTACGAAATGTCCGCGTAATCGCGCTTGGCGGACTCGAGCAGCTCGGCCCACGATGAGACGCCCGGGCGGCGGCGCAGCAGCGCACGGCGCTCACGTTCCGTCATCCCACCCCAGATACCGAAGTCGATCCGGTTGTCCAGCGCCTCGGCCAGGCATTCGGTCCGTACCGGACAACCCATGCACACCATCTTCGCCCGGTTCTGCTCCGCGCCGCGCACGAACAGCTCGTCGGGATCGGCGTCCCGACACAGCGCGTCGACTCGCCAGCTCTGTTGTTGGTTGGAGTCCATGCCCCCAGCTCCCTCGCCCTCGGCTCACGTGCCCCTCTACGTGAGACGTTGACGGACCTTAGAGCCATCTGGTTCCCCTCGCCAAGATCTTACAGACAATTTGTTACGGGAAAACCTCGCGCAGTGCCCCCTTACGTGGTAAACGCCCCCAGCGGACAAGGTCAAGATGTCCGTTTCGGCTACCCTGACCGTTGTGCGCAAGTCGGACGCTTTCGTGAAGTTACTCGGGCTGTGCCTGCTGGCGGGGATCCTGGTCGCGGGGATGCTCTTCCCTGTCGTCGGGGCGGCCGGGATGGCATCCAACAAGGCCAGCGAGACGGTCGACTCGATGTCGGCCGAACTCGCGAACGTGCCGCCCCCGCTGGTCACCACGATCACTGACGCGGCGGGTAACCCGATCGCCACGCTGTACGACCAGTACCGCATCCCGACCGCGCCCGAGCAGATCAACGACGCGATGAAGTGGGCGCTGATCTCGGTGGAGGACCGGCGGTTTCTCGACCATCACGGTGTGGACTGGCCGGGGACGCTGCGTGCCGCGCTGAGCAACAGCACCGGCGCCGACACCCAGGGCGCGTCCACCTTGACCCAGCAGTACGTGAAGAACTACCTGATCAACGTCATCTACCGCAACGACGTGGTGGGCCAGACCAAGGCACAGGAGCAGTCGATCGCCCGCAAGCTCAAGGAAGCGCGGATCGCGATCCAGCTCGAAACGAAGATGACCAAGGACCAGATCCTTGCCAGCTACCTCAACATCGTCGAGTTCTCCCGCAAGATCTACGGGATCGGCGCGGCCGCGCAGTCCTATTTCGGCACCACACCGGAAAAACTCACCGTTACGCAGGCCGCACTGCTCGCCGGCATGGTCAACAACCCGCCCAGCTACGACCCGTGGAACCACCCCAGGGAAGCCCTCGACCGCCGCAACCTGGTGCTCGACCGGATGGTGGAAAACCGCAAGCTGTCACCGGAAGACGCCCAGCGGCTCAAGTCCGCGCCCCTCGGCGTGGTGCCCGACGGACCGTCCAAACCGGCCTCGAACTGCACCGGAGCCGGACCGGAGAACGGCTTCTTCTGCCAGTACGTCGAGGATTACCTGATCAGCCACGGGATGACCAAGGAGGACATCTACACCGGCGGGTTCACCATTCGGACCACAATGGACACCAACGCCAACCACCAGGCGAAGGTCTCCGCGGAAACCCAGGTGAAGAAGACGCAAAAGAACGTCGCGAACACGCTTTCCCTTGTCCGGCCCGGAAAAACCCGGCACGAGGTGGTCGCTTTGGCAGCCAACCGGGACTACGGACCGGACGCGAACCAGGGACAGACGACCTACGCGCTGCCCTCCGATGTGTCCAATGTGACCGGAGCCGGGTCGAGCTACAAGATCTTCACCACCGCGGCCGCGCTGGAACAGCACAAGGTCGGGATCTACAGCACCATCCCCACCCCGCAGAGCTACACGTCGAGGGTGTTCATCAGCGGCCCCAAACCCGGCTGCCCGGTGGTCGGGCGCGGCACCTGGGCGTACTGCCTGCAGAACTACGGCGAGGGCGTCTACGGGCCTTCGATGACCCTCCAGCAGGCACTGGCCACCTCGCCGAACACCGGTTTCGTGATCCTGGAGGAACAGGCCGGGATGGGCGCGGTGGTGAACATGGCCAGCCGGCTCGGGATGCGCAACACGATGGCCTCCAACGTGGCCAACGGCGGTCCCGTCGATCCGAAGAACGACCGGCGCGAGTACAGCATGACCCAGACGGCGTTCTTCGGGCCGGGCCCCAACTTCGCCGGCAACGGGTCCTTCACCCTGGGCGTCAGCCCGACCAGCGGGCTGGAGCTGGCCAATGTCGCGGCGACGATCATCAGCGGCGGCGTGTGGTGCCCCCCGACCCCGATCAACCAGATCACCGACCGCACCGGCGCGCCCGTGATGCCGATCCACGAACCGCCGTGCGAACAGGTCGTGCCGGAAGGACTGGCCAACAGCCTGGCCGTCGGCATGAGCAAGGACGCCAGCGAGGGCACCTCGCGGGAGGCCGCGGCCGCGGTGAACTGGAACCGGCCGATGATCGGCAAGACCGGCACCACGGACACCAGCGGTTCGGCGATCTTCGTCGGTGCCGTGCCGCAACTCGCCGGTGTGGCCATGGTGTTCAAACCCGACTCGCCGGTCGGCGGCCTGTGCGACAACGGAGTCGGCAACGCGACCTCGTGCTCGGAGCAGAACGGCAACATGTTCGGCGGCAAAACGCCCGCCCGCACCTGGTTCGGCGCGATGGTCAACATTCTGGGAAACCAACCCGCACCACCGTTACCGCCGTCGGATCCGGCCTACGAGCACTGATCCGCCCCGCACCGCGCCCGCGACCCGCGACCCGCGACCCGCGCGGGGACCGTCCCGGAGACCGCTGGGCTCCGCGGCGAAAACGGTCACCGGCGACCTCACGTATCCTGAGCCTGTGGGCACGGACAGTGACAAGAACACTTCGAAGGCGACCGCGGCTCGGTTGACCACGGGAACCCTGGCGCTCGGCGCGGCCGCGCTCGGCTACGCCGTCGGCATCGAGAGACGGCACTGGACACTGCGGACAGCCGAGCTTCCCGTGCTCGCGCCCGGCGCCCGGCCGATCCGCGTGCTGCACGTTTCCGACCTGCACATGATGCCCGGGCAGAAGTCCAAGCAACGCTGGGTCGGCGCGCTGCACGAGCTCGAACCCGACCTGGTCGTGAACACCGGCGACAACCTCGCCCACCCGCAGGCGGTGCCGTCGGTGCTGCGCGCCCTCGGCCCACTGCTCGACCGGCCCGGTGTGTTCATCTTCGGCAGCAACGACTATTACGCGCCCCGGCCCAAGAATCCGGCGCGATACCTCATGCCGCGCGGCAAGAAGAAGCGCATCCACGGGCGGAAACTGCCGTGGCGCGACCTGCGCGCGGCGTTCGTCGAACGCGGGTGGAACGACCTCACCCACGTGCGGCGCACCATCGACGTCGCGGGCCAGACCATCTTCACGGCCGGACTCGACGACCCCCACCTCCGTCGCGACCGCTACTCCGAGATCGCCGGGCGGGCCGACCCGGACGCCGTGCTCCGGCTCGGCGTCACCCATTCCCCCGAGCCCCGGGTCCTCGACCCGTTCGCGGCCGACGGGTACGACCTCGTGCTCGCCGGCCACACCCACGGCGGCCAGCTCCGCCTCCCCGGCTTCGGCGCACTGGTCACCAACTGTGACCTTGATCGCTCCCGCGCCCGCGGCGTCTCCCGGTGGGGCGCCCGGATGTGGCTGCACGTCTCCGCCGGGCTCGGCACTTCGCCCTACGCCCCGGCGCGCTTCGCCTGCCCGCCCGAGGCCAGCCTGCTGACCCTCGTTCCCCGAGGTACGACGGCATCCAGTGCACAAAAGGAAACCCGGCGGAAGGCCCCCAGCGACGTCCGCTAGACTCTGTTTCGGCCCGTTAAGCAGTACCTCGGGGTGTGGCGCAGCTTGGTAGCGTGCCTCGTTCGGGTCGAGGAGGTCGTGGGTTCAAATCCCGCCACCCCGACGCGTCAGATGGAAGACCCCTACCCGCAGAATGCGCGGGTGGGGGTCTTCCGCGTTGTGACACTGGGGGTCGAACCCCCAGACCCCCGCCAGGGGCGAGCCCCCTGGACCCCCCGCGAGTTCGCTGTGCTCACCGCGAGTGCCGCGAGGAACGTTGGTTTGGGTGGGTGCGGTCGGTGAACTCCGGATACGTTGGTTCGGTTGATACCGAGCGTCTGCCGAGGGAACCTCGCGGGTGGTGAGTCGGTGGGTGGGGGGCTACTTGGTGGCGGTTAGTTCTACCCAGCATTGGGTGAAGTCGCCATCGCTCGCGTGCGACCAGGACCACGCGGAACGAGCGGCGCTGGCCAGTTGGTCACGGTCGGTGGCCGAGGCGTTGAGCGCGTCGTCGAGCCGCGATTCGATGTACTTCGCCAAGGCGCGGTAGGGCATGTCGGGGCGAAACCGGGAATGTGTGTGAATGTCGCGGAAACCCGCCTGACCGACCTGGGTGGCGATGTTCCGGCCGGCGAAGGGATCCCCGCCCGACCGACGGCGGAGCAGATAATGACCGCGCAGGGCCGCGTCCACATTGGCGGTTCTCGGTCGCAGGCGGGCCCGACTCCAGTCCGAAGTAGACACAGCGAGAGTGCCACCGGGTCTGAGCACCCGGCGGAGTTCGACCAGCGCGTGCGCCGGCCGCGCCAGGTGTTCGAACAAGGCGTGTGCGAAGACGATGTCGATGCTGTCCGCCGCGATCGGCAGGGCGTACACCGAGCCGGCCATCAGATCCACAGTGGACTCTTCGGGAAACTGCGCGGGTTCGATGTCCAGGCCCAGCACCCGGCCCTCCGCACCGACGAGCGGGACGAAACCGTGCGTAATCGTGCCGGGACCGCAAGCGACGTCCAGGACATGCATGCCCGGACGCAGCAGTCTCAGCACGAAGCCCGCCCGGTCACTCGCCGTGCGTGCGGATCCCATCGACAGCACGTCATCGGCGTAACCCGGTGCGTATCCCTCCAACACGCGTCCACCGTACGGCTTAGACCTGGCAGGATCGAGGGGTGACTACCCAGCACCCGCCCGCTGTGATCCCTGCCCGGCTCTTCGACGATGCCGAGGCCGAAGCCCGCTGGCGGGCCCGGTTCCGCGCGCCGCGCCTGTCGACGCCGGACTGGGCTCTGGATGCCCCGGACGCCAACATCTACGTGTCCAACGCCAGCGGAGTCTGGGAGGTCTACGCGTGGAACCGCGCGACCGGCGAACATCGCAGAGTCACCGACCGGCCCAACGGGACACTCGACGCCACCACCTCGCCGGATGGCCGATGGATCTGGTGGTTCAACGACACCGACGGTGACGAGTTCGGTTCATGGATGCGCGAGCCCTTCGGCGGCGGCGCTCCCGAGCGGGCCGTGCCGGACGTGCACGACGGGTACCCGGCCGGTCTGGAGATCGGGCGCCGGCTGGTCGCCTTGGGTGTCTCCACCGACGACGGCAGCGAACTGTTCGTGCACGACGGCGAGCGCACCGAGCGCTTCTACGCCAGCAGCGACGACGCGAGCGTCGCCGCGCTCTCCCGTGACGACCGGCTCCTGGCCATCTCCCATGCCGAACACGGCGACTCCCGTCACCCGGCGGTGCGTGTGCTGTCCACCGACGGCTTCTCGACCGTGGCCGAGAAGTGGGACGGCGAAGGCAAGGGGCTGACACCACTGGCGTTCTCACCGGTCGCCGGAGATCCCCGGCTGCTCGTGCTCCACGAACGCAACGGGCGCGAGGAGCCGCTGCTCTGGGACGTCGAGCACGACACCGAGACCGAGCTGCACCTCGGCCTGCCCGGTGAGGTTTCCGCGGGGTGGTACCCGAACGCGGACGCGCTGCTGGTCGTGCACTTCCACGAGGGCCGCAGCGCCCTGCACCGGTACGACCTCGCGACTTCCCAGCTGTCCTCTTTGGACACGCTCCCGGGCCGGATCGGCGGCGCGGGGGTGCGTGACGACGGCACCGTCGAGTACTCCTGGTCCAGCGCGGCCGAGCCGATGGTGATCCGGGCCCGGACCGCCGACGGCGGCGACCGGGTGCTGCTGACCCCGCCCGGCGAACCCGCACCGGGTTCGGTGCCGGTCACCGACGCCTTCGTCGAGGGTCCGGGCGGCCGCGTCCACGCGTTGGTCTCCCGTCCTGCCGAAACACCGGAAGGGCCGCTGCCGACGGTGTTCACCCTGCACGGCGGGCCGCATTCGGCGGACGAGGACCGTTTCTCCGCCTACCGCGCGGTGTGGCTGGACGCCGGTTTCGTGGTGGTCGAAGTGAACTACCGCGGTTCGACGGGGTACGGCTCGGCGTGGCGCGACGCGATCGAGGGCAGGCCGGGGCTCACCGAACTCGACGACGTGGCCGCGGTGCACGACTGGGCTGTCCGAAGTGGACTTTCCGATCCCGCACAGTGTGTGGTGGGCGGGGGTTCCTGGGGCGGCTACCTCACCCTGCTCGCGATCGGAACGCAGCCCGACCGCTGGGCGGCCGGGGTCGCGAGCGTGCCGGTGGCCGACTATGTCGCCGCCTACGAGGACGAGATGGAGCAGCTACGCGCCTTCGACCGGGCATTGTTCGGTGGCTCGCCGGAAGAGAAACCCGCGGTGTACCGGGAATGCTCGCCGATCACCTACGTCGACGCGGTGCGCGCGCCGGTGCTCGTTCTCGCCGGCGACAACGACCCGCGGTGCCCGATCCGGCAGATCGAGAACTACCTCGAACGCCTGGCCGGGCGCGCGGTTCCGTACGAGTTCTACCGGTATGACGCCGGGCACGGCTCGCTCGTGATCGAAGAGACGATCAAGCAGACGGCCGCGGAGGTGCATTTCGCCCTGCGGGCCCTCGGCCGTCGGTGAGCGCCGCGCCCGGCGCCGGCGCTCAGTGGTGGAAGGCGGTGCTGGTCTCCGGGGCGTGCCGGGGCCCCTCCTGCTTCTCCAGTTCGGGCAGGAGCCGGGTCAGGTCCTCGATCAGCATGTCGGCGAGGTCCTGCGTGAAACCGTTGCGGCAGACGATCCTCAGCACCGCCAGATCCGTCCGGTTCTCCGGAAAGGTGTACGCCGGCACGAGCCAGCCGCGTTCCCGCAACCGCCGGGACACGTCGAACACGTCGAACGAGGTGACCTCCGGCTTCGTGGTGAACGCGAACACCGGCAGTTCGTCGCCGTGGGTCAGCAGACGGAAGGGCCCCAGTTTCGCGATCCGGTTGGCGAGCCCGGTCGCGACCGCACGCGAAGCCTGCTGCACGGCGCGAAAACCCTCGCGGCCCAATCGCACGAACACGTAGTACTGCGCGGCCACCTCGGCCCCGGGGCGGGAGAAGTTCAGCGCGAACGTCGGCATGTCGCCGCCGAGGTAGTTGACGTTGAAGACCAGTTCGGCGGGCAACGCCGAACGGTCGCGCCACAGGATCCAGCCGACCCCGGGGTAGACCAGGCCGTACTTGTGGCCAGAGGTGTTGATCGAGGCCACGCGTGGCAGCCGGAAGTCCCATTCCAGGTCGGGGTCGAGGAACGGGGCGATCATGGCCCCCGACGCGCCGTCGACGTGGACCGGGATGTCGAGCCCGTTCCGCCGCTGGAGCTCGTCCAGCGCGGCGCTGATCTCGGCCACGGGTTCGTAGCTGCCGTCGAAGGTCGACCCGAGGATGGCCACTACGCCGATGGTGTTCTCATCGCAGTGGGCGACGGCCTGCTCCGCGGTGAGGTGGAAGGTGTCGCCTTCCATGGGCACCAGCCGCGGCTCGACCTCCCAGTACTCGCAGAACTTCTCCCAGCACACCTGCACGTTCGCGCCCATCACCAGGTTGGGCTTGCCGGGGCGGCCGAGTTTGGACCAGCGCCGCTTGAGCGCCATCCCGGCGAGCATGCAGGCCTCGGACGAACCCGTGGTGGAGCAGCCGATGATCGTCGCCGGATCGGGCGCGTGCCAGAGGTCGGCCAGGATGTTGACGCAGCGTCGCTCCAACTCGGCGGTCTGCGGATACTCGTCCTTGTCGATCATGTTCTTGGCCATGCACTCGGCCATCAGCACGCGCGCCTGCGGCTCCATCCAGGTCGTCACGAACGTCGCGAGATTGAGCCGCGCGTTGCCGTCGAGCATCAGCTCGTCCTCGACCAGTTGCAGCGCGGCGTCCGCGGGCAGCGGGTCGTCGTTGAGTTGGTCGTGAGGCAGCGACAGCGTCGCGGCGAACGCCGGGTCCATACCGCCGAGCAGCGGGTTGCTGCCGCCGCGCCGGTCGCCGGTTTTCTTGCCCTCGTGCAGCACCATGGTTCGACCTTAGGCCCGGCGGAGCACCGGCGCCGGACATGATGAGGGCTACCTCACGGGCGATAGGAATGAAGTGGCCTCGGGGCCGGGAGTGGGTCAGACCTGTTGGGCCTGCCACATCCAGTGCGCCTTCTCGATCTCCCGGGTGATCTCGATCAGCAGATCCTGGGTGGCCAGGTCGCTCTTGTCGGTTTCGTCGATCCGCTTGCGCAGCCGCTGGATCAGCGCGGCGAGGATGCCCACGACCGCGTTGATCGTCGCCTCGACGCTCTGCCAGTCGTCCGGGTACTCGGGCAGCCCGCTGCTCCGCGTCACCGTCTTCGCTTTGCCGTTCGGGGAGACGCCGATGGCGTCGGCACGCTCGGCGACCTCGTCGACGTAGGTCCGCGCGGTGTCCACCAGTTCGTCGAGTTGGAGGTGCGCGCTGCGGAAGTTCGGGCCCACCACGTTCCAGTGCGCCTGCTTGGCGACCAGCGCCAAGTCGATCAGATCGACCAGCGTCGCCTGCAGGACGTTGCCCGTGACCTCCTTGTCGCTCTCGGTGAGCGGGCTGCTGATCGGAGAGTTCGTCATCGGAGCCTCCTCGGTGATCGGTGCGCCTCCCCGAGCTCTCCGGCCTTCTTGTCCGGAAGCGACGAACGCGGGAATTCGGGCGGGCAGGTCAGTGCTCGGACTACCCGCTCCGCCCGGGGGATAACCCGTTACCGCCCGCGGGCGAACTCGACCACGTGGCGGCCGATCAACCGCAACGTGGCGACGGTCTTGTCGTCGGAGGCGCCGCCCGCCTCGTCGAACTTCACCTCCGCGCTGTTCACCGATCCCCCCAGCGGTGTCGGCCAGCCGCGCAGCGCGTGCGTGATCGTGCGCAACTGCTCGAGGGTGGTGACCGCCGCCTGCCAGCCGTAGGCGACGGCGATCAGGCCGACCCCGCGCCCGTGCAGGTAGGGCCGCCGGTCGGGGCGCAGGTCCTCCACGTAGTCCAGAGCGTTCTTGATCAGTCCCGACAGCGCTCCGTGGTAGCCGGGCGAGACGATGATCACGCCGTCGGCCTCCCGCAGCGCCTCGACCAGACGGAGTGCTTCCGGCGTCCGTTCCGGGATCGCCGAGTCGTAGAAGGGCAGGACCAGTTCGGTCCCGGTGATCGCCCGGGTGCGCGCACCCGCGTCTTCGGCGCCCTTGAGCGCGATGTTGAGTGCCCGTTCGGACTGGGAACCCGGACGGAGCGAACCCCCGATGCCGAGCACCTTGATCACCGAGTCTGAAGTCACGACTTCGAGGCTATCTCCTCCAGTAAGGTCGAGGGCCAGACCGAGATCCCGAGGCAACCGTCACACCAGGCGTTTTGAATGTTACTTAACGCACGAGTAACCTCACCGCATGCCGATGTCGCTTCGAAGCCGCGCCGAGGTGGCGGGGATCCAGCTGATCTACGGCTTGCCGCGCCCGGTACGCAGGTTCATCGCCGGCCGCACGATCCGGCTGGACGGCCAACAGCTGGCCCTCGATGCCCAGCTGTTCCTGCGGCTTCAGCAACTCTCCCGGGTGAAGATGCCCGGTGGTGATCCGGTCGCGGCCCGCGCGCGGCTGGCCCGGTCCCAGGATGCCGCCGTCGGCAAGCGGATCGAGCCGATCAGCGTTCGGGAAGTGACCATCGCCGACGGACTCGTGGCGACCCTCTACACCCCGGGCGGGCTCGCCAAGAGGTCGGGCCTGCTGGTGTACTTCCATGGTGGCGGCTGGGTGATCGGCAGCCGGGCCAGCCACGACAACACGGCGCGGTATCTCGCCCAGCGGGCCGGGGTCCGCGTGCTGTCGGTCGAGTACCGGCTGGCGCCCGAGCACCCCTTCCCGGCCGCGGTCGACGACGCCCTCGCCGCCTTCGACTTCGCGCACGCCAAGGCGGAAGACCTCGGCGCCGATCCGGACCGGATCGCGGTCGGCGGGGACAGCTCGGGCGGCAACCTGGCGGCGGTCACCGCGCTGGAGACCACCCGCCGCGGCGGCCCGGCTCCCGCCTTCCAACTGCTGCTCTATGCACCCTTCGACGCGACCAGACGGCGACGGTCACGCGAGCTGTTCGGGCACGGGTTCTTTCTCACCGACGAGGACATGACCTGGTACCTGGACCTTTACGCGCCGCCGAGCGTGGCCCGTGACGATGTCCGGCTCTCTCCGCTATTGGCCGAGGACGTCACCGGCCTGCCACCCGCCTACCTCGCGACCGCCGGATTCGATCCGCTGCGCGACGAAGGCGAGGAATACGCGAAAAAACTGCGTGACGCCGGGGTGCCGGTCGCGCTGAGCTGCCACACCGACCTGATCCACGGGTACGCGAACTTCTTCGGCGTCGGCAAACGGTTTTCCGAGGCGATCGCCGAGGCCGCCGGCGCGCTCCGGATGGGGTTGTCCTGAACGGACGGTGAGGGAGGGCCTTCCCCACGGCGAGCACAGCCGCGCGGATTTTCTGGAATAAATCAAGAACATCGGCGTGCTGTCACCGCTGCAAAACCGGTCTGCGACTGGGCAATCCTCCGGCCTCTGGTGAAGGTCGCTTCTCCTGGACTTCTCCTTGGGCGCTGGCCAAAAAAAGTTGCACGCTCGTGCCACCCTCGACAGGTGCGGGCATATCGGAGCGTGCTGGGGCTGCCCGGCGTACCGGCGACCATGGCGTTGATGCTCCTGGCACGGGTGCCGATGACGGCCATGGGCATGACGCTCGCCCTGCACGTCGTCGCCGACCTCGGTCGCGGCTACGGAGCGGCGGGACTGGTCGGCACCGCGACCACCCTGGGCGCGGCGATCGGCGCCCCCGTGGTCGGCCGGATGATCGACCGCCACGGCCTCCGGCCGGTGGTCGCGGTGTGCGGCACGGCCGGCACGGCCTACTGGCTGAGCACCCCGTACCTGCCCTACGAAATCCTGCTCGTGGTCGCGCTGCCGGCCGGGATGCTGATCGTGCCGGTCGCCTCGATCGCCCGGCAGGTGCTCACCGCGCTGGTCCCGCCCGAACACCGGCGGGCGGCGTTCTCCCTGGACTCCATCTCGCTGGAGTCGTCCTACATGATCGGCCCGGCCGTGGGCATCGCGGTCTCCACCCAGGTGTCCTCCACGGCCGCACTGACCGGCATCGCCGCGGGCTGCGGGCTGCTGACCGTCATGCTGTGGTGGCGCGACCCGCCGCTACGCGGCGAAGACGAAGAACCAGGGGACCGGCCGCCCCTGCGATCCTGGCTGAGCACGCGGCTCACGGCCACGCTGCTGGTCAGCGTCGGCGCATTGTTCTGCCTTTCCGGCACCGAAGTGACGACGCTCGCCGCGCTGCGTGCCACCGGTGAGGTGGCCTGGACCGGTTCGGTGATCGCTGTGATGTGCCTGGCGTCGGCGGCCGGCGGGATCGTGCACGGGGCGGTCCGCCGGTCGCTGTCCCAGTCGTGGCTGACCGCGCTGCTGAACCTGCTGGTGCTTCCGGTCGGCCTGCTCGGGCACCCGTGGTGGCTACTCGCCTTCGCGCTCGTTCCGACGAACCTCGCCTGTGCGCCCACCCTTTCGGCCACCGCGGAGGAAGTCAGCGCGCTGGCCCCGCCCCGGGCGCGGGGTGAAGCGATGGGGCTGCTCGATTCGGCGACCCGGCTCGGTCTCGCGCTCGGCAGCCCGGTGGTGGGCTTCACGATCGACCGGTCCACACCGGCCTGGGGCTTCGTCACCGCCGGTCTGGGCGGCCTCGCCATCGCCGGCACCGGGCTCGCCGCGCGGCGGCTCACACGGTCCCGGGGCCTGCGAAATCCCGTGCCCGGCACGGCCGTCTGACGCCCGCTACAGGCAGGCGGCGCGGAGCTTGCTGATGTTGTCGGCATTGGCCTGAACCCAGTCGTTGATGTTGCCGAGGTCGTTGGCCTTGCGCTTCTCCAGCGCCACATAGGAATCGGCGATCGTGATCAGATTCTGTTTGAGGTCCTGGTCACTCACCTTGTCCGCCAACTGCCGGAGCTGATCGGCCTTCTGCCCCGCCTCGCTCGCCAGCTGGTTCGGATCGACGTTCGGGTTCAGGTTCGCCAGCCCGAGTGCCTGGCTGCACGCGCTCGCCTTGTCCGTGGCCGAGCTGACCTGGTCACATGCGGTCAACGAAACCGACAGTCCGATCACCAAAGCGAGCCCGCGGAGGAGTTTCATTCCGCCAAGGTACCGGTGATGAAACGGGCAGAGTCCCCAAATGTCTTGAGCAGCACGCCTTCGAGCGGCCGCCCGTACCGCTCGCCCAGGTCGTAGCAGCCCGTACGGCTCGTCCGCCAGCCCAGGCGGGACAGGTATTGGTCCGGGCTCTCGTCGGGCCCACCGCCGAACAACACCGGCATGTCGATCTCGGCGCCATCGGCCGACCGGATGTTTTCCATCTCGTCGAGGACGGTGTGCACCTTGTCGTAGTGCTCCACGGCGATCCGGCTGCCGGGCGCCGAAAGCCGGTGGACGGTGTCCATGAGCAGGCGGCAGGCCTCGCCGGAAAGGTAGAACAGCAGCCCTTCCGCAAGCCAGGCCGTGGGCAGGCCCGGGTCGAACCCGGCACCGGTGAGCGCGGTGGCCCAGTCGTCGCGAAGATCGATCGGGACCGTCCGGCGCACACAGCGCGCTCGCGCGCCCCGCTCGGCGAGCACCCGGTCCTTGAACTCCAGTACGCGTGGCTGGTCGAGCTCGAACACGGTGGTGCCCTGCGGCCAGTCCAGCCGGAAGGCCCGGCAGTCCAGACCGGCGGCGAGGATCACGACCTGCCCGACCCCGGCGGCCGACAGCTCGTCGTCGAGGAACTTCGTCCGCACGCCCATGAACCGGGACACCTGATACCACATGACATCGTCCGCGGGAATCTCCTCGGGCCGCGTCGGCATCGGCACGGGCGCCGCGGCCACGAAGTGTGCCGCGAACGCGTCCTGGACCAGCGCATCCGGTCTGCCGGAGTCCAGGGCCCGGGCCGCCGCCGCGCCCAACGCGGTGATACCGACGTCGGAAACGATGTCCCAGTCGCGCAGTTGCTCGACCATCGAGCACCCACTCTCTCGTCGGTGAAATCGCTTGCACATGGTTTACCGCCGTTGGTTTCCTTGCACAACCCCACTTTGAAGGCGGTTTCTCATTGGCGGGCTAAAGGTCGAAATTCCGGTACCACCGCACGGCAAGACCGACGCACGCGCTCAGCGCCAGCACCGCGAAAAGCGTCCAGCTCACCGGAGCCCCGCCGGCCTGCCGCGCGACCGGGGCCACGACCGGGGCAGCCGCGACGAGGCCCACCCTGACCGTCAGATCCTCCCGCGGCTTCGGCCCCACCGGCACCGGTCCGAGACACCCGTCGACGGAACCCGGCACCAGGTAGCCGCCGGGCGTGCCGGTGAGATCGAAACAAACCCGGAACGAGCCGTCCGGCAGATCGTCCAGCAGGTACTGACCGTCGGGCCCCGTCCGCGTCCCGGCGACCCGCCTGCCCGCGGCGTCGGTCAGCGTGACGG
>Ga0310811_10003489_pt1 | contig 19776 bp, 16 predicted proteins | sample YCmetagenome_FD_207642 | JGI IMG/M metagenome (GOLD analysis project Ga0310811, IMG submission 207642) | Soil microbial communities from experimental microcosm in Duke University, North Carolina, United States - YC | ecosystem: Engineered > Artificial ecosystem > Soil microcosm > Unclassified ...
ACCGCCATCGCCGTCAGTCCCGAAAGCAGGCAGTTGATAAACAGCAGCACCCACGCCGAAAGATTCGTATAGACGCCGAAGAGCTTGAAGACCCCGGCCATCAGCAGCGGATACGCAGGCGGAACCCACGCGGTCGGCCCCGTTGGACCCAGATAAGACGACGCAAAGGGATTGGCGTATCCGTGTCCTGTCGCCAGAGAACGCGCAATCCGTCCCGCCTCCCAGCCAAACTGGAAGTGATCGACCAGCGGACGGAGCCGGTAGGTGTGGGCAAGCGTCATGTAGGCGACGCGGAGAAGGAAGGCTACCCAGAACAGACGCCACGGTGCTCGCGGATCGCCTTCAGCGCGGGAGTCCTCAGCTTTCATCCACGTCCAGAGGCGATGAAGCATCGTAACTTCAATTTTATCTTTCCCAATCCATTTTGACCTCATTTGTTGCGTTTGCAGCGTATGGCAACTTGAAATCACAGATGATTCATTGCGTTCTCGTGAATGGAACCGCCGCGGTACGGCCCGTCGCCATCTGCATCGAATTGAGGCACATCAAAACAAACCCAATAAACAGTGTTCGTGCCAAGGGCACTCTTCTCCTGTCTGGTGAGATCGTCATCCCATGGTCCACTAACAGTGATCACTTCAATCGGGGGCTCCGTGATCGTTCCTGTCGCCCCCTTCGCCCAAAAGAAATCCTCAGAGACTCGGATACGGTCATTTATCTGGAACTTCGGCATGTTAGCTATGCTCTCAAAGATCAATGCAGCGATTATTTGCTTTGTTCTCTCCACCCGGCGATGATCGCTGAAGATACTTTTATCTCCCCAAGAAAGATTTTCGAAAGCATGAGTTCAGCAGTCCGGATCAAGGTCAAGAAGCTGGTTGCGGAGGCGCGTCTGCCGCGCTACGCGCACGTCGGGGAGTATGGCGATTTAGCGGCGGATCTCTACGCCTCCGAGGGGCTCACCCTCGAGCCCGGCTCCACCGTCGGCGTCTCCACCGGCATCGCCGTCGAGTTCCCCTCGACTCACGGCGCCCTGGTCGAAGACCGCTCCGGCCTCGCCCTCAAGGGCGTCACCACCCTCGCAGGCGTCATCGATCCCGGCTATCGCGGCGAGATCCGCGTCGTCGTCACCAACCTCAGCCCCAATGCGCTTGAGGTCAAACCCGGCGACCGCATCGCGCAACTTCGCATCGTTCAACGGATCGAGGCGCACTTCGACGAGGTGGAATCCCTCGGCGAGGCCACGCGCGGAGCCGGAGGCTTCGGCAGCACAGGCGTCTAGCCCCGTAGAAGTCTCTGCTGTTGCACACTTTATCCGCATCGTGCCGTATCGATCGGCAAAAATCTCACGCCAACCCGTGATATCGCCGAAGATCGCACCAGCATTGCGTCCGCTCCGCATCGAAGACCGCAACTCGGCTCCATGTCACGTACAATTAACCTTGCGAGCCATGTCCAATCTGCAAACGGAGCACCCCGCATCGGTCCCCTCTCCCGCAACGATCACGCCGGAGTTGTTGAAGCAGCACAGCATCACCCCCGATGAGTACAAGCGCATCGAAGAGGCCCTGGGGCGTACCCCCAGCCTTACGGAGCTGGGTATCTTTTCGGTCATGTGGTCCGAGCACTGCTCTTATAAGTCCTCGCGCGTGCACCTCAAGCGCCTGCCGACGAAGGGCACCCGTGCCTCGGGTCCCGGCTCCGTGGTTCAGGGCCCCGGCGAGAACGCTGGCATCATCGACGTTGGTGATGGCTGGGCCTGCGCCTTCAAGATCGAGTCGCACAACCACCCCAGCTACATCGAGCCTTATCAGGGCGCGGCCACCGGCGTCGGCGGCATCCTGCGCGACATCTTCACCATGAACGCCCGTCCGCTGGCCGTCATGGACTCGCTCCGCTTCGGCCCGCTCGACGAGGCCGAGTCCGACGAGGCTCTGCGCAGCAAGAACCATCAGGTCGTCACGGGCGTCGTGCACGGTGTCGCGGGATACGGCAACTGCTTCGGCGTTCCCAATCTTGGCGGCGAGACCCGCTTCGAGCCCTGTTACTCCGGCAATCCGCTGGTCAACGCCTTTGCCCTCGGCCTTGTGAAGACCGACGAGATCTTCTACGCGAAGGCAGTCGGCGTAGGAAACCCCGTCATCTATGTCGGAGCCAAGACCGGCCGCGACGGTATTCATGGAGCCACCATGGCCTCCGAGGAGTTCACCGAAGGCTCCGAGCAGAAGCGCCCCAACGTGCAGATGGGCGACCCCTTCCTGGAGAAGCTGCTCCTCGAAGCCTGCATCGAAGCGATGGCCACCGGTGCTGTCCTCGGCATTCAGGACATGGGCGCAGCGGGCCTCACCTGCTCCACCTGCGAGATGGGAGCACGCGGCGGCCTCGGCCTCACCGTCGAGCTCGACCGCGTCCCGCAGCGCGAGACCGGCATGACCAGCTACGAGATCATGCTCTCCGAATCCCAGGAGCGCATGCTGCTGGTCGCCGACAAGGACCGCGCCACCGAAGTGCTGGACGTCTTCTCCAAGTGGGGCCTCGACGCCTCCATCGTCGGCCACGTCACCGCGGAGCCGAACATGCACATCACGCAGGGCGGCGTGGTGGTCGCCAACATTCCCAATCAGTTCCTCACCGACGATGCGCCTGTGTATCACCGTCCCGTCGGCACCTGGAACCCTCCGGTCCCCAAGGATCCTCCCGCGCACATCCTCGCAGAGATCGAGAAGCCCCGCGATTACACCGCCGATCTTAAGAAGCTGCTGGCCTCCGCCAACATCTGCGACAAGCGCTGGGTCTACGAGCAGTACGACTCGATGGTCCAGACCAACACCGTGCAAGGCCCCGGCAGCGAGGCCGGAGTCATGCGCATCAAGGGCACCGGTGCAAAGGGCACATCGCTCTCTCCCACCGACGACCGCGAACAGAAGCACGCCCCCCGCGAACGCGGACTCGCGATGGCCCTCGCAGGCAATGGACGCTGGTGTTATCTCGATCCCAAACTGGGAGCCATGCACGCCGTTGCCGAGGCCGCTCGCAAGGTCGCCTGTACCGGCGCAACTCCCGTCTCAGCGACAAACTGTCTCAACTTCGGCAATCCTGAGAAGCCAGAGATCATGGCGCAGCTCTCCGCCGCCATCGACGGCATCGCCGAAGCCTGCACCGCACTCGGAACCCCCATCACCGGCGGCAACGTCTCGCTCTACAACGAGACCAAAGGCGTAGGAATTTATCCCACCCCGGTTGTGGGAATTGTGGGAATCATCGACGACGTGACGAAAGCTGTGCCATCTGACTTTGCCAATGCAGGAGACGTGCTTCTGCTGGTGGAGAACGGAAGCGCAGGCGGCGACTCCGCTCTCCAGGAGTTCGGCTCCTCGGAGTATGCAAAGGTTGTCCTGAACGAGCTTTGGGGAACACCGCCAACCTCGCATACGCGATTTCTCGAGCCTCTGGCCGAGTTGAACAAGCTTCTCGCGCAGGCCGCTCAGCAAGGGCTGCTCACAGCGGCTCGCGATCTCTCCGACAGCGTTGCTGTTGAGCTGGTGGAAGGTTGCTTCGCCAACGGTCTCGGAGTCGATGTGGAACTGATCGGCTCCCCCGAAACCCATCCCGTACATCGTCTCTTCGGAGAGCATGCAGATCGCGTTCTGCTTGCATGCCGTCCGGAGAATGTGACCCGCGTAGAGCAGTTGTTTAGCGGAGGCCTCGCCCCATCGGGCAAGGTGAGCATTCCTTCCGCTCGTAAGATCGGCGTTGTCACCGATGGAGCTATCCGCATTACAGCGCCTCTCTACTCTCTCGTGGAAAGCACGGACAATCGCTTCGCGAAGACAGGCGAGGCAGCGAAGATCGAAGCCCATGTCTCTGCATTGAAGGCAGCATGGTCGGGCGCTCTCGAAGCACAGATCGCGGAAGAACTGGTGACGGCATGAACAACGAACTCACCAAACGCGTAGAAGACGGAATGGAAATAGAAGACATGCAGGACGACGCCACCCCCTTCGACAAGCTGCGCGAAGAGTGCGGCGTCATGGCCATCTACAACCATCCCGATGCCGCGCGCATGACCTACTGGGGCCTCTACTCGCTGCAACACCGCGGGCAGGAGTCCGCGGGCATCGCTACCGCCGACGGCCAGCAGGTACACGACATCAAGGGCATGGGTCTGGTCTCCGAGATCTTCACCGACGAGGTCCTCGCCAAGCTTCCCGGTGACCTCGCCATCGGTCACACCCGCTACTCCACTACCGGCGACTCTGCGCTGCTCAATGCGCAACCCATCTCGGTCGAGAGCACCAAGGGTCTCATCGCCATCGCGCACAACGGCAACCTCGTCAACCTCGGTAACTCCCGCGAGCGCCTCGAGCGCGACGGCGCGGTCTTTCAGACCACCTCCGACACCGAGATCATCGTCCAGCTCATCGCGCACTCCAAGGCCACCACCCTGGTCGATTGCATCGCCGACGCCCTCACCCAGGTCGATGGAGCCTTCTCCATCGTCATGATGACGCGCAATCGCATCTTCGCCGCGCGCGATCCCCATGGCTTCCGCCCGCTTTCGATGGGCCGCATCCCCGGCGTTGACGGCGCTCCCGACACCTTCGTCTTCGCCTCCGAGACCTGCGCCTTCGACCTGCTGCATGCCAAGTACGAGCGCGACGTCAAACCCGGCGAGCTCGTCATGGTCTCCGAAGACGGCGTGACCTCGCGCTACTTCGACACCACCACCAAGCAGGCCAGCTGCATCTTCGAGCACGTCTACTTCGCCCGTCCCGACTCGCGCATCTATGGCCGCTGGGTCCAGCAGTCGCGTGAGCTCATGGGCCGTCAGCTCGCCCGCGAATCCGGTGTCCCCGCTGACCTCGTCGTCCCCGTGCCAGACTCCGGCGTTACCGCCGCGCTCGGCTACGCTGCCGAATCGGGAATCCCCTTCAACCTCGGCCTCATCCGCAACCACTACGTCGGCCGAACCTTCATTCAGCCCGAGCAGCGCGTTCGCGACTTCGGCGTCCGCATGAAGCTCAACCCCGTGCGCGCCCTGCTCGAAGGCAAACGCGTCATCCTTATCGACGACTCCATCATTCGCGGAACCACCTCACGCAAGATCGTCCGCATGGTGCGCGCTGCCGGAGCCAAAGAGGTGCACATGCGCATCTCGTGTCCGCCGACGATCTCGCCCTGCTTCTACGGCGTCGATACGCCCAGCAAGAAAGACCTCATCGCCGCCAACTACTCCATTGCAGAGATCTGTCAGTTCATCGAGGCCGACTCGCTCGCTTATCTCTCGCTCGATGGGCTTGTCCATAGCTGCACCCAGGGCGGAGTCGATCCCGGCGGCTTCTGCACCGCTTGCTACACCGGCGACTATCCCACGCAATGGGTCGATGTCAGCGAGATCCTGCCCGCCGAAACCACCGTCGGCTAAAGCAGATCCTGAAGCCCTTTCCTGAACGGCGTAATCGCCCACAGGAAGTGTCATCTTCAGCGAAGCCCGAAGGGCAGAGTCGAAGGATCTGCGGTTCGCATCCTTCGACTGCGCCCCTACGACACCTCGCAACGCGCCGTTACCGCGCCTCCACCTCAGTCGGGTGTTTCGCGGTGAACTCCGAGCAGCATGTCGGACCCGAGGCCTTGAACTCCATGAACTCCACCCGCGTCAGGTCGGGGTCGTACATGTTCAGCTGCACCTTGCCGTCGCGTCCCATCTTCGAAGCCGAGCACTCCGGCCCCTTGCATCCGTTGCGCTCGAGCGCAGCCACCACATCGCTCATATGCTCCGCGCCCAGCGACATATGATCCGAGACCCCATACTGCTTCTGCGTCGGAGTCGGCCCGATGTTCAGCATGTACTCCAGCCAGTCCGATCCATCCGGCACCTGCGCGCTTACCCAATCGGTCGTGGTGTCATTACGGCCGCCATGCCAGTACGGTCGAAAGCCCAGCAGGTCGCGATAAAACCCATCCTCTACCACGCGATTCTTCACAACGAACCCTGCATGGATAATGCGATGCGCCGTCGCCGTTGCCGGAATCTTGCCGGGAACCGCAGACCCCTTCGCAGGCTCCTGTACGAAGAAGATCAGGTTGCCCTCAGGATCGCGCACGCTGAAGCGCCCCTTCGAGAGCGGATCGACGACGGCGACTCCATGCGCTTCGAGATAATGCTGTAACTGGCGCGCATCCCGCGTCATAAAGCCCACAGCAGCCAGCCGAGGCCCTGGAGCCGGAGAAGGCAACGGCGCAACCTCGATCCACTGCAGATCGTTCACCGGATACCGCGTAATGTTCTCGGCCTTATTCGGGCTGAACCCAAGCGTCGTGCCGTAGAACTTCGCCGAGTCATCCGCATTGCTCGCATACACCCGAACAAACGCGATGCCCGTAATCGCGGGCCGCTGCTGCGCCTGCGAAACGACTGCCGCTGCCATTAGAAACGCTACCGCCAACGCTCTTTTCATCGAGCGCCACTTTATCCACGCCCGGCCGCGAAGTCAATCCAACGACTTTCTCAACCCGCAGAAGGACTACTTATCTTTCAGGCGATTGCCGGGACCTTGTTACCTTGATCCGGTTACAAACATCAGACGATTTATGGCGCAATCCTGTCGACAGAGTCAATACTTTCTCAGCAGGTACAGACGCTAAGATCATCCCTTAAAGGAGCTCCTTATGGCTCAGATGACAGCTACACGGGAACCGGGAGGCGATACCCCCATGCATGCGAAGAGTGTTCTCACCAAGATCGCATCTTTCGTGACCAGCCGAAATATACCGTTCCTGATTTGCAGTATCGGAATGATCGTGATGTTGCTGTGGGCTGGCAAATTTAAAATGACAGACGCCGGATCGGAAGGAATTATTCCGCTCGTCATGAACAGTCCCTTCATGAGCTGGAACTACAAGATCTTTGGACCGCATGTGGGCGGCGACATCATCGGCTTAACGGAATGGACAGCGGCAGTCCTCTTGATCGTTGGCTACTTCAAACCGAAGGCGGGAATTGTGGGTGCAATCATTCTCGTGGGCATGTTCTTCACAACAAGCACCATGCTGATCACAACTCCAGACGACACCGTCGTGGTGAATGGCATCCACTACATGAACAATCTTGGATTGTTCCTCTTCAAAGACATCATCTCTTTAGGAGCTGCGTTTTACCTGATCAGCTATTTTGGCCGAAAGGCGATGATCGCCGAGAATCAGGGCTGACCGCCTGTGCGATGAGCGTCGCGCAACGTCAAACAGGTCACGCTCATCGCCAACTCCCCTTACTTTTACTCGCTCTGCATCGCCACAGGATTTCGCAGCCGCGTCGGCCATCCTACGCGCACCAGCGTGCCGTCCGGATCGCTCAAGGCGAACTCATACATGCCCCACGGCTTGTCTTCCGGGCCGTTCTTCTCGAGAACCTTGCCCGGAAATCTCGCCGCCAGCTCATCCACGTTCTCCGCCGAAAGATACAGCCCAAACGGATTCCGTCCCGGGATCAGCCATCCCTGCACAGCACGAGTCAGGTGAAGATACGCGCCCTTACCGTCGCTGAGAATCCGGTACTCATCCTCTGCAGGATCGGCCGGACGCCCCTCCTCCGGCCGCGTAAATCCCAGCCGGTTGTAGAAGGCCTCCGAAGCGTTCAGATCGTTGCACGGAAGAATCGCGCTCAGTCCGCGATCGTTTTCGTTCTCCATTTTGTCTCCCTTTGGAAACTAGCGCAGCGCCCGATGCCCGATATCGCGCCGGTACTGCATCCCTTCGAACGAGATCGTCTTCATCCGCGTGTAGATCCTCTCCAGCGCATCGCGCAGATCCAGCGCCTCCGCCGTCACCGCGAGTACGCGTCCTCCCGCCGTCACCAGCTGGCCGTCTTTGATCGCCGTTCCCGCATGAAAGATCACCACGCCATCGCCCGTCTCTTCGACACCCGAGATCGGCTTGCCCGAAGCATACTTGCCCGGATACCCTCCGCTCGCCGCAATCACCGTCGCGCTCGCTCCCGGCTTCAGCCGAATCGTAAGTTCCTGAGCCTTGCCGTCAATCGCCGCGTTGAACAGGTCCAGAACGTCCGTCTCCAGTCGCAGCAGAATCGCCTCGGTCTCCGGATCGCCCCAGCGTGTATTGAACTCCAGCACCATCGGTCCGCGCGGGCTCATCATCAGCCCGATAAACAGAATCCCCTTGAACGGCGTGCCCTCCGAGGCCATGCCGCTCACCACCTTCTGCGCGATGTTGTGCATCACCCACTGCCGCATCGCCGGGGTCAGCAGCCCATCGGTCGAGTAGGCTCCCATCCCGCCCGTATTCGGCCCGGTGTCGCCCTCGCCCACTCGCTTGTGGTCCTGCGCCGCGGCAATCGGAACCGCCACCTTGCCGTCGCATAGAGCAAAGAACGAGACCTCTTCGCCGGTCAGAAACTCCTCCAGCACAACCTCGGTCTCCGCAGAGCCCAGTAGCACGCCCGAAAACATCTCCGCCGCGGTCTTCTCTGCCTCCAGGCGCGTCTCGCAGATCACCACACCCTTGCCCGCGGCAAGACCGGAGGCCTTCACCACCACCGGAAGCTGAAAGCGACCCAGCGACTCCCGCACCTCGTCGAGCGTCGTGCACAGCGCATACTCCGCCGTCGGAATCGCATGCCGCTGCATAAAGGCCTTCGCGAACGCCTTGCTCGACTCCAGCTGCGCCGCTGCCTTCGTCGGTCCAAAGACGCGCAGCTTGCGCTTCTCCAGCTCATCCACCAGCCCCAACGCCAGCGGAACCTCCGGCCCGATCACCGTCAGGTCCGGCTGCTCGATCGCAACCAGGTTCACCATCGCCTGCACGTTGTTGACATCCACCGGCACACACTGTGCCAGAGGCTGAATCCCCCCATTCCCCGGGGCGGCGACAATCTCGGTCACCGAGGGAGACTTGCGCAACGACCATACCAGGGCGTGTTCGCGCCCTCCTCCACCGATTACCAGGACCTTCATCAGCCTCGCTTCACTCCTGAACTGTTCTCTCTATCCAACTTCGAGGCTAGGCATGGTGCTAGACGAAGTCAAACCAGGCCGACATTTCCATATAAAAAAAGGGGCCGCTTTCGCAGCCCCCTTTCGTGCGCTTGCATTTACCTTCCGTGTCCACCGCCGCCATGCTCTCCGCCTCCGCCACCACCATGAGGCTGTGCCATGGGTGCGCGTTGTGGCATCGGCATCGGTCGCGGAGCCTGCTGCGGCACTGGACGCGGCATCGGCCTTGCCTCAGGACGCGGCATCGATTGCGGTACCGGCCGTGGCTGCGCCTGGGGCGCAGGCCGTGGCATCGGCTGCGGCGTCGGCCTTATCCCTGGTTGTGGCGCAGGCCTGAACCCCGGCTCTGCTGGTCGCGACGGTTGCGCCCAGTGGACGTTAGGCTCCCCTGGCCTCATCTGCTGCTGTGGCGCAGGCCGCAGCTGTGGCTGGGTCGGTCGGATATTCGGCTGCGGACGCGCAGGCTGCATATTGGGCTGCCCCGGCTGTCCTGGCCTGATATCAGGCCGGTTTGGCTGGATCTGCGGTTGCCCCGGCCTTACCTGAGGCTGCTGCACCGGCCTTGCAATCGGCCGCATCACGCCGCGATCCGCCTGCACCGGCCGAGCCGTTGCCGCTACCACGGGACGTCCGCGGTTGGAGTTGTAGAACTGCTGCCGGTTCTGCGCAGCCTGCTGACGTACCTGCATCTGGCTCTGCATCGGAGCCAGCCTCGGCTCACGCCGTGCCGCAATCTCCGCGGGTCGCGGACGAACCTGCAACCCACCCCGGCCTCCGTTGTACGAGACACGAGTGTTGTTGATGTACGTGCGGTTGACCACCACCGTGCGGCTGTACACATTGGTCACGCGAGTTACGTTGATGTGCGTCACGGCGCGGTTGTAGTAGAAGCTGTTGCCTCTCCAGTAGCCGCCGTAGAAGCCATATCCCGGATATCCCCATCCGTAGTTGATGCCGCCATAGAAGCCGATGTAATGGCCCCAGTATCCGTGATAGAAGCGATACCGCCCGCCATAGAATCCCCAGTATCCCGGCGTCCATAGCGCGCCCGGCCACGGAGCCGCAACCCACACGCCCGGTACCCAGTAGTAGCCCGCAGGAGCATAACCCCAGTATCCCGGCGTCCACATATAGTTCGGGTCGGGAGCAGGGGGTTGGTCATACGCCGGAAGCTCCGGCGGAGGCTGCTGGGCCTCCAGCTCGTCGTAAGACGACTCTTCGTCGGGACTTACCTGGCTGTCATCGTAAGCGCCCTGTTGCTGGCTATAGGTCTGGTCCGGCTGCTGCTGCTGGTCCTGCTGTGCCTGCTCTTGCTGTTGCTCCTGAGAAGGCGCTCCGGCCTGCTGGCCCGTCCGCTGGTACTCCTGCGCCCGTTGAATGCTCTCGTTCTGAGCCCCCGAGGAAGCAGGCTGCTGCTGTGCCGGTGGTTGCTGCTGTGCCGGCTGCTGATACTGCTGGTCTTGCGGTGCCACGGCTGCCTGCCCGTTCGGGTCTCCATTGGTCGGAGCCATGTTGGCATCTGCCGGATCAGGACCCTGATCGACCGATTGCGCCGCTGTCACCGTCGAGCTATGACAGCCCACAAAGATTGCCCCACCCGCCAGCACAACGCCTAAAAAGACTCGCGAAAAGAATTGGGGAGAAAAGGCCCACTTACGATTTTTATTTTGTATGTTCATCATGTTCCCGTGCGAAACGTGCTCCTACGGTATAAACACCGTTCCAGCCAGTGAGATGCGGATTCCCGCATCGACTTAATTTTCAACCCTGGTTCTCCTTTCCGGACATCACTTTCTGGTCAAAGTGCATCGCGCCGCCTCCAGTTTTGCGAAACAGTTGAGACCACAAGAATTCTGGTCGTAAAATGGACGCGATGGCAGGTCAGAAGCCACTCCTCAAGCGTTACCGCCACGGTCGCCCCGACCGCGGTCGTTAATCGACCGTACACGCTGCCCCTCTAAATTTTTTGATACGCTTTTCCCCGTCGGACCGGGGCTGCTTCGGTCAGCCCCAGGCCTCTCAACCAGCGCGCCCCTTAGCGCGCTCCCTCGGAGATAAAAAGAGATGTCCAGCTCACCTAATAATCCTGACAGCTTCAAAAGCAAAGCCACCCTCCAGTCCGGCTCGAAGAACTACACCATCTTCCGCCTCGATGCCCTGAAGTCCTCCGGCGTCAACCTCACCCGCCTCCCCTTCTCGCTCCGCATCCTGCTTGAGAACCTCCTGCGCCACGAAGACGGCCGCACCGTCACCGCCGACGACATCAAGTTCCTCGCCAACTGGGAGCCTAAGGCCGAGCCCTCCCGCGAGATCGCCTACATGCCCGCCCGCGTCCTCATGCAGGACTTCACCGGCGTGCCCGCCATCGTCGACCTCGCCGCCATGCGCGATGCCATGAAGGCCCTCGGCGGCGACCCCGAGCGCATCAACCCGCTCCAGCCCGCCGAGCTCGTCATCGATCACTCCGTGCAGGTCGATCAGTTCGGAACCTCCAGCTCCTACGACCTCAACGCGGCGCTCGAGTTCCAGCGCAACCGCGAGCGTTATGCCTTCCTTAAGTGGGGACAGACCGCCTTCCGCAACTTCTCCGCCGTACCCCCCGGCATGGGCATCTGCCACCAGGTCAACCTCGAGCACCTCGCCCGCGTCGTCTTCACCACCGAAGACGGTCTCGCCTACCCCGACACCCTCGTCGGAACCGACTCCCACACCACCATGATCAACGGTCTCGGGGTCCTCGGTTGGGGCGTCGGAGGCATCGAGGCCGAGGCCGCCATGCTTGGCCAGCCCGTCTCCATGCTGGTTCCGCAGGTCGTCGGTTTCAAGCTCACTGGCAAGCTGAAGGAAGGCACCACCGCCACCGACCTCGTCCTCACCGTCACCGAGATGCTTCGTAAGCTCGGCGTCGTCGGCAAGTTCGTTGAATTCTATGGTCCCGGCGTCTCCGAGCTTCCGCTCGCCGACCGCGCCACCATCGCCAACATGGCGCCTGAGTACGGCGCCACCTGCGGCATCTTCCCCGTCGACGCCGAAACCCTTCGCTACCTCCGCCTTACCGGCCGCAGCGAAGATCAGATCGCGCTCGTCGAGGCCTACTACCGCGAGCAGGGCATGTTCCACACCGCCGACGCCGCCGAAGCCGAGTACTCCGCCACCATCTCGCTCGACCTCTCCACCGTCGAGCCCTCCGTCGCCGGACCCAAGCGCCCGCAGGATCGTGTCCTCCTCTCGCAGGCAGGCAGCAGCTTCAAGCAGCAGCTTCCGTCTCTGCTCGGTCCCAACGCCAACCGCAACGAGGTCCGTCAGGTCCTCCGTTGGGAGGGTGAAGGCGGTCACGCCTCGCTCGGCGGCGATCTCGCCAGCAGCGTAGGCGAGCCCGACACCAAGGACACCGCCGTCGCCGTCCTCGAAGCTCCGAACGTCACCGTCGAAGGCCGTTACGGCGTCAACCCAGAGCCCTACCTCGACCACGGCTCCATCGTGATCGCGGCCATCACCTCCTGCACCAACACCTCCAACCCCTACGTCATGCTGGCCGCCGGTCTGCTCGCGAAGAAGGCTGTTGAGAAGGGTCTCAAGACGCCGCCCTGGGTCAAGACCTCGCTCGCTCCCGGCTCTCGCGTCGTCACCGACTACTACGAGAAGGCTGGCCTCATGCCCTATCTCGATCAGCTCGGCTTCCAGACCGTCGGCTACGGCTGCACCACCTGCATCGGCAACTCCGGCCCCCTGCCCTCCGACGTCTCGAAGGCCATCGACGATCACGGCCTCGTCGCCGTCTCCGTGCTCTCCGGCAACCGTAACTTCGAGGGACGTATCTCCCCCGACGTCCGCGCCAACTACCTCATGAGCCCGCCGCTCGTCGTCGCCTACGCTCTCGCCGGTCACATCGGGTTCAACTTTGAGACCGACTCACTCGGCAAGGGTAAGGACGGCAACCCCGTCTATCTCCGCGACATCTGGCCCACCCAGAAGGAGGTCTCCGATGCAGTCGGCGCATCCATCGACTCCCATATGTTCGAGGACGAATACAGCCGCGTGACCGAGGGCGACCAGAACTGGCGTGGCCTCAAGTTCCCCGAAGGCAAGGTCTACGGTTGGGAGCCCGACTCCACCTACATCCGCAAGGCCCCGTACTTCGACGGCATGAAGGCCCAGCCCGATGCGGTTGAAGACATCCACAGTGCACGCGTCCTCGCCGTCCTCGGCGACTCCGTCACCACCGACCACATCTCGCCCGCAGGCTCCATCAAGCTCAACGGACCCGCAGGCAAGTACCTCACCGATCACGGCGTCAAGCCCGCGGACTTCAACTCCTACGGCTCCCGTCGCGGCAACCACGAGGTCATGGTCCGCGGAACCTTCGCCAACGTTCGTCTGCGCAACAAGCTCGCCCCCGGAACCGAGGGTGGCGTCACCCGCCTGCTGCCCGACGACATCCCGATGTCGATCTACGACGCCTCCGTCGCCTACGCCCAGCGCTCCACTCCGCTCGCTATCCTCGCGGGTAAGGAGTACGGCTCCGGCTCCTCGCGCGACTGGGCAGCGAAAGGTCCGCGCCTGCTCGGCATCCGCTTCGTCATCGCCGAAAGCTACGAGCGTATCCACCGCTCCAACCTCGTCGGTATGGGAATCCTGCCCCTGCAGTTCCTCCCCGGCCAGAACGTCGAATCCCTCCTCCTCACCGGAGAAGAGATCTTCCGCGTCGGCCAGCCTGGCGAACTCAAAGCCATGCTCGACTCGAAGTTCGCCAACGGCAAAACCATCACCGTCATCGCCGAAGACGATCTCGGCAAAACCAAAGAGTTCTCCGCGACCGTCCGCATCGACACTCCGCAGGAGATCCTCTACTACCAGAACGGCGGCATCCTGCAGTACGTCCTCCGTCAGCTCGCCGCCAGGAACTAAATCCTCGTGCAACACAAACACAAAGCCCCGGCCAACACCGGGGCTTTTCCTTTGCCTCCCACTTCGGATCAACGATCCGCTTCGAAAACAACGCAATTCAGCGGCCACACAGCAGTGCTCTCGTCTTCCCGTCAATTCACAAAAGATTTCTCTGAAACAGAGAACCCTCTTCAAACTTCGCGCGTCCCATAGGTATCGGATCGACCATAGACACGAAACAAGGACGATCCGAGACCTTCCTCGCTCCGGCAGTGTGGAGCCTTCTCTCCCAATCAGCGAGGAAAGGAGGAAGTCCATGGCAGTCACTCCTGTATTCACGTGCCTTTGTGGGATTCAGAAGAAGTCGACCAACCACTGGGTGCTTGCCTCGGTGACCCCCAGCGGAATCACCTTTATGCCTTGGGACTGGAAGCTCGCGCAAAGCGACGACATCATCGTTCTCTGCGGCGAAGGCTGTGCCGCCGCTCTCCTCAGCCGCTCGCTCGGCGAATGGAAGCCGGTCGAAGCCCAGCACGAGCTGGCCACCACCGTCTGATCCTTATCCCGCCGCTAATCTTCGCAGCGACTCCGACCCGGGAAACCTCTGTATCCCCGCCTCAATCAATCGGCTGGCCCGGCCCTGCTCCTTGATCCGCAGCATCAGCGCCGCCGCCCGCGTGTAAAGCTGTTCGCTCGACCAGTACTTCAGCGCCGTCTCAGCCGCCTCGGCGGCCTTACGGTCATCCTGCACCGCAACATACGCCTTCATCAGCCGCTCATGGTTCGACAACACCATCGGCGTCGCGTCTCGCGCCTGCACCAGCTTGCGAAACCCCACCGTCCGCATCCCGATCCGCACCTCCGTATACCCGATCCTGCTCTCGATCGTCGTCAGAAACTCCTTCGGCAGCGCCTGCGTACTCTTCTTCGCGCGTTCATACGCCAGCACATACATCGACCGCGCCTCTTTGAACCGGCCCAGATCGTGCAGATGATCCCCCATCGCCCACGCCCGCGTAATCCCCCAGTCGCCACTCTCCGGCAGATGCCCAAGAGCTTCAACCGCCTCCTCATGCCGCTTCTTCTCGCCCAGATACCCGGCCAGCAGCGACCACGCATCGAACTCCCTCGGGCTCAACGTCACCGCCCGCCGCGCACACACAATCGCCTCGTCCAGATTGTCGTAGGTCGTCCGCTCCGTAATCGCAAGCTGCACCCAAAGATGCGGAAGCTCCGGCGTCTCCTCCACCGCCATCCGCAACATCCTGTAATAGCGGTGCTGCTTCTTCTCATAGCTCGACTTCTCCGCCAGCGTTCCGTAGTGCAGAATCAGCAGCTCGGAGACCGGGCACCTCCACCCCGCTTTGACAATCTGCATCTCCACCGCCTCATGCAGCCTTCCGCTGAAGTAGATCTCCTGACGGCGGCGAAACAATCGGCACAGCGTATGTTCCGAATAAGTCCGGGCTCCCTTCGCCCGCTCGTACGTGTCCGTATTTCTGTGTCCCAGCGATCCCACCACGCTGGCAAAAACCTCATTGGCATAGTTCCGAATCGTCAGCCGATACCCGGCTACCTCCTCCGGCGTCTCCGCGACGAGTCCCGGCAACGCCGCCGCAGCCTCCGGCGAAAGCTCCTCGTCGGCATCCAGCACCAGCACCCAGTCTGTCGTCATCGCGGCCAGAGCAACGTTCCTCGCCTCGGCATAGTGGTCGTTCCATGCGCACGGAACCACCGTCGCTCCAAACTCCTCCGCAATCGCGACCGTATCGTCCGTCGATCCCGTATCCGCAATCACCATCTGATCGACGATCGCGCGAACGCTCTCGAGGCAGGCTCGCAGATCCTCGCCGCCATTCTTCACAATCATGGAAAACCCGATGGTTGGCACACAATCCTCCCGGCCTATGCCGAAAGCATGCGACGTTCCATCGCTATCTTTATTTGGTGAGAAGGCTCTAACGACACCTGGCAACAGGAACAAACGACCGCGAAGCCCGAAGGGCGCAGTCGAAGGATCTGCGGTTCTCTAAGTCCGCGATGATTCCTATCCCACTGCGCCCCTCTTCCAACTCAGTGATTCAACAGCTCAGGAATCGTCTCCGCATTCTCGAACACCGTCGAGATCGTAAGATCGTGCCACCGCTCCGCCTCGCTCGCCCGAGCAGCCTCGGCGCGCTGCACTCTCTTCTCCGCATCCACGCCCAGCACCAGACGCATCGGAACCTCTTCGCTGTTCGCCAGCTTCACGATCACCTCGGCGATCCTGCGCGGATCTCCCTCCTGACGCCCTTCAATGCTCTGCAGCAGCTGTAAAATCGGTCCCACCGACGCCTCATACTCCGGCAGCAGTGCCGGCGGATTTCCCCGCGCTCTCCGCGCCCAGTTCGTCCGAATGCCGCCCGGCTCCAGCGTGCACACCTTCACGCCGAACCCCGCAACCTCCATCGCCACCGCATCGCTGAAGCCTCCTACGGCCCACTTCGCCGCGTGGTACGGCGAATTACCCGGAATCGAAAACCGTCCCCCCACCGACGACACCTGAAAGATGTGTCCGCTCTTCTGCCTGCGCATCACCGGCAGGGCAGCGCGCGTCGTGTAGACCACGCCCCAGAAGCACGTATCCACCACGCCTTTAAACTCTTCGGGGCTCATCTGCTCGAACGGGGCGAACGTCCCATACCCCGCGTTATTCACCAGCACATCCAGCTGCCCAAACGCATCCACGGCCAGCTGTACCGCCGCCTGCGCCGCAGCCTCGTCCCGAACCTCCAGGCTCACCGGCCTCACCCGGTCGCCGTACTGCTTCACCAGGTCATCCAGCTCCTCAGGGCGGCGCGCTCCCGCCACCACGTTGTCCCCGGCGGCCAGCGCCGCCTCGGCAATATCCCGTCCCAAACCGTTCCCGCTTCCCGTAATCAACCAGGTCTTAGCCATCGTGCAATCCTCCTGTTCAACAGATGAATAAATGAGTGATTAGTTGCTCATTTATTCAGACGAAGCCTACCCTCCTTTAAACCCAATCCTGTCATCCTGAGCGGAGCCGCAGGCGAAGTCGGAAGGATCTGCGGTTTCATCTCCGCAGGGATTCCACCATTACTGAAAGATCTTCCAGTACACCTCGAACGCCTTTTCAATCAGTGCCTTGCGCTGCTTCGGATGCTTCGCCGCAAACTCCATCGTCGCCTCCTGCATCGCCGCCATCGTTGCTGCCGCGAATCCTGCCGGAAGCTCGCGCACCACGCTGCGCTCGCCGAGCTCCGCCAGTGCACTGTCGATATTCTCCCGGCCCACCGCCGCCTTCTTTCGCGTCTCCGCGCTCACCACATCCGACAGGTTCAGCTGGGCCGAGACCTTCCGTCTCTCCGGAAACTCCAGCGCCCAACCCAGATAGGTCGACCACACATGCCACGCCCGCTCGCGCAGCCCAGCCGTCGCCGGAAAGTGAGTATTGACCCGCTGATAGACCTCCGCCTTCAGCTCCAGGTAAAGCTCGTTCAGCAGCTCATCTTTATTGGCGAAGTAGGTAAACAGCGTTCCTTCGGCCACCTCGGCCCGTCGCGCAATCTTCGCCGTGGGCGCACCCAGCCCGGCCTGGGCGAACTCCTCCACCGCCGCATCCAGAATCGCCTTTCGCTTCTCAGCACTTCTCAGCCTTGCCATCTCTGTTGATGAGGGTACAGCACCTAAACCCTGTCAAGCCAAGTTCCCCAAAACCCTCCTCGACTAAGCAACTTGCCGGTGCCGATCAGTTTCCCTCCGCTTGCTATCCTTAAAAAGAGGAACAGAACAAGATTAAGAGGGAACAAGGTGTCATCCTGAGCGCAGCCGCGCAGTCGAAAGATCTGCGGTTATGCCTTTCCGGCAACCATCGAAACCCGATCTCGTTGGGGAGTCACTCCTAAAGAGAGAAGTACGGACCTAACTTACATTTTTTGAATACTTTGCACAAAAAAGGTACCGGGTGGGGTATCCCCCTCGATAACCGGCCTAAAGTTCAACGCCAATCCTCCAGCCCTTGCCTCACACTGAAAGAAGAATGAAGAAAAAGCAGCGCATCGGAATCCTCTTCGGCGGACGCTCCGGCGAGCACGAGGTCTCCCTCCTCTCCGCCGCATCGATCCTCAAGGCCATCGACAAGAAGAAGTACGAAGTCGTCCCCATCGGCATCACCAAGGAGGGCCGCTGGGTCACGGCCTCCGATGCGCAGGCCCTGCTCAACGGCGAGCAGCCCCCGGCCAACCCGCGACTCGCAGGAAACCCCGAGGCCACCCCCACCGCCGCCGTCCTCAAGCGCGGCGAAGCGATCATTATTCCGCCGGTCCCGGCAGAGTCGCTCCAGCCGCTGCAGCTGAGCGCCGACACCGAGATCGCCGCCTTCCGGCCCCGGCTCGACCTCGACGTCGTCTTCCCGGTTCTCCACGGAACCTTCGGCGAGGACGGAACCATCCAGGGCCTCTTCGAGCTGGCCGACATCGCCTACGTCGGCTCCGGCGTCCTCGGCTCTGCCGCTGGCATGGACAAGGTCGCGATGAAGCGCCTCTTCGCCGCCGCGGGCCTGCCCCAGACGCCGTGGATCTCGCTCCTGCGCAGCGAGTGGAAGGCCAACCCTCGCGCCTGCACCAAAAAGATTGAGGCCGCTCTGAAGTACCCGGTCTTCGTGAAACCCGCCAACCTCGGCTCCTCGGTCGGAATCAGCAAGGTCCACGACCGCTCCGAGCTGGCCCGCGCCATGGACGAGGCCGCTGGCTTCGATCGCAAGCTCATCATCGAGCAGGGCGTCGGCGGACCCGGAGCCAAACCCCGCGAGCTCGAGGTCGCCGTCCTCGGCAACGACACCCCCGAGGCCTCCGTCGTCGGCGAGATCGTTCCCGGCGCCGAGTTCTACGACTACGAGGCCAAGTACCTCTCCGACGCCAGCGTGCCGATCATTCCGGCCAGGCTTACCGCCGCCGAGTCGAAGCAGATTCGCCAGATGGCCATCGAAGCCTTCAAGGCCTGTGACTGCTCCGGCCTCGCCCGCGTGGACTTCCTCATGGAGCCCGCCGGAAAGAAGGGCAGCAAGAAAAAGCCGCGCATCTTCCTCAACGAGATCAACACCTTGCCCGGCTTCACCAGCATCAGCATGTACCCCAAGCTCTGGGGAGCCTCCGGTCTGCCCTACAAGCAGCTCATCGACCGGCTCATCCAACTCGCGACGGAACGTCACAAGGAGAAGCAGCAAACTCAGTTCTCCCGCGTCTAACCGATCAAATCCAGCGTCAGTCCTGGCATCGGAGGAGTATGGAGACCCTTGGCAAGTCCGCCGTACCCGTTCGCAGCCGATCAGCCATCGGCTCCGTGGTCGTGCACCTCCTGGTGCTCAGCGCGCTGCTCTATCACGCGAGGCACTGGATCGCTCCCGCCCGCTACCCCGGAACCGAGCGCGGTCACAACATTGTCCTGACCTACCTGCCCGGACGCGCGCCGAAGCAGTCCCTCACCCCCGCGCCGAAGACTCCGCCACCCGCGGCAAAACAGCGCGTGACTCTTCCCACTCCGCAGCCAACGCCGCCCCCACCCGAGACCGCCTCACCCAACACCAGCTCCCCTGTCTCCGATCATCCTGACTCCACCAGCGGAGCGGACGCCCTCGGCTCCGGCGACATCAGCATCGCACTCGCCAAATACTTCCCCACGCCCCGACCCGACCTCACCCGGCTCTCCCCCGGAACCAAGGGCGACGTGGTCCTCGACATCGTCATCGATGAAAACGGCAAGATCTCCGACCTCAAGCTGGTGCGAGGCATCGAGCAGACCGTCGACGAAACCGTGATCGCGACCATCCGCCAGTGGGTCTTCAACCCCGCCAACCGCGACGGTAAGCCCATCCCGAGCGAGC
>Ga0310811_10003490_pt1 | contig 19764 bp, 18 predicted proteins | sample YCmetagenome_FD_207642 | JGI IMG/M metagenome (GOLD analysis project Ga0310811, IMG submission 207642) | Soil microbial communities from experimental microcosm in Duke University, North Carolina, United States - YC | ecosystem: Engineered > Artificial ecosystem > Soil microcosm > Unclassified ...
CGGCGGTGGAATCGTCGCCTCCAACTACATGGCCGAAGTCGCGCCCAAGGACGGCACCGCGCTCGCGGTGCTGGTCGAGACCGTGGCGCTCGAGCAGGCGCTGGAGGAACCGTCGGTCAAGTATGATGCGACCAAGTTCAACTGGATCGGCCGTGTCGCCTCGAGCGTGAACATCCACTTCCAGTGGCACACGTCGAAGGTGCAGTCGATCGCCGACTCCCAGAAGATCGAATCGACCGTCGCCGGCACCGGTCCCGGCAACCTCGCCGAGATCGTGCCGAAGGTTCTGAACGCGACCATCGGCACGAAGTTCAAGGTCGTGTCGGGCTACCCCGCGTCGAACGAAGGCATGATGGCGATGGAGCGCGGCGAGGTGGAAGGCGCCGCCGGCTCGTGGGCGGGAATCAAGGTCGGCAAGCAGGAGTGGCTCAAGGACAAGAAGATCAAGATCATTCTTCAGGATCTGCCGGAGCGGAACGCCGAGTTGCCCGACGTCCAGGCGCTCGGCGAGCTCGGTACCACGCCCGAGCAGAAGGGCGTGCTCGGCATCTACGCCGGCAATGGCGTGATCGGCCGCTCGCTGTCGGCGCCTCCGGGCGTGCCCGCCGACACGGTGAAGGTGCTGCGCGCGGGCTTCGCCGCGATGATCAAGGATCCCGAGTTCATCGCCGAGATCAAGAAGCTCCAGATCGACTTCGATCCGGCGACCGGCGAGCAGCTCCAGGCGAGCACGATCAAGATCCTCGACATTCCGAGTGGGGTCCGCCAGCGCGCGAAGGCGATCCTCGGGCGCTAGGCTGAACGATCGATCGACGGGATGAGCCGCGCGGGTCCGACCGCGCGGCTCGTCGCGACTCCGTCGTTAACGCATATTACCGAAACGTAATTAGGCCCGACCTCCGCGGCGATTCAGACTCCCGGGAAATAGGGAGGTCGAATCATGATGCATCGTTGGATCGCGCTCGCGGCTGCGCTCGTGTTGTCGGTACCGGCATTCGCCGCCGACGGTCCGTACAAGATCGTCAAGACGTTCCACATGCCGGACGGCGGCTGGGATTACGCCACATCGGACCTCCAGGCCGGCCGGATCTACTGGGTGCGCAGCGACCACACCGACGTGATCGACACCAAGACCGACAAGCTCTCGCAGCTTCACAGCATCGGCAACGGCCATATGGCGGTGGTGGTGGCGGGCAGCTCGCGAGTCGTCATACCGATGCGCGAGCCGACGAAGACCGATCGCATCGTCGACGTAGCGCACGATCAGGTCGTCGCCGACCTGCCGGGCGGCGAATCGCCCGACGGCGCGACCTACGATCCGTTTTCGAAGCACGTGTTCGTCGTCAATCACAACGGCGGCGACGTCACCGAGATCGACCCGGTGGCGAAGACCGTGGTCGCGACCATCGCCATCGGCAAGGGCAAGCTCGAGTTTGCCGCCGCCGACGGCGCCGGCCACGTGTTCGTCAACGTGCAGGCCGCGGGCGAGATCGCGGTGATCGACGCCAAGGCCCACGCGGTGACGACGCGCTACAAGATGGCGGGATGCGAAGACGCATCGGGCCTCGCGTACGCCGACGCGTCGAAGCTCCTCATTGCGTCGTGCGGCAACGGCGTCGCCAAGGTGCTGGCGGCGGGAACCGGCGCCGAGGTCGCATCAATTCCGATCGGCAAGGGGGCCGACGCCGTCATCTATGACCCCGTCCATAAGGTCGCATTCGTCCCGTGCGGAGTGGACGGCGTGCTCGAGGTCATCGACGTCGCTGATGCCGCCCACGTGCAGAAGATCCAGGAGCTGAAGACCAAGGTGATGGCGCGCACCGGCGCCGTCGATGCCAAGGGCCGCCTCTACCTCATGGCCGCCTCGCCCGATCCGTCGAAGCCGCTCGCCGGCGGCGGACGGCCGACGCCGAAGGATGGCAGTTTCGAGATGCTGGTGGTCGGCCGATAGCGTCGCTGCCGGTCCGGCTGGGGAGTAATACGGAGGGAAGCGCGTCCGCGCAGAAGGCCCCGAATGGTCACACGTCGATGTCGGCGGTCGGCGCAAGCTGATCGTTTCGACAACGAAAAAGGAGACGTGTGATGGCCACTCAGTCCGTCGTACCGCGTCAGTCCTCGTTCGCCGTTCGCCTCGCGGTCGTCGCCGCGGTGCTGGCCGTGGCATCGCCGGCGTTTGCGCAGCAGTCCGGGTCCGGCGGCGCGCCGTCCGGATCCTCGATGCCCGGCGCCTCGGCGCCGTCCAACGGCATGGACAAGGACAAGAGTCCGGCGGCGAGGTCGTCCGGAACCTCGGGCGCGTCGGGCACCGTGAACGCTCCGCGCGACATGCCGACGACCGATTCGACGGGTTCGGTCTCGGGTCAGACCTGCGACCCGGCCAACGGCGCCGCCATGGGATGCGGCCCGGGGGGCGTCAGCGGTACTTCGCAAAGCAAGGGAACGACCCCGAGCGAGGGCTCGAGTTCGAACAAGTAGGGGGTGGCGGCGCGCGTTTGCGCGCCGCCGTCCGCCTCCGACGAGCGCCGGCAGAACGCTAGGCCGGGACGCGCGGTGCGACCGTCGCGCCGAGATCGGTGCGCGCTCGCCGTGCAATCTGCCGTAGAGAGAGCGCGTGCAGGATGAGCGACAGCGGTACGGCGAACGTCGGAATCATCACCAGCGGATAGGAGAACCGGTTCGGCGCGTCGAACGCCATCATCTGAAGCGGGCCGATCGACGTGAGCGCGCCCATGGTGACCGCAAAAACAAGGTCGGCGACGCCGAACAGATTCCACGCCACCGCCTTCGGCCCCGCGACGACGCTACGCGCCGTCAGGACCGACGCGACGGGCAGGGCGAACAGTCCGGTGAGGACATCGCCGATTCCGGCCGGCAGCGCGAACTGCCACGGCGCGAGACCGCGTGCCAGCTGGATCAGGAACACCAGCCCGAGCATGCGATAGACCTGCACGCCGACGAGCCACGACTGGGGAATCGCGTCGAGCACCGCCGCGAGGCGGGACGAGCGCAGCGTCAGGACGAGTCCGATGGCGAGCGGCGCGACGATGGCCAGCGGCAGCAACGGCACCACGCCGGTATCTGTGTCGTACACGCCGGACCGGCCGAGCCAGTCGGCAACGCCGAACCAGGCGATCAGCAGCACGGCGACGGCGAGCCAGGTTGCCCATCGGGCGCCTGGCCGCAGGGCGGTGCGCTGCACTCCGGCCCACAGTCCCATCAACAGAACGGCAATGATCGCCGGCCGGGCCAATGGCGCGATCGCGACCACGAAATCGAGGTTATCCATCACACGTCCTCCCGTCTGAATTGAGCTTCCGCTCGGTTGCTCAGAATGGTACTTATCGGTACCAACGATCCGACGTTATGGTACTGCTGAGTACCAGTCAAGGGCATGATGGCGAAGCGGGCGACGGCAACGGAACGGGGCGACAAGAGCGGAGTCGCCGAGACAGGAGTCGCCGACGATCGCCGCCGGCGCATCCAGGAGGCGGCCTTTCAGGTGGTGAAGGAGCGTGGCTACGCCCAGGCGACGACGCTTGAGATCGCGACCCGGGCCAAGGTCTCGAAGCGCGAGCTCTATTCGCTGTTCGACGACAAGCAGACGATCATCGCGTCGTGCATCGCCGCGCGCGTGCGCCAGATGCAGGGACCGCTCGAGCTCCCCGCGGTGCGCGACCGCGACAGCCTGGCGCAGCTCCTGATCGGATTCGGCGCGACGGTCTTGCGGGTCGTCTCCGATCCCGCCGTCACCACGCTGTTCCGGGTCGCGATTGGCGAAGCGGAGCGGGCGCCGGATATCGCCGAGGCGCTGGACTTGATGGGCCGCGCCGGCAATCGTGCGGTGCTGGGGAAGGCGCTGAAGGACGCCCAGACGGCGGGCTTGCTGCGCGACGCCAGTCCGGAGCGGATGGCCGAGCATTTCTTCGGCCTGCTGTGGGGGGATTTGCGACTCGGCCTGCTGCTCGGCGTCGCGCTGGTGCCGCGCAAAGCCGAGATCGAGCTGCGGGCGCGCGACGCGGCGCAAACCTTTCTCGCGGCGTATTGGGCGGCGGACTGAGTTTGAAGGCGCAACACGCTTGCTTCGCGACGGGGGGCGAGATTCGTCACAGGCACACCTGCGAACTTGCAGGAACGCTTCGCTTGGGTAAAAAGCATGCGCGCGCTCGTCCTTGCGGGCGGCGACGCGTCGAGCCCCGCCGTCCCAAGGCGGGAAAGAAAGGATATCAAGATGGAAGCAAGTGACCGGCATTTGCGTGGATACGATCTTCTCCGCGATGCCCGCCTCAACAGAGGGACCGCGTTCACCGAGGCGGAGCGGCGTGCCTATGGTCTCGAGGGCCTGCTGCCGCCGGCAGTGCTGTCGATCGATCTGCAGATCGCCCGTCGGCGCGACGAGATCGCGAACCTCGCCGACGACCTGCAGAAGTACCTCGTGCTCTCCGATCTGCAGATGCGCAACGAGACGCTCTACTACGCCGTCCTGATGTCGGATCCGGCAACCTACATGCCGATCGTCTATACGCCGACCGTGGGCGAGGCGTGTCAGAAGTTCGGCCACATCTTTCGTGCGCCGCGCGGCATCTATCTGCCGATCAGCGCGCGCGGCCGCCTGAAGGAACTGCTGTTGCACTGGCCCGACGAGGACGTGCGCTTCATCGTCGTCACCGACGGCCAGCGCATCCTCGGTCTGGGCGATCTCGGCGCGGGCGGGATGGGGATCCCGATCGGCAAGCTCTCGCTCTATACGGCTTGCGCCGGAGTGCCGCCGCGGTATTGCCTGCCGGTCGTTCTCGACGTCGGCACCAACAACGAGACCCTACTTGAGGATCCGCTTTATCTCGGGCTGCGCCAGCGGCGAGTGAGCGGGAGCGAGTACATCGCCTTCGTCGACGAGTTCGTCGAGGCGGTGCAGGCGCTCTATCCAAAGTGCTGCATCCAGTGGGAGGATTTCGCCAATGTCAATGCGGTGCCGATCCTCGAGCGGTATCGCGACCGCATTTGCACCTTCAACGACGATATCCAGGGCACCGCCGGCGTGGCACTGGCCGGCATTTTCGCGGCGTTGCGCATCACCAAAGGCAGACTCACTGACCAGCGGTTCCTGTTCCTCGGCGCCGGCTCCGCGGCGACCGGCATCGCCGAACTCGTCAGCCAGGCCATGGCGCTCGAGGGCCTCGACATCGATGCCGCGCGCGCCCGCAGCGCGCTCTTCGACAGCAAGGGCCTCATCGTCACCTCGCGCAACAACGTCGCCGATTTCCAGAGGCCGTTCGCGATCGACCACGAGCCCGTCTTGAGCTTCGCCGATGGCGTGAACGCGCTTCGGCCGACTGCGATCATCGGCGTCAGCACGATGCCGAAGCTCTTCAACCGGCAGGTGATCGAGGCCATGGCCGACATCAACAAACGACCGATCATCTTCCCTTACTCCAATCCCACCTCGCGTTCGGAATGCACGGCGGAAGAGGCCTACCGCTGGTCCGATGGACGCGCCATCTTTGCGAGCGGCAGCCCGTTTCCGCCGGTCGAGATCGGTGGACGCAGATTGGTCCCGGGGCAGGGGAACAACGTCTATATCTTCCCGGCGATGGGAATGGCGGTGTTCGCCACGGAGGCCAGGCGAGTGACCGACGAGATGTTCATCGTCGCCGCCAAGGCGGTCGCGGAGCAGGTGACCGAGGAGAATCTCGCGACGGGACTCATCTATCCACCCCAGAGCCGGATATTCGAGACCTCGCTTTACGTGGCCGAGCGGGTCGCCGCGTGCATCTTCGACAGGGACCTCGCTCGGGTGCCGCGGCCGAAGGACATTGCTGGCTTCGTACGCGAGCGCGCGTACCGTCCCGTGTACCCGGAGTGATTGGCGAAGCCGAGCGGGCGCCGGGTATCGCCGAGGCCCTCGACTCGATGGGCCACGCCCAGAGCGCGGGTCTGTTCCACGACGGCAGCGCCGAGCGAATGGCTGAGCATTTTTTGGGCTGCTGTGGGGGGATCTGCGACTCGGCCTGCTGCTCGGCGTCGCGCCGGTGCCGCAAGGCCGAGATCGAGCAGCGGGTGCGCGACGTGGCGCAAACCTTTCTCGCCGCCTACTGGACGACCGGCTGATCTCGCGATGTCGGGAAGCGGATCCTGCAAAGAAAAGGCCCCGGTCCGTCGCCGGACCGGGGCCCCGTTCTCACTCGGATGAACTCAACGCCAGTCGTGGCGGTCGTAATACCCGTGATGGTAACCGCCGCGGAAGCCGTGGTGGTAGCTACCCTCGTCGTAGACCACACAACCGGAGAGCGCGAGTAGCGAAACGGCGATCAAAGCGATTCGTCGGAACGTCATCGATGTCCTCCGTCATGGGCAGTCGTTCGGGTCGCTGCCTGCCGCGCTGCCCGCGCGCCAGGTGCGTCGCTGACCGTCATCAGTTGCTGACGATGTGCCACTGGCCGTCGGGCTCGAGGCACGCGGTGCCGTAGAACGGCTGGTTGCTGCCGTTGATGATGGCGTCGCCCTGGTACTCGCGGCACTGCTGCTGCGGCGCGGGGGCGACCACGACCGGCGCCGGCGGCGGCGGCGCGATCACAGGCAGCGCATACGGATCCGGGTAGGGATAGACCGGCGCCGGATAGAAGTACCAGGCATCGCCGATCACCCACCACCAGCCGTCACGGTCGCCGTGGCGCGCATGCATCCAGCGGCCGCGATGCCAGCGATCCCAGTCGCCCTGCTCGAAGTGCCGCTCGGCGCGCTCGCGGCGTTCGATCTGCTCGCGATGCTCGATCTGCGGGCGCCGATCGAATCGCTCGCGGTCGTGATCGCGATCCTGCGCGAACGCCGGTGCGATCAGCGTCGGAACCATCACGACGGCGGCAAGGGCCGCGGCGAAAGTCTGTCGGATCATGTCCTCCACGGGCACTGCGCCCGCCTCATAGACGACGTCGGATGACTGGACGTCAGCTAGAGTGGAAGATGGAGGCCGTTTGCGGCGCATTGTGGGCGTGCGCGGGGTAAAAGGACGCCAATCCTGAATGTTTTGTAATGAACGCATGTGGAACCTGTCGTATGCGTAAAAACCACCAACGCCGTTTTCCAATCGCGTGAGCGTCAATGAAGAACCTGAACGACATCGCCATCTTCGCCCGGGTGGTCGAGAAGAAGAGCTTCTCCACCGCCGCCCGCGAGCTCGGGCTCTCGACGTCACTGGTGAGCAAGCGCATCCGCGCGCTCGAGGAGGAGCTCAAGACGCAGCTTCTCAAGCGCTCGACTCATTTCCTGTCGCTCACCGAGGCCGGCGCCACGTTCTACGAGCGCTGCTCGTCGGCGCTCGAGCTGCTCGACGGCGCCGGCGATGAGATTGATCGGTCGGGTGGCCTGCGCGGCACGGTGCGGATTTTCGCGGCGCTCGGTTTCGGCGAGCACGTGTTGTGGAAGATCGCGTCGGAGTTCAGCGCGCAGTATCCGGAGGTGTCGGTGCGCCTCGAGATCGGCGACCGCTCGACCAACGTGCTGGAGAAGGGGGTCGACGTCGCGATTCGCAGCGCCAATCTGCCCGACACCAGCCTCGAGTACCGCGAGCTCGGCGCGTTGCGCTATCACATCTGCGCCGCGCCACGCTATCTCGAGCGCGAGGGCGTACCCGAGTCGCCCGAGGACCTGCGCCGTTACAACTGCCTCATCCACACCGCGCACAAGCCGGCCGACCGCTGGCGATTCGCCGGCCCGCAGGGCAGCCTCACGGTGCGCGTCGCCGGCAACTTCCTCAGCAACAGCGGCATCGCGATTCACGGTGCGTGCGTCGACGGTCTCGGCATCGCGCGACTGCCCGAATACGTGGTGCGCGACGCGGTGAAATCCGGGCGGCTGCAGATCCTGTTCCCCGGGCGTCTGCGCTTCGAGCGCAACCTCAAGGCGTTCTACTCGCGGACCCGCCACCTGCCGCTCAAGGTCTCGAAATTGCTCGACTTTCTCGAGAGCCGGCTGGCCGGCAAGCTGCATTAGGAGCACCGCCTATCTCCCTCAAGCCGCGAGGAAAAATCGTTTTTCCGCGCGCGGCGCTACACAGCGAGGCGCGGCGCGAGTAGCCTTCCCCCAACGAAGAAATTCAACGGGGAGACGTCGATGGCGCTGTGCGAAGGCTTCAGCCATCTGGTGCTGCCGGTTTCCGATCTCGACCGGTCGGAAGCGTTCTACCGCGACGTGTTTGGCCTCGAGCTGGTCGGGCGCAATCTCGTTGCCGAGGAGCGGCCAAACTCCCTCCTGAAGAGCGACTGCCGGCAGATGGTGGTGCTCGTCCAGTCCGACACCGTGGCGATCGAGCGCGAGGGCGCGAACTCGACCCACCATGCGTGGCTCCTGAAGACGGCGGACGAATATCACGAGTGCATCGCGCGGATGAAGGAGCTCGGCTACGACATCTCCGACTACCGCGCCGCCTTCCGCGCCGCCGGGCAGTACAGCTCCGACATCGTCGATCCCGACGGCCATCGCTTCCAGGTCCAGGCCCAGGGACCGGAAGCGACCGAGATTCGCATCACCAAGAAGGGCGTTATCAATTGCGGCAAGGCCGACGATTACGCGGTCGGCGCGGTGAAGCTCTACAAGGACGAGAAATTCTTCCTGTTGCGCGTCAAGGAGGGCTTCCTCGCCCTCTCTCAGTGGTGCACCCACCTCAACGGCCTGGTGCAGTGGCGCGATAATTTCTACGACTTCTACTGCTCGAAGCACGGCGCCGTGTTCTCGCGGCGTGGCGAGGCCGAGTCGGTAATCATGGACCTGCCGCCGCTCAGGCTCCACCCCGTCGCCATCAACAAGAACGGTGAAGTCGAGGTCGATACCGATCGCGTCGTCATGCGCCGCGACTACAACCCCGAGCAGATCGTGCCGCCGGTGTGCGGCGCGGCACTCAGCGTCGACAAGCTCAAATTCGCGAAGGAGGTTGCGTAATGGCCCGGATGAACAGCATCAGCCACAGCGTGATCAACGTCGACGATCTCGCCGAGTGCGAACACTTCTACGTCGACATCCTCGGCGGCGAGAAGCGCTCCGCCTGCTGCTTCGACACCGAGGACACCATGCGCGGCCGTTCCGTGCATGAGACCTACATCCTTCAGGACTACGTGTTCTTCGTGGCGCTCGCCGAGCGCCCGCTGCCGAAGCCGCCGGAGAACCAGCATCGCGGCCTCAACGGCTTCCGCACCGCGTTCTGCGTGCCGCAGAAGACGTTCGACGAGACGCTCGCGGCCTTCAAGAAGCACAACATCGGCTTCGAGGGCCCGGTCGAGCATCCCAGGAACGGCCCCTTCGGCCAGTCGATCTACTTCAAGGACCCGAGCGGGAATTTCATGGAATTCCTGACCCGCCGCGACGAAGGCACGCCGGCGTTCGCAAAGCCGAACTTCCTCGGCATCGGCTGATCGGACTCGGAAATGCTGCAGAAAACACCGCCCTCTCTGAACACCAAGATCAAAGGCATCTCGCACGTCGTCGTCGACGTCGAGTCGCTCGACGTCGCGGAGAAATTCTACGACGCGCTCGGCTTCGCCTCCGTCGGTCACGACCAGTGGCCGGTGGCGGGCGCCGCGCCGAGTGCGACGCTCGAGGCCGGCGCCGGACAGTACGTGGTGCTGGCCAAGGGGCCTGCGCGCAACGATCCTCGCATCTCGGCCGCCCACACCGCCTACGCACTGCCGAAAGGCGCGCGCGACAACTTGGTCGAGACGCTGACCACGAAGGGTGTCGCCGTTCACCGCTTCCGCGAGGATCGTCCATCGGAAGCCGGCGACAACGTCTACATCGACGATCCCTCCGGCAACCGCATCCAGCTCGTCGCCCGCGACGGAGCGCCGGCGCTCTCGATCGACCACGCCGGACTCGAGACCAACAACATCCTGTGGTCGCGCGAGTTCTACCAGACGTGGCTCGGCCTTCCGGTCGAGCACCGCGTCGGCTGGAAAACCGACGACTACCTCGCCGCCAAATCGCTGGGCGAGAAGGGTATGGAAGCGGCGATGCCCGGCTCGCGATACTGGAACGAACGCTATTCCCAGTTCGAGACCGAGAAGAAGGCGCTGCGTCCGTGCCCGCAGCTCTATTTCACGGTCGGTGGCACCAGCCTCGCGGTCTACCTTGCGTCGCGCCAATATCAGGCGCCGCGCGACGACGTCCTGAGCGGCACGCCGTGCCTCGGCCTTTCGACCACGGACGAAGGACTGAAGCAGATGGCCGGGTTCCTGCGCGAGCAGGAGCGCGCCATCGAAGGCCCCGTCACGCACGCCAAGGGTCCGATCGCCGCGTCTCTCTCCGTCAAGGATCCGGGCGCCAATTTCCTGGAGTTCTGTGTGCTCCGCTGATATGCGGGTTTGGTCGTCCCTCGCTCCGTGCACGTCGCACGTCATGCAAAAAATAATGAGCAAGGGCTGGGAGCGTTTCACATCGGGGAATGGACGATGAACATGAGCGTTGGTCGAATTGCGTGCGCCGTCGCGTGCGCCACGCTGCTTGCGGGCGGCCCCGCGATGGCGGAGATGCCGAAGTCGACGCAGAAGATGCTCGAGGAGCTGAAGCTCGTCGGCGATCCGCTCGTCGCCAACCTCGATGAGGAAGCCTCGAACGCGCCGCAGGCGATCCTCGACGGCGCCAAGAAGGAAGGCGCGCTCGATATTTCGGGCTCGATCAACGACGAAGAGTTCCGCAAGCTGATCGCGCCGTTCAAGGAGCGCTTCCCGTTCGTCAACGTGCGCTACTTCAGCGGCGACCAGAACAGCCGGAACATCAAGCCGCTGGTCGCCTACCGCTCGGGCAAGGTGCTGGTCGACATCATCGAGGGGCTCGGCGTCAACCTCTCCGAGTACAAGGCGGCGGGCGCGCTGCAGAAGCTCGACGATCTGCCCAACACCAACAACATCCCGGCCGATATCCACGACCCGGAGGGCTACTGGGTGGCGCCGCGCCTTCGTTACTGGTGCATGACCTACAACACCAACAACGTGAAGGAAGCGGATCTGCCCAAGACCTGGGACGAGTTGCTGACGGCGCCCAATCTCCGCAACGGGCACCTCGGCATGGTGAACCGGCCGAACGATTTCATGATCATGCTGTGGGGCGCCAAGGGCCCCGAGTGGTCGAAGAACTTCATGGACAAGCTTTTCAACGAGGTGAAGCCGCAGTTCCGCAAGGAAGGCTCGGACAGCGCCGTGGGTTTGGTCGCCGCGGCCGAGATGGATGTCGCGCTGCCGCTCGCGTCCTACCGCACCTACCAGTACTTCAAGAAGGGCGCGCCCGTGGCCTGGCATTGCCCGGAGCCGGTTCCGCTGTCGTTCTCGGCGATGGTGGTGATGAACAAGAGCCCGCACACGAATGCGGCAAAGCTCTACGTCAACTGGTTCCTCAGCAAGGAGGCGCAGGTGGCGCAGTACTATGCCGACGGATCGCCGCCGATCCACAAGGACATGCAGGATCCGAAGTTCCTGCTGTACGCCGACCAGATCATCGGCAAGAAGATGGCGCCGCGCTATCCGAAGCTCCTGGAGCAGGATATGCCCGAAGTCGCCAAGCTGTGGGATGCTCACTGGCAGAAGGCGTCGGGCACGGCGCGCAGCCGCTAAACAAAATCGCGACCATCCAAGTCGCAGCGCAGGGAGTTTTCTCGTTGTCCGGTCAGAATGGAGTTGTTCCGCGCCCGTCGCTCGCCGAGCGTGATCGCCGCCACCGCCTGATTCGCGACGCGATGGCCCGCGACGGCATCGACGTCCTCGTGCTTTCAGCCAACACCACGCGCTGGGGCCAGATGATGGCCGATTCGCGCTACGTCACCGCGATCGGCGGCTTCGAGAGCGAGGTGCTGACCGTGGTGCCGAGGGAAGGCGAGATCACGGCCTACATCTACAACCGGGCGGCGTGGTGGAAGCGCAACGTCGACTGGATCTCCGACGTGCGCGACGGCAAGAACGACTGGGGCGCCAACGTCGTCGAGCGCGTCAAAGAGCTCAAGATGGAGAAGGGGACGATCGGCTTTTCGGGCCTGTCGGGCCTCGCCCGCGCGCCGAGCGGGACCATCACCTGGGGCACCGTAGATGCCGTCACTCGTGCGTTCCCGCAGGCCAGGATCGTCAACGCCACCCAGTTGATGCAGGACGCCCGCACCGAGAAGAGCGCCGAGGAAGTCGAGTTCATGCAGCGCTCGATGGACATCATCGAGAAGATGATCGGCGTCATGGTGAAAATGGCGAAGCCCGGCGCCGTCGAGAAGGACATCTACGGCCAGATGATCGCGACGCTGCTCGCCAACGACGGCGAGCTGCCGAGCTTCCTGCTGTTCGGAACCGGTCCCAATCTCACCGGCTCGTCGTTCATGCAGACGAGCCGCGTGCTCGCCAAGGGCGACCGCATCATCAACGAGATCGAGGCGAAGTACGGCGGCTACGCCGCCCAGGCAGTGCAGCCGGTGATCCTCGGACCGGCGCCGGCCAACTACCGGAGCATGATCGCGCTGTCGAAAGCCTGCTTCGACGCGGTGCTCGCGGCGATGAAGCCGGGGACCACCTTCGGCGAGCTGATGGACATCTACACCGGCATGGTCAAGCGCGAGGGCAACGGCCGCTGGGGTTCTGGCATCCCGATGATGCACGCCCGCGGCATGGGCGACGACGGCCCGGCGTTGCTGCGCAAGTCCGATCTCGATACCTTCCGCAATATCCCGCTGCGCGAGGGCATGACCTTCATCCTGAAGCCGCGCGTCTCCGAGATCGAAGGCAAGGAGCGCGCGAGCGTCGGCGATACGGTCACCGTCACCGCGACCGGGGCGCGGCGCCTCGGCAAGCGACCGATGGAACTGATCGTGGCCGACTGAGTCGACATCAGAGGCGTACCAGGGAATCGATATGGCCGTTGTCGCCGAAGTCTCTCCAAAGACGTACGCCGCACGGCGCCCGTGGTCGTTGCGCGGGAAGCTGTGGCCGATCGTCGTGCTCGCGACCGTCGCGCTGCTGGTGGCGACACCACTCGTGTTCCTGGTACTCGGCAGCTTCTCGACGGCGTCTATTCCGGGCGAGTTCTCGCTCGAGACTCTCGGCCTCGCGAATTACGAGGAGGTCTGGCTCGATCCGGACACCTACCGCGTATTCGGCGACACGCTGATCTACGTCGGCGGCGCCACCGCGGTCGGCATCAGCGTCGCGACGGTGCTGGCGTGGCTGGTCGAACGGACCAATATGCCGGGCAAGATCTGGATCTACGCCGGCGTGCCGATGACGCTTGCCGTGCCCGGGATGCTCCAAGCGATGGCATGGGTTCTGCTGCTCAGCCCCCGCATCGGCTTCTTCAACACCCTGTTCAAGCAGGCGTTCGGCCTGTCGACCGCGCCGTTCGACATCTACACCATGCAGGGGATGATCCTGGTCGAGGGAATGCGCCTCGTTCCGACCGCGTTCCTCATGCTCGTCCCGCTGTTGCGCTCGATGGATCCGACGCTCGAGGAAGCGGCGTCGGTGTCGGGCGCTCGTCCCGGATCGATGCTGCGCAAGGTGACGCTGAAGCTGATGCTTCCCGGACTCCTCGCCGTGGTCATCTATCAGGTGATGACGGCGCTCGAGGTGTTCGAGGTGCCGGGCGTCCTCGGTCTGCCGGGCAACATCTACGTGTTCTCGACCAAGATCTACGCCGCGCTTCACACCGCGATGGGCACGCCCGACTACGGCGGGGCCAACGCACTCGCCATCATCTATGTGCTGATCGCGATCGGCACGATCTATCTTTACTCGCGGGTGATCGGCAAGTCGGAGCGCTACGCCATCGTCTCCGGCAAGGCCTACCGGCCGCGTCCGATCGACCTCGGCGCCTGGCGCTGGGCGGCGCTCGGGCTGTGCAGCCTGTTCCTGCTGCTGTCGATCGTGATTCCGTTCCTGGTCCTCGTCTACGTGTCGCTTCTGCCGTTCCTGCAAGCGCCGTCGGCGGCGGCGTTCAAGATGATGTCGTTCGCCAACTACGACGAACTGTGGCGCAACGATCTCATCGGCACGGTGATGGCCAACACCGTGATCCTGGTGGTCGCGACCTCGACGCTGACGGTGGTGGTCTCGCTCGCCATCTCGCTGGTGGTGGTGCGGAGCAAGTTCGTCGGAGCGAAGCTCCTCGACCAGCTCGCGTTCCTGCCGCACGCCATTCCCGGCATCGTGCTCGGCCTCGCGTTCTTCTGGGTGTTCCTGCAGACCGACAAGATCGGCATCGCAATCCACGGCGGCGTGTGGGCGATGGCGATCGCCTTCACCGTCAGCTTCATGTCCTACGGGACGCGCTCGATGAACGCGGCGTTGCTGCAGATCCACAAGGATCTCGAGGAGGCGGCGCAGGTCTCGGGGGCGCGCAACTGGCGGGTGATGTGGCGGGTGTTCGTGCCGCTGATGATGCCGACCGTCGTCGGCGTGTGGATCTGGGCGATGCTCCACGCGGTACGCCAGGTCGGCACGCCGCTGATCCTGTACGAGGGCAGCGACAACCAGGTGCTCGCGGTGCTGATCTGGGAGCTGTGGGACCACGGCGGAACGGGTGTGGTCGGCGCCATCGGCGTCCTGATGATCGCGGCCCTGCTGCTGATCACCCTTGGGCTGCGGATAATCGGCTTCGGCCGCGGCGCGTCGTCCCACTAGGGCGCGCCTTGCGGCCAAGAAGCGAATCAAATCAGACGAGTAATCATTCCTGTCGGGGAAGTTGTCACCGGCCCGATTACTTATCGATCACGAATCCTTTAAGGGACTCGGGTAATCGTTAACGCCTTGTGAACCACTTTTCCGTCACCATCAGTCTGCCGAACTAGCGGAGAAGGTGGACTTCCGTGCGCGCGACAACTCTGACCTATGCGTCCGGTGCGTGGACGCGAGACGATAAAGTCACAGATCCAAACCTCGTCCTGTGGTTCGGATCGCCGAAGCTTGCGCGCGATGCGAAGATCTATGACGACCTCCGCGCGCGCTTTCCCAAGGCGCTGATCGCCGGCTGCTCGACCGGCGGCGAGATCTACAACGACGAAGTGCACGACGGCACGGCGGTCGCCGCGGCCATCCGCTTCGACCACACCACGGTTCGCGCCTGCAAGGTCGCGGTGTCCGCAGGCAGCGACTCGGCGAAGGCCGGTCGCGAGATCGCGGCGCAGCTCTCCGATTTCGGCCTGCGCGCCGTCTACCTGCTGTCCGACGGCCTGATGGTCAACGGCGCCAAGCTCGTTCAGGGCCTGCTCGCCGACCTTCCGCCCGAGGTCGTCATCACCGGCGGACTCGCCGGCGACGGCGCCGACTTCGCCTCGACCTGCGTCGGTCTCGACGGCCCGGCGGTTCCCGGCGTCATCGCCGCGATCGGCTTCTACGGCGGCAAGCTCAACGCCACCTGGGGCTCGGCCGGCGGATGGGATCCGTTCGGCCCGCAGCGCAAGATCACCCGCTCCGAGGCCAACGTCCTGTACGAACTCGACGGCAAACCGGCGCTCGAGCTCTACAAGCGCTATCTCGGCGAGGCGGCCGAGCAGCTTCCCGGCAGCGCGCTGCTGTTCCCGCTGGTCATCCGTCCGGAGGCCGAGAGTTCCTACGATGTCGTCCGTACCATCGTCGGCGTCGACGAGAAGGCGCAGAGCCTGATTTTCGCGGGCGATATGCCGCAGGGTTGGACCGCGCAGCTCATGCGCGGCGTGCCCGACAGCCTGATCGACGGCGCGCTGCGCGCCGCGCGGCAGGCCCGCGTCGGCGAGGACAGCGGCGACGGCTCGTCGCTGGCATTGCTCGTGAGCTGCATCGGCCGTAAGCTGATGATGGGTCAGCGGATCAGTGACGAGGTTGAGATCATTCGAGCGGAGTGTGGGGCGATTCCCACGATCGGCTTCTATTCCTACGGCGAGATTTGCCCGCATGGCTTCACGGGAAGTTGCACGCTGCACAATCAGACCATGACGATTACGGTTCTCCGCGAGGCGGCGTGACGGGCGATGACTGAGGCGTCTCGTCACCGGCTGCTCGAGCGCCAGCTCAAGAAGGCCGCGGGGCCGGACGGAGCCGTCGATGTCGACCGCCTGCTCGAGCTCGTGAGCAAAGCCTACGACGAGTACGACAACACTCTGCGATTGAACGACCGGGCGGCGCGCCTGATGTCCGGCGAGCTGAGCGAGCTCAACGACAAGCTCCGGCAGGAGTCGGAAGCCAGGGCGAAGATCTCCGAGGCACTGCTGCAGACCGTGCTGGACAACGCCGACGAGGCGATCATCAGCCTCGGCAGCGACCACATGGTCCTGTCGGCCAATCGCGTCGCCGAGCAGACGTTCGGCTACCGCCCGGGCGAGATGATCGGCAAGCCGCTGTCGGTCCTGTTCGAGTGTCCGGACGAGGCCGAAGATCATCAGCGCTTCAGCGACAAGGGGCCGCAGGCGCGCGCGCTCCACGTCAACGAGGTGCAGTGCCGGCGCTCGACCGGCGAGGCGTTCCCCGCGGAGCTGTCGTTCTCGCGCATCCCGATCGAGAACGACGTGCGCTTGATCAGCTTCTGGCGCGACATCTCGTCGCGCAAGGCGGCCCAGGCCGAGCTGATCTCGGCGGCGGAGGAGGCGCAGGCCGCGAGCCTGAGCAAGTCCAATTTCCTCGCCAACATGAGCCACGAGCTCAGGACGCCGCTCAACGCCATTATCGGCTTCTCGGACCTGCTGCTGAGCGAGCTCCACGGTCCGGCCCTCGAGGTCCGCCACAAGGAATACATCAAGGACATCGCCGACAGCGGCGCGCACCTGCTGCAGCTCGTCAACGACATCCTCGACCTGTCGCGCATCGAGAGCGGACGCTACGACCTGGTGCTCGAGCCGATCCATCTGATCGACGTGACCGCCAGCGTGATCCGCCAGCTCGGGCCGATGTCGCGCAAGGGGCAGCTCGAACTTCTCGACACCATCTCCGGCGCACTGTGGCTGATGGCCGATCGCCGCGCCTTGCGTCAGGTGCTCTACAATCTGCTGTCGAACGCCATCAAGTTCACGCGGCCGGGCGGTCGCGTATCGCTGTCGGCGACCCGGGTCGACGAGGGCGTCGAGATCGCGGTCGAGGATAACGGCATCGGCATGCCCAGGGACGCGCTGCCGCGGCTCGGCAACCCGTTCGAGCAGGTCGCCAACTCCTATGCCCGCGCCCACGGCGGCGCCGGGCTCGGCCTCGCCATTACCCGCAAGTTGGTCGGGCTGCAGAACGGCGTGCTGTCGTTCGACAGCGAACTCGGGGTTGGCTCGGTGTTCCGCGTCTGGCTGCCCATCGCGTCGGCGCTCGCCCGGACTGCCTGAGGGCGGCTGGCAAACTTGCCGCACTTCGGTCGCAATCGACCGGCTAGACTGCGACCATGCGCAAGCTCCTGATCGCTCTCGTCTTCCTTCCCGCCGTCGCGGCCGCACAGCCGGCGCCGTCGCCCTCCAACGAACCGCCGCCGCCGACCGCGCAGCAGCTCGCGGAAGCGCGCGTGCTGCAGACCTTCATCGACGAGTCGACCATCCCGTGCGAGACGCAGCCGGCCCAGACCTGCGTCGATCTGGCGTGGAAGTTCGCGGTGAAGAACCCGCGCGAGGGCCTCACGGTCGAGGATCTGCAGCAGCTTCGCAACCGGCTCGGCTCGTGGTACGCGGTCAACCGCTCGATCCTGCCGCCGCGCGCGCAGATGTCGCTGTCGCTCGGGATGATGCTGGCCGACGGCATGGGCATGGACCGCCTGCACGCGGCGTTCGACACCAACCACGACGGCAAGGTGTCGCAGCAGGAACTGCTCGCCGACGTGAAGATGGACAGGCGGCCGCTCGGCCAGGTTCTATCCGATCCCAATTCGGTCGATCGACCGAAGGTCGCGCAGAAAATCGGGCTGCCGCCGGCGATCACCGAAAGCCTGTTCCGCGCCGCCTCCGGTCCGCAGCAGGCGCGCCCGTAATTATTGCTCGTAACGTTTGCAAGAGGGACGGGGGCGCGGTTTCAGGCCTCGTCCAGCTCCTCGCGCTTCATCTCCAGCGTCAGCCACTCGTCCTCGGCCTGGGCACGCGCGGCCTCGGCGTCGCGTAGCGTGCCCGCCGCCTTTTCGAACGCCGCCGGATTGCGGGCGTAGAGATTGCCGTCGGCCAGCACGCCCTGCAGCCGCGCGATCTCGCCCTCGAGCTCGGCGATGCGCTTCGGCAGCGTCTCGAGCGCGTGCTTCTCCTTGAACGAGAGGCGTGCGGCTTTCGGGCGCTCGGCGCGAGGTGCCGACTCCCTGGGCTTCTTCGGCTTCTCCTCGGGAGCAGCGGTCGATGGCGCGCCGCGCTGCGCCATCATGTCGCTGTAGCCGCCGGCGTACTCGGTCCACACGCCGTCGCCTTCGGAGGCCAGCGTCGAGGTCACCACGCGGTCGAGGAAGTCGCGGTCGTGGCTGACCAGCAGCACGGTGCCGGCGTAGTCGGCGAGGATCTCCTGGAGGAGGTCCAGGGTCTCGATGTCGAGGTCGTTGGTCGGTTCGTCGAGCACCAGCAGGTTCGACGGCTTGGCGAAGGCGCGCGCCAGCATCAGGCGGCCGCGCTCGCCGCCCGACAGCGCGCCCACGGGCGTGCGCGCCTGCTCGGGGCCGAACAGGAAATCGCGCATGTAGCCGACGACGTGGCGCTTCTGGTTGCCGACCGCGACGGTATCGCCATGGCCGCCGGTGAGCACGTCGGCGAGCGGCGTCGCCGGATCGAGCGACTCGCGCTTCTGGTCGAGGGTCACCATCTGCAGCGCGGCGCCGAGGCGCACGGTGCCGGAGTCGGGCGCGAGCGCGCCGGTCAGCACGTTGAGCAGCGTCGTCTTGCCGGCGCCGTTGGGACCGACGATGCCGAGGCAGTCGCCGCGCTGCACGCGCAAAGACAGATCGCGGATCACCGCCGTGTCGCCGAACGCCTTCGAGACGTTCTTAAGCTCGGCCACCAGCTTGCCCGAGGTTTCGCCCTCGCTGGCGGCCATGGCGAGCGACCCAGGGCGACGGTCGTTGCGGCGCTCTGCGCGCAGCACGTTGAGCGCGCGCAGCCGTCCCTGATTACGCTTGCGGCGCGCCGTGACGCCTTTGTGCAGCCACTCCATCTCCGAGGCGAGTTTGCGGTCGAGCTTGTGGCGGACGACCTCCTCCTGCTCGACAATCTCGTCGCGCCACGCCTCGAACGCGGCGAAGCCGCGATCGAGGAGCCGCGTGGTGCCGTCGGCGAGCCACAGCGTCCGCCGCGACAGCGTCTCGAGGAAGCGCCGGTCGTGGCTGATCAGCACGACCGCCGAGCGCATCGCGCCGAGCTCTCGCTCGAGCCACTCGATCGCCGGCAGGTCGAGGTGGTTGGTCGGCTCGTCGAGCAGCAGGATGTCGGGTTCTGGCGCCAGGGTGCGCGCGAGCGCCGCGCGGCGCGTTTCGCCGCCGGAGAGGCTGCGCGTGTCCTCGGTGCCGCTCAGCCCCAGACGATCCAGCATCGAGCGGGCGCGGTGCAGATGCTCCGCGCGGTCGAGGCCCATGGTCGCGTAGTCGAGCGTCGTCGCCGTGCCGGCGAAATCGGGTTCCTGGGGCAGGTAGGAGACGGTGAGGCCGGGCTGGACGAAGCGCTCGCCGGAATCGGCCTGAACCAGGCCGGCGGCGATCTTGAGCAGCGTCGACTTGCCGGAGCCGTTGCGGCCGACCAGCGCCAGCCGGTCGCCGGGCGCGACCGCGAGCTCGGCGCCGTCGAGCAACGGTGCGCCGCCGAAGGTGAGGTGGATGTCGCGCAGGCTGAGCACGGCCGGATCCATGGCG
>Ga0310811_10003492_pt1 | contig 19755 bp, 16 predicted proteins | sample YCmetagenome_FD_207642 | JGI IMG/M metagenome (GOLD analysis project Ga0310811, IMG submission 207642) | Soil microbial communities from experimental microcosm in Duke University, North Carolina, United States - YC | ecosystem: Engineered > Artificial ecosystem > Soil microcosm > Unclassified ...
TCAACCTTTCGAACCAGTTGGCCGCTTGCAACGCGATGGCATTCACCGACGTTCAGGCCCAGGCGATTCGCGACAACAATTCAAGGTTCCCTTTCGACTTCACCACAGCTCCGCGCTCCTTCAGCGCGACACTCTCACTTCCCTTGTTCGACGGATTTGCGCGCGAGCAACGGTTGCAGGAAGCAATGGCGAGCAGGTCCGACGCGCGTTACAGCGTCAGGTCGAAGGAGCTGGCGCTAACGGCGGACGTGACCGCGGCGTATCTGACGCTCGTGACCGCGGAAAAAACCGTGGCGCTTCAGGAGCAGAACGCGATCAAGGCAAAGCAGGAGCTGAAGCTCGTGCAGGACCGATACAGATTCGGGGCGACGACTTTCGTCGACCTCACAGAGGCGCGAGCGACGTACGAGAGATCGGAGAGTGACCGTATCACCGCCGTGTACGGCTATCATAAGGCCTTCGCCGCCCTGGAAAGCGCCGTTGGTCATCCCCTTCGCTGACTGGATCGACATAGATGAAGAAACGCACGAAATCGACAGTCGCCGGCGCGATCGCGTTGGCAACGGATTAGAGCTGGGTTGCGGCGACTGTCTGAAATGGAGACGACAATGAAATGCGATGAAGACTTACGCCGTGCGGCGTTCATTGCGGTTATGATCGTAGCCATTGCGGTTCCAGCCGCAGCGCAGTCGAGCGCCGACACCGCTGGAGTCTGTGATGGGGGCGTTGAACTCGTTCAGCCGGATCGCATGCCGAGTACCGTATCACCAGGACCCTCGGTGCCAGTGCGCGAGCCAACCCTTCGCCCAGCCTATTCGGAAGAGTACTGGGAAGCCTTGGCCGGCCTCGATGTAACGGCGCTGCGAAAAGCTGCACGAAGCCGCGAGGAGGTCGGTCTCGCCGAAGGGATGGCTCGGTTGATGGCGGGCGATCCCGCCAAGGCTGAAGATTCTTTCGCCGCAATGAGCAGACAGTCCATGGACCTCAATGTGGCCGTGGCATCGCAGATCATGCTCGCGACCACGCTCCTGTACGAGCACAAATGGACTGCCCTTCGAGATCTGTCCGCGGCTTCCACGCTGGCGGCCGCGGATCGTGGCAATACTTCCGAGCTGGAACAATGGGGACACGCCTTCTCTGGCGTAGACGAGCAAACGACGATAGCTCCTGACAAGGCGACATCGCTCCCGCTGGTGATAACTCCGATGGGGACACCGGCGATTCAAGTGAGAATAAACGGGAAGGACTACGAGTTCTGGCTAGACACAGGATCGAGCATGACGGTGTTGAGCTCGACGGTCGCATCAGAGGCAAGTGTTCCATTCGTCTCTGCCGACACATTGAAGATTCGGACGTTCGAGGGAACCGCACCCGTGAAGGCTGGGATCGTCAGGCGGCTCGAAATCGGATCGATTGGCTTCACGAATACACCGGCGATTGTCATGGACGCCGCCCTCATGCGAGTCAAATCCACAAGCGAGGGCGTCACCGGCCGAGGAGTCTGGGTCGATGGAATCATCGGCTGGGACATCATCCGGCAATTCGACGTCGTCATGGACTATCGGGCTCGAACGATCACGTTCAGGCCGCCGGAGCACCTCGGAATCATTGGAACAGCGTTTCAAAATCTGGCATGGGTTGGGAAACCAATGGTCCAGGTCCGGACGAAACCGGGCGGCACCTTCCGGTTCACACTCGACACCGGTGCCCAGGTCACGCTTCTCAACGGCTCGATCCTGGACAAGCTGGAAATGGTCGCGACGACGTACGGCGGCCGCGTGTTTGGCATCGCGAAGACGGGCGGCAACACGAAACGGGTCGTCCCGAAGCTGAATCTGGATGTCGGGGGGCAGTCAGTGAACCTGGAAAGCGTCCTCGTTTATGGGCCGGCCTATTCGGGCCTGATCAACACCGACGGGATACTTGGCAGCGACGTCGCACAGTTTGGGAAAATCAGGATCGATGCGACCAACGGCCTGTTTTCACTGTACGATTGAGATATACGCCTAAGCGATTTTGCGCCTCGAGATGGACGGTTGAACGGAAGTCAGTCCGCGTTCTGAAGGATGGCGCAATGACGCCGGAGTCAGTAGGTGTTCGGTTATGGGACGGGCTTTCGCGTTATCGCACAGTGGGAGAGCAAGCGCAATGAGCAGGTGGGCTGTAACTCGTTGAACTGCAGATACTTATCGGAGCACTAGCAGGGCACGACGCTTGCCTTGGCGGGTACCCGAAGACTCTCACACAATCTCTCGTCACTGATAGCGATACGACATGGACATCGCCAGGGCACCACGAGCAAAGACAGCGCGCAACGCGATGATCGGTGGGGCTTGCGGCGACGCGGTTGATTCAGGCGCAGCTCTTTGGCGTCGGAACGGTCGACCTGCCGTCGCTCAGTGCCGCGATCGTCGTGCTGGTAGCGAGGGGCATCGTTGCGAGCTATCTGCCGGCGAGACGAGCGGCGAAGGTCGGGCCGTTGGAAGCTCTGCGGTTAGAGTAACGAGCCACGCGCCGTTACGGGGCGAACACACCCGCTCCATGCGCGCCATCTCCCCGATGAGTACGGGATCTCGCGAGGCCGCAGCGTAGGCGGCCATTTCGGCGATCATGCACGAGACTACGATCGCGCCATGCGATGTCGGTATTGACATAGACTATCTATGTTATATCATAGATGAACTATGCCAACGATCGCTCGCGTTGAGCGGGAGCCGATTCCGCCCGGCACGCTCGACATGCTCATCCTCAAGACGCTCGCTGCCGCAGCCGAGCAGCACGGCTTCGAGATCGCCGACGCCATTCAGCGGCGTTCGCGCGACGTGCTTCGGGTCGAAGAAGGCTCGCTCTACCCGGCGCTCCAACGTATGGTCGTGAAGGGGTGGATCGTCGGCGAGTGGCGCCACACGCCAGAGAATCGCCGAGCGCGATACTACCACGCGACGGCTGCCGGGAAACGACAGCTCGAGCGAGAGATCGCGTCGTATCAGCGCGCTGCACACGCGATCGCGCTGATCCTGCAACCCGTTTGAAGGGGGTGCCTCGATGACGTTACGCGAACTGTGGTTCCGACTCACCTATCCCACGCGAAAGGGCCGCATCGAACGCGAACTACGCGAGGAGATGGAACTCCACCTCGCGCTCCGCACCGAGCAGCTCGAAAAGGCAGGTCTGTCGCACCGGCACGCTGCAGCCGTGGCGCGGCGACAATTCGGGAATCGATCGCGGATCGCCAGCGCGTCGCGCGACGCGTGGGGCTGGCATTGGCTCGAGGGCCTCGCCCAGGATACGCAATACGTCTCACGGCAGCTTTGTCGAGCGCCCGTGTTCTCACTCATCGTATGCGCGACAATCGCGCTCGGCATCGCGGTCAACACCACCGCGTTCAGCTTCTACGATGCGATCGCGTTCAAGCAGCTTCCGGTCGCAGACGCCGGCCGGGTGATTCGCGTCGTTCAGGGTCGGTCGGTCTTCGGCTCGGAAGTGGTGCCGTTCAGCGCGTATGACGTCATTCATAGTCGTGCACGTACCCTGAGCGCGGTCGTCGCATTGACGGCGCCTCAAGCGCTGTCCGCCGTGCTACCGGGGTATGCATCAAACGATTCGCGCGTCGTCAACACGCGATTCACCACACCGGACTTTGCCCAGATGCTCGGCGTCCGTGCATCGATCGGCCGATGGTTCGATAGCACGGATGATCACGCCGTCGTGGTCGACCACGGTTTTTGGATGCGCCGTCTGGGAGGTGACACGAGCGTGGTCGGCCAACGATTGCGTCTCGGTGACGCCGAAGTCACGATCATCGGCGTCGCTGCACCGGATTTCGCGGGCACTGGGCTGCCTGCGGCCGCACCTGATCTTTGGATGCCGATGTCGCTCCTGCCGACGGTGATGCGTGACGCCGATTGGCGGAACGACGGACGTGCGCACTGGCAACTCATCGGCCGGCTCGCGTCGGGCGCAACGGCCGCCCGCGTCACGGCGGAACTCGCGATGCTGAGCCGGTCGATTCCGGACAGCGTGGGCAAGCCAGTGCCGCTTCTCGCCAAACGAGCGACGTTCTTTCAAACCGACGCTGGTGGCGAGTTCGAGGTCTTTCAACAGATGAGCGCCGCGTTCATGATCGCCCTCACACTCATCCTGGGCATCGCCGCGGTGAATCTCGTGAATCTGTTTGCGGCGCGAAACGCGGCGCGCGAGCGTGAGTTGAGTGTGCGACTCGCGCTCGGTGCGAGCCGCGCGCGTGTCGCGCGACAACTCGTCACCGAAAGCGTGCTCCTCGCACTTGTGGGAGGCGCCATTGGTATCGTTGCGTCGCGCGGCCTCGCGACATGGCTTCGTGACTGGATCGTCGCGACACTCGCCTCTGTTAGCGGCGGCATTATCGGGGTGACGCTCGACGTCGGCCTCGACTGGCGAGTGGCCGCTTATGCGGCGCTGCTTTCAATCGTGATCGGACTCGCCGTCGGTTTGTGGCCGGCGCTGAGTGCCTCGCGCAAGGATGCGGGTGCCGTGCTGCGTCAAGGTTCGACATCGACCGGTGGCGCGGGCGTATGGAACAAGCGCAACGTATTACTCTCCGCGCAGATCGCGAGCTCGCTCATTTTGCTCACCGTCGCCGGCATGTTGCTGAGTGGGATGCGACTCTCACGTAACATCGACCCGAGGTTCGACGCCGGGCACATGCTGGTCGTCGATGTGCAGGATGACGCGCCGATGCTGGAACGGGCCGCGAGGCGTTCCGAAATTATCCGTCGCATCTCCACGCTGCCTGGAGTGCGCGCGGTCGCCTGGACGCAGCGAGTTCCGTTCGGCGGGACGCACCTCCGCTCCGTCGCCACGTCTGGCGGTCCGTTGACGATTTCCGTCGATCAGGTCGCCGAGACATACTTCGATGCGATGGGTCTCCCGGTCACGCACGGGCGCGCCTTCACCAGGCAGGAAGTCGAAACCAACGCGCCAGTCATGGTCGTCAGTGCGTCGATGGCGCGGCTGCGGTGGCCATACGGCGATGCCATCGGCAAGAGTGTCCCGCCGACCGATCCGTTGGTCGGACCGGACACGACGAAGAGCTACACCGTGATTGGCATCGTGGGCGAGGTCCGCAGCCAATTTCTCTCGCGACTGAATGGGCCATCGGTCTACTATCCGTATGCTGTCGATAGAGGATATGGCGGATTCATCGTTCGCACGCGCGGCGAACCTGCGTCCGCAATCGATGCCGTTCGGACGGCAGTGACGACCGTATCATCATCGCTCGCCAGCCGCACGCACGTGTTGACGATGGAAGGTGGCCCGATGGCGCTGCAGCGACTGATGGCGGAGGCGCCCGCCGCAACATCGCTCGCCCTCGCGGCCGCCGGTCTCGTACTCGCCGCGGTGGGCGTCTACGGGGTGATCTCGCAGATCGTTACGGCACGCACGCGCGAGATTGGCGTGCGCATCGCTATGGGCGCAACCCCACTCCACATCATTCGCCTCGTGGCGGTAAGGACGTTGCGTCCAGTCGCGTGGGGGGCGGCGGTCGGTGCGTTTGGCGCGGTCAGCCTGTCACTGTTCGTGCGGTCGCTGGTTGCCACGCCCGACGTTCCGGACTTGACGTTCGGTGCCGGCGCGTTCAGTCCGATGGTCTTTCTGGGCGTTGCCGGTGTGCTTGCTCTCGTCGTGACAGTCGCTTGCTATGTGCCGACTCGCCGAGCGATGCGAATGGATCCGACGGCTGCGCTCCGCGCGGAGTGAGGCATCACGCCTGTGATCGCGAGTCCGAACAGGGCGCGCGACGGTTCATGGGTGTTGTTTCATGGAACGGCGGGTGAGGACGCACTCACCGTGCCGACGCCGTACTCACCGTCATAGGCAGCTTCGGCTGCGCCGAGTCGGATCGCGTCTAGCGGGACGCTCAAGCCCGCTCCATATGCTCGTTTCGGCCCGATGACGCGTTTCTGAACAGTCGCTCCCGACTCGCCGCGGCGCCCGTCCTGTTGATGACGTGCAAGATCGCGCTGCGGCCGCCCCCAATAGGAGCGGGCGGAGAGACCGACTAAATTCTGCGCATAGAGTACTGCGACTACCATAAAGCCTTCGCCCCTCTGGAAAGCCCGTTGGTCATCCCCTTCGCTAAGCCGAGTAGGTGTTCGGTTATGGGACGGGCTTTCGCGTTATCGCACAGTGGGAGAGCAAGCGCAATGAGCAGGTGGGCCGTAACTCGTTGAACTGCAGATACTTATCGGATCACTAGCAGGGCACGACGCTTGCCTTGGCGGGTACCCGAAGACTCTCACACAATCTCTCGCCACTGATAGCGATACGACATGGACATCGCCCGGGCACCACGAGCAAAGACGGCGCGCAACGCGATGATCGGCGGTGGCATTCTCCTGCTGACGATCATTACGGTAGCGCTAGCGCGTCTCGGGCCAGCGCTGCCGTCGGTTGACGGGAGCACGTTATTCACCGACACGGTGCGGCGCGGGGACATGGTTCGCGAGGTGCGCGGACCGGGATCGCTCGTGCCAGAGCACATTCGCTGGATCACCGCGCAGGCGTCCGCGCGAGTGGAGCGCGTGGTGGCGCAGAGCGGCCAGAACGTGCCGGCCGGCGGCGTGCTGCTCCAACTCTCGAATCCCGACTTGCAGATTCAGACGATGCAGGCGGAGCAACAAGTGCGGCAGGCGCAGATCGACCTGCTGAATCTCCGCACCAACCTGCAGGGCCAACGGCTCACGCAGGAAGGTACAGTGGCCAACGTGCACACGCAGTACGTGAGCGCCGTGCAGGAAGCCGCGGCGGCCGACTCCTTGATCAAGCTCAAGCTCGTGTCGCTGTTCGAGATGAACAACAAGAAGGCCGCGGCGGAGGAGCTCACCACCCGCCTGCGCATCGAGCAGCAACGGCTCGCGCTGATGAATCAGGCCATCGATTCGCAGATCGCGGTGCAGGCGGCGCAGGTGCAGCAACTCAAGGCCATCGCGCTCAATCAACAGACCAGGCTACAGTCGCTCATGGTGCGGGCACCCGAGGCGGGCGTGCTCCAGGATCTCACATTGCAGCTTGGCCAATGGGTGCCTGAGGGAACGACGCTCGCGAAGGTGGTGCAGCCCGGGCAGCTCAAAGCCGTGCTGCGCATTCCCGAGTCGCAGGCGAAGGATGTCCAGGTCGGACAAATCGCGTCGATCGATACACGAAACGGGATCGTGCCCGGACGCGTATCGAGAATGGACCCGGCCGCCCAAGCCGGCACGGTAACGATCGACGTCGCGCTGAACGGTGCGCTCCCCGCGGGCGCGGTGCCTGACCTGAGCGTTGACGGCACCATTCAGATCGAACGACTGAAGAATGTGCTGTTCACGGCTCGGCCCACTACCGGCAGCGGGTCGGGCACGGTGGGAATGTTCAGGGTCGTGGACGGCGGGAAGACCGCTGAGCGCGTGCAGGTGGTATTGGGGCGCAGCTCGGTGAACACGGTTGAAATCATTCGAGGGCTGAATCTCGGGGATCGTGTGATCCTGTCCGACATGTCGAACTGGGAATCTGCGAATCGTGTGCGACTAAAGTAGGGATTGCACTGTCTCACGTACTGGTTGGATTCAATCACACCACTTCCTGAAGCACCACACTGGAGAACCACATGGCGACGCCTGACACACCGCTCCTCCGCCTCAAGGGCATCGAGAAGGTCTTCCTCACGGATGAAATGGAGACACACGCTCTGAGTGCCGTGCACCTCGAGATCGCGCGGGGAGAGTACGTCGCCATCGAAGGTCCATCGGGTTGCGGCAAGACCACGCTGCTCTCCCTTCTCGGGTTGCTGGACACTCCAACAGGCGGCGAATACCTGCTCGACAACACTCCCGTGGCCGGCCTCGACTCCGCCGAGCGCGCGCGCGTTCGCAATCGGCAGATCGGCTTCATCTTTCAGGCTTTCAATCTCATCGGCGATCTCACGGTGTACGAGAATGTCGAGCTGCCGCTCACGTATCGCGATATGCCGTCGAGCGAGCGCAAGGAACGTGTGCATGCAGCGCTGGAACGCGTCGGTATGTCGCACCGCGTAAAGCACTATCCCGCGCAACTGTCCGGCGGACAGCAACAACGCGTGGCGGTGGCCAGAGCGGTGGCGGGCGATCCGACAATCCTCCTCGCCGACGAGCCAACAGGAAACCTCGACTCGGTGAACGGTGAATCGGTGATGGAGCTGTTGCGCGAGTTGCACCGCAACGGCGCGACGATCTGCATGGTAACGCACGACCCGCGCTATGCGCAGCACGCCGACCGCTCGGTGCATCTGTTCGACGGACGCGTCGTCGAGGAGCAAGCGACGGTTCACGCGTAGATCGAGAAAAGCCCAGGTCCTTGAAGACCAGGTCCCTCCGCGGCTCGCACAATCGCGATCCGCGGCCATTATCGTGCTCACCCTGGCGCCCGGCATCGGGGCCAACACCTCATGCTCACGCTCTTTGACGCGTTGCTCTTCAAACCGGACTCGCTGAAGTTCGTTGCCGGTGCTATTGTGCTTTGCGCGGCCACTGCGTTCGCCAGCTTCCTGCCCGCTCCCAGCGTGGCGTACGCCGAACCGATGGTTGCCCTACGATACGACTGAGCTACCCGAGCCTCTGAACGATGATTTCGCTTCGCAATGTCGAAAGGAGTTTTCCCGGCGGGGCGGAAGGAGTTGCGTGTTTCGTCGCATCACCCCCACCTGCGGCAAGCGTGTGATCAACTTGAGGGATGGATGGCTCGAGTGATGGGCCGGATTCTCGTCGCCGATGACGACGCGGATGTGCTCGAGGCGCTTCGGCTGCTGTTGCGAAGCGAAGGCTACCAGATCGAGACCGCCGCGTCGCCGTCAGCGGTGATCGCAGCGGTGTCGGTGCGCGATTTCGACGCGCTGCTGATGGACATGAACTACGCGCGCGATACCACTGGCGGGGCGGAAGGGCTCGACCTCCTCGCCAGCCTTCAGCAGATCGACAGCACGCTGCCCGTCGTCGTGATGACCGCGTGGGGCAGCATCGAGAGCGCCGTGGAATCGGTGCGCCACGGTGCGCGAGACTACATCGAGAAGCCATTCGACAACACGCGTCTGCTTCGCGTACTGCAGACGCAAGTGGATCTCGGCCGGGCGGTGCGTCGTGGCCAGCATCTCGAGAGCGAGAATCTCTCGCTGCGCGCGCCCGGTGCGCCCCGTCTCATCGCGACGTCTCCCGCCATGCAGCCGGCGCTTCGGCTGATGGAGCGCATTGGTCCTTCGGACGCGAGCGCGCTCATCACCGGCGAGCATGGCACGGGTAAGGACGTCGTCGCGCACTGGCTTCACGCAGCGTCGCCGCGGAATGGTCGGCCGATGGTGACGGTGGACCTGGGCGGTCTCGCCGACGGCGTGTTCGAGAGTGAACTGTTCGGGCACAACAAGGGCGCCTTTACCGATGCGAAGGCCGACCGTGTGGGCCGCTTCGAGCTCGCCGACGGCAGCACGCTCTTTCTCGACGAAGTGGCGAATCTTTCCCTGTCGCAGCAGGCGAAGCTGCTTCGCGTGCTGCAAACCGGCGAGTTCGAGCGCGTGGGATCGTCCAAGACGCGTAGCGTCGACGTGCGCATCCTTGCCGCGACCAATGCCGATCTCCGCGCTGCCGTCGCCGCGGGCCGCTTCCGCGAAGATCTCTTCTTCCGCCTCAATACGGTGGAGATCCATCTACCGCCGCTGCGCGAGCGCCGAGACGACATTCCCGAGCTGGCCGCGTACTTTCTGCGGCAGTTCGCGGCGCGCTACCGTCGGTCCGTCGGGGCCATTGGTGCCGACGCGATGCGCGCGCTGCTGGCGTATGCGTGGCCGGGCAATGTGCGCGAGCTCGCCCATGCGATCGAGCGCGCGACGCTGCTCGCGGAAGGCGGTGTGTTGAGCGTGTCCGACCTCAGCTTCCGCGCAGCCGGCGAAAGCGCCCCGCGTCTCGACGACATGAGCCTCGAGGACGTGGAACGCGTGTTGATCGCGAAGGCACTCGCGCGCTTCGAAGGCAACGTCACTGCGGCGGCCGATGCGCTGGGCTTGTCGCGCAGTGCACTGTATCGGCGGCTCCAGCGCCACGGGCTCTGATCAGCCACGATGGCGTCGCACGAACGGCAGGTCACCCGGCTCGCGCTTTTCGCGGGGTTGCCGTCGGTGATCGTGGCAATCGTGCTGCTGTTCTCCATGCCGACTACACCGAGCACACGATGGACGGTGAGCGTACTGCTCGTGGTATCTTGGCTGTGGTGTGTTTTCAGTCTTCGCGAGCGCGTGGTGCGCCCGCTGCAAACATTGGCGAATATGCTCGCTGCCATTCGCGAACAGGACTACTCGCACCGTGCGCTGCGCAACAACGCAGGCGACCCGCTCGGCCTCGCGATGTTCGAGCTCAATGGCCTTATGATGGATCTGCGGGAGCGCAGGCTGGGCGCGCTCGAAGCAACCGCGTTGCTTCGTCGCGTTATGACGGAGATCGACGTCACCGTCCTGGCCTTCGATGAAGCCGGCGCATTGCGCCTGGTGAATGCCGCCGGGGAACGGCTGCTCGAGCGGCCGGCCGAACAACTGCTCGGTCGCCGCGCCGACGAGCTCGGACTTGCCGAGACCCTCAGCGGAACAACGCCTCGCGTCGTGGACCTCGCATTTGGCGCACGCCGCGGACGATGGGAAGTGCGGCGCGGCGCGTTCCGTCAGGGCGGCCTGCCGCATCAGTTCGTAGTGCTTGCCGACGTCAGTCGCACACTGCGCGAGGAGGAGCGCCTCGCCTGGCAACGGATCATTCGCGTGCTCGGCCATGAAATCAACAACTCGCTCACGCCCATTCGTTCGCTTGCCGAGCGCTTGTTCGAGCTGCTCGACCGATCGCCGTCGGAAGGCGAGTTGCGTGACGACCTCCTGCGCGGTCTGGGTGTGATCGCGAATCGCTCAGCGAGTCTCTCGCGCTTTCTCGGCTCCTATGCGCAGCTCGCGACGCTGCCTCCGCCGCGACGCAGCGCCCTGTCGGTGCGGACGTGGGTGGAACGCGTGGTGCGGCTGGAGTCGAGGTTGGCCGTCGATGTCGAGGAGGGACCAGACGTCATCATCGATGCGGACGGCGATCAACTGGACCAGATGCTGATCAATCTCGTCTCGAACGCCGTGGACGGCGCGTTGCCGCTGAACGGTGGCGTCCGCGTGCGGTGGAATACTGAACGTGCGATGCTCCGGGTGGTGGTCGAAGACGACGGTCCCGGACTCCCGGCGTCTACCAATCTCTTCGTACCATTCTTCACCACGAAACCCGGCGGAACGGGAATCGGACTCGTGTTGTCGAGGGAGATCGCCGAGTCACATGGCGGGCGACTGACCGTGGAGAATCGCGAGGGCGCGCGAGGATGCGTGGCGGAATTCGAGCTCGAGATGTGATCGGACGGCTAGATCTACGACCACGAGAGTCATGATGCCCACTCACGCGACTTCGGACCTTCTTGCATCGCACGTTTCAACGAACACGACGACATCGCCGAAGCCTGTTGATGGAAATGGACCCCTTGTGCTTCTACAAGAGCGACTGCATACTTCCACCGACCTGTAGAAGCGAAAGGGAACCGTGAGCGACACCCGACTCGACTTGCCGCAAGGCACGCTCGACCTCCTGATTCTCAAAGCGATCTCGCTCGAGCCGATGCACGGCTGGGGAATTTCCGAGCGCATCCACCAAGTCTCGCGAGAAACGCTTCAGATCCCACAAGGCTCGCTGTACCCGGCGTTGCATCGGCTCGAGCGCCGCGGATGGATCACCGCCTCGTGGGGCGCGTCCGAAAACAATCGCCGCGCAAAGTACTACGAGCTCGCGCGCGCCGGTCGCAAGCGCCTCGAGGCCGAAGCGCAGGATTGGGAGCGCCTGACGACCGCTGTCGCGCTCGTACTACGGATGTCGTAAGGAGCGGCGGACACCATGCTCTCTCGAGTGCTGAGCGACATCCGATATCGCTTACGGGCATTATTCTCACGTGCCTCCGTCGAGCAGGAGCTGGACGACGAGTTCCGCTTCCACATCGAGCGCGAGGTTGAGAAGTACGAGCGGCAAGGCATGTCGCATGACGAGGCGGTGCGCCGCGCGCGCCTCGAGTTCGGGGGCGTCGAACAGATGAAAGAGGAGAGCCGCGATATGCGCGGAACCGCTTGGCTGGAGTCCATCGCGCGCGACGTGCGGTATGCGATTCGATCGCTCACAAGCCGTCCCGCCTTCGCGTTTACGGTCATCGCCACGCTCGCGCTCGGCATCGGCGCGAACACGGCGATCTTCACCCTCGTCGACGCGCTCCTGTTGCGCCCGCTGCCGGTCTCGCATCCCGAGCAGCTCGTGATCGCGAGCGATCCCGCCCAGGTGAATAACAACAATGTCGGATTGCCGCTCACCGACTACGTGTCGGTCCCGCTCTATCAGGACGTGCGCGCGCTCAACACGGTGTTCACCGACATGTACGCGAATGGGCTGTCCGGAAACATCGAGGTGAGGATCGGCGCCGGCACCGATGCGAGCGCTGAGGAGCCTCACGCCCGATTCGTGACCGGCAATTTCTTTTCCGTCCTCGGCGTGCCCGCGTACGCGGGCCGCACCTTCACGACGGCGGAAGACGAGACGCCGGGGCAGGATCCCGTCGCGGTCCTCTCATACGACTATTGGCAGGCGCGCTTCTCGGGGTCGAGGGCCGCGATCGGCAGCGTCATGCGCGTGAACGACGTCAAGGTCACGATCGTCGGCGTCACGCCGCCGGGCTTCCGTGGGGACATCGTCGGCGAGCCGATCGACTTCTGGCTGCCGATGATGATGCACCCCGCGATCCAGCCGAGGCAGGACAAGATCGACGATCGCGGCTACTCGTGGGTGGTGATGATGGGTCGGCTGAAGCCGGGCGTCACGCTTGAGCAGGCGCGTCAAGAGGTCGGCACGGTCGAGGCGAATGCGATTCGCGAACGTCTCTCCGGCCAAAACCTGTCGCAGTTCGAGGACAACCTCAAGGCAACTCCGATTCATGTCGTGCCCGGCGCCCGCGGCTTCTCCGAACGGCGCGCCGAGTACGCGAAGGCGCTGTGGGTCCTGATGGCGGCGGTCGGCTTGGTCATCCTCGTGGTGTGCGCAAACGTCTCGAGCCTGATGCTCGCGCGCACTGTTGCGCGCGGCCGCGAGATGACGGTCCGCATGGCGCTCGGCGCCGGCCGCGGGCGGTTGATTCAGCAAATGCTCGTCGAGGGCACATTGCTGGCGATCGTGTCGAGCGTGCTGGGGTTGTTCGCGGCGACATGGGGTGCCCGCGTGCTGCTCACGACCGTGAGCGCATCAAACACCGCGAGCCCGATTGCAATCGATTCGACGCCAGATGCGCGCGTGCTCGCTTTCACGGCGGCGGTGACGCTCGGGTGCGTGCTGTTGTTCGGCCTGTTGCCTGCATTCCGCGCCACGCGTGTCGATCTCGCGACCTCGCTGCGGTCGCAGGGACGCAGCCTGATGGGCGCGGCTCGAGTCGGCCGCGTCCCGTTCGGGCGCGCGCTCGTCGTGACGCAGATTGCGTTGTCGATGCTCCTGCTCATCGGCGGCGGCTTGCTGGTGCGCAGCATGCAACAACTCCTGCATAGCGACCTCGGAGTGGATCGCGATCACATTGTCGCTGTGCGCGTGCGCACGTCGCGGTCGCAGTACGTCGGGGTGCGCCTGGCGCGATTGAGGCGCGACCTGGTGGATCGCGTCGGCCGAATTCCCGGCGTGGATGCGGTCGCGTTCGCCGATCACGGATTGTTCAGTGGGGGCGCGTCCGGCCGTAGCGTCGATGTGGCCGGTTTCGTCGCGCAAGCGGATTCGGAGCGGCTGGTTTCACTCGATCGCGTCGGCCCGAACTTCTTCCATGCCATTGGCGCGCGCTTGATGCGCGGCCGCGACATCGAGCCGCGCGATCTCGAGACAGTGCCGCCCGCTACGGTGATCAACGAGACGATGGCGAAGCGGTATTTCGCTGCTCGCGATCCACTCGGCGGTACGGTGACGGTCGACAGCATTCCCTACAGCATTGTCGGAGTCGTGCGGGATTTTCAGAGCAGCGATGTCCGCGGGAGACCGCGTCGCGAGATGTACCTCGCGTTCAATAATCCGAATACGGGTGACGCGGGGCATGCCAAACTCTCGGTGCACGTTCGCGGGGATCCGTCGCGTTTCGTGGGGCCGATTCGTCGTGCGATCGAAGACGTCGATCGGACGCTGCCGATCTTCGTCGATCCGGTGAACGGGCGCGTGCGCGAGACCGTTTCGAAGGACGTGCTGCTCGTCCAGGTGACGATATTCTTCTGTGTCGTCGCGTTGGTACTCGCGGCACTCGGTCTGTACGGCGTTACGGCGTATTCGACCAGCCAGCGCACCAGCGAGTTCGGATTACGCGCGGCGCTCGGCGCGGAGCCCGGTGATGTGACGAGGATGGTTCTCGGCGAGGCGGTGCGCGTGGCCATCATAGGCGTGGTCATCGGCGTGCCGGCGGGGCTTGCGGCGACGCGGTTGATTCAGGCGCAGCTCTTTGGCGTCGGAACGGTCGACCTGCCGTCGCTCAGCATCGCGATCGTCGTGCTGGTGGCGACGGCCGTCGTCGCGAGCTATTTGCCGGCGAGACGAGCGGCGAAAGTCGGGCCGTTGGAGGCTCTGCGGTTAGAGTAGCTGCGTAACTCGTCCGGGTCCCCTGACAGTGGGCTATGTACTTCCACCAACCTGTGTTGCCCTAAGTTCCGCGATCATGTCAATTTCGACGCACGCGCCGAATGGCACCTGCGCCACACTGACGGCACTGCGCGCGTGGATGCCCCGCTCGCCGAACACTTGGACAAGTAGCTCAGATGCCCCATCCGCGACGCGGTGAGGTTCTGTGAAGTTCGGCGCGCCATTAACCATGACGAGAAGCTTTACGATTCGTCGAACGTTATCAAGATCGCCCACGGCGCCTTTGAGCACAGCCAGCAATTCCACTGTCACCTCTCGTGCGGCGACCTTGCCTTGCTCCAGGCTAATCTCCCCGCCCACCTTCCCACAAAGGGGCTTACCATCCTCCTTGCCAAGTCGGCCGGACAGATGAATTTGGTCGCCGGAACGAATGAACGGCGCAAACGCCGGCACATATCCGTCCACAACCGGAGGCATGACGTCCGGTAGAACAATGCCGAGAGTCTTCAATCGCTCATCAATGCGGGAGATGTCTTGCCTCCTTCTGGGCCTTTTCCATGACGAAGAGGAGTCGATCGATATCTTCGGTCGAATTGAGCAGATGTGGTGCGACTCGGATTTTACCCTCACGCAGGGCAACCACGAACCGCTCCTCTCGCAGCGTTTCATACAGAAGTTCCGTATCGCCGCGGCTGCCGACTTCAATGCAACCAAAAACACCGCGCTGAGAGGCTTGCCGCGGACTTGCCAGCCGATAGCCCTCCGGGAGTCGTTCGAAGAAATAGTCAATCAGGGCTCGATTGTGGTCACGGATCAGCGCCGGACTCGCATCCAGCACAAACTTCGCAGACGCTTCCATAACGGTGAGGTTGAAGTTGAATATTGTCGCCGCCTCGGCCGAATCCCAACGGCTGAGCGTTGGCGCAGGTTCCGGATCCACAAAGTTGAGGTGCGCGAAGCGCTCCACTCCCTGAGACAGCCAGTTGTAGGGTCCTGGTCGTAGCGAATCCAGGTTTTCCTTCCTCGTCCACAGGAAGCCTGTCCCCCAGGGACTGAGCAAATACTTGTAGCCCGCGCAGACGATAAAGTCAGCTCCCAGACTGCGCACGTTCATGGGTATGGCGCCGCAGGATTGACTCACGTCCAGAACCAACAACGTCCCGTTCCTTTTGCACGCGGCGGCGAGTGAGGGGACATCGAGCATCGATCCGTCGTCGAATCGCACGTGACTTGCCGAAATGACTCGGGTTCTTGGCGTCATTGCCGCGATCAGGTCATCCGCCTGTATAAACTGACCTTGCGGGACTACGATCTGCACCTTAATGCCTTCGCGCGCCTCCATCGGCTTCCACGTCGCGTACTGCACCGGAAACTCACCCCGTGCGATGATCACCTCATCACCCGCAGACCACTTGAGTGCGTAGGCTATCGCCGCGAGTCCCGCTCCCGCGCCGCTCGTCAGAGCGATTTCGTCTGGGCTCGCCCCAATCAAGGCCGCCAACGTCTGACGCAAACTCGCGGCAACGGAGAAAAAGGACAGGTCATCGACGATGTGCGGCCGCATCTTTGCGGCAACAGACGCCTGCACGGCATTGAGCGCCACGCGAGGGATCGCCGCGTGCGTCGCGAAGTTCAGGTACGTGGCATCATCGATTGGAAACCATTCGTTTTTCCAGTCAATCGACTGCTTTACAGACATTGAGTTCCTACTCCTTCATCCGAGCGAATTTAAAAGGCAAAGAACCGGACTTTCTTCACCTGGTTGCCCCAAGAATCGAGCTCTTTCCCCAGCAATTCCCGCAACTGGTGTCACCTTGGATCTATTTTGGAGGCGGGACGTACTGAGCCTCGCCGTTACCAAATGACCAATTTTCCTTCGGGACTTCGACAAAGTTGATGAGGACATCTTCCTTGCGAATCTTTACTCCTTCGTGGAGATGGTCCGCTAGCGCTTTGTAGAAGCGTTGCTTCAACTCGGTGGAACGGCCGCTATTCAATGTGATCTGAAAAACGATGCAATCGTCCGACCGCTGGATGCCGAGATACTCTCGATCGAATGGCAGGCTCGCCTTCGTGTGTTCCGTGATTACCTGAAATCGGTCATGTTCCGGAACATTGAGAACATCCACCAGGGTTTGGTAAAGGATATCGCCGACCTGCGCACGGTACTGTTCTGATTTTCCCTCGAGTAGATCGATGCGGACTAAAGGCACTCTCTCCTCCTTAGGTGATGACGGATCATGGAACGCTATGTCTGCAGCCCAGGCGTTATCGCGATGGACACGCATGAAGGCACGGGAATCCTTCCGAAGGCAGCGTGCAGCCGCATCCGGCGCTCGCTCAGTCGCAGTTAGTTGCCGATCGAAGTACACATCCGCCGCATTGAACAACATCATCCACGATGGAGCATATTCCGCTCAGTGCGCTCGGGGTCAAACGTCGCGCTCTTTGAAGACGTCTAACAAATGTCAGTTTTTGAAAACAAGTTCACGAGTCACTTCAGTGCCCAGAACTTTTCTGAACTCATTCCGGCGCACTCTGGCCTGATTCTGACACGCGCTGCTACAGATTACTTTCTCGGTCACTGCTTCAAATGCGTCGGCACCATCGCCGATGTCCCCGGCATAGGCCGCCATGTTTTTATAAGTGATCTCGAGATACACATTGGGCTGATCCGGTGATTTTGGAGAGGCCTGGAAGACCTTGTAACCGATGATTAACCCAGCTTTCTTCGCGGCTTCCATGGTCGGCACCCATGTCGAAGTTACCCATGCGAAATACTCGTCAAAATGCCCGTAGTCCACGTGTATGTAGTCAACCTCGGTCACCGGGCCGTAGGCATACCCGCGATCATCCGGGGCACCTGCTTTATTACTTGCCTTGTCCGAGGCATTCGCCCCGGAAACAAGCGCGACGACTCCGATCAAGGCAGCCATAATCGGCATCATAACCTTCATATCGATTCTCCTATGATGTGAAAATGTGTACTTCATGAGATCAATCTGCGGGCGTCGCCTCAAGCCTTGACGACAAGGTCGATTTCAACGCCGCCCCAAGCGGCAGCGCCGCCACCCCGATCGCCGTGCGGGCCGGAAGGGCTGACTAGAATACTTTGCGTAGATGCCACCATCGCGACGTAGTCACTCATGTTCGTCCTTACTCTTTTTAACGGAGAACCCACAATTCCACAAGTTCATTATTATCACGATGATATTGACGTTGCCGCACGATGCTGCTGTTTCGTTGGGAGGAGGTTCAGGAGTACTTTTGGACGTGTCCTTGCTCTGCTCGCGATCATCCTTTCTGGAACGATCTCGGCTTCTAGCCACTCCATCACGTCGAATTGCCAATCCATCACATACGTCTTGACACCCCGCTCACGCGGTACCAATTCAGATTTGGTTGAGACAAACCCGCGTCAGTGACATGGAGAAACATGAAAGCGATGGGAATCCGGACGACGAGAGAAGGAGCTGTCTTCTGGACCGCCGTCGGCGTCATCTGGACGCTGCTGGTACTCCTCTCCGTGGGTCAGACGGCTTTGGATCTTGCGCACGCCGGCGCTGTAATTCCGTGGGGGCGGACAATCGCGGAGACTCTGATACACTGGGGTACGTTCGGGTTGTTTCTTCCCGGGCTATTCTGGCTGGCTCGAAAATATCCGCTTGAGCGTGGGCAGTGGCGGCGTTCCCTCGCCGCTCAGCTCGCGGCAAGTATCCTGTGTGTGCCTGCGCAGTACGTGCTCTACCTGGCGCTGGCGCCTCGCCTCCTTGGACCCGAGGGATCGCTATTCGATCTTCTCACTTCTTACGGGTTGTCCGAGTTGAGGGCGTTTTGGGCGCTTATTGGAGTAATCAATGCCGTCGAATTCTACCGACGCCTGCGCGAACGGGAGGCGAGTGCATTGCGGCTCGAAGCGCGGCTTGCCGACGCCCAATTGCACGTGCTGACCGCGAGATTGCACCCGCATTTTCTCTTCAATACGCTTGGCGCGATAAGCGAGCTCGTGCATCACGATCCGGTAAGCGCCGACCGCATGATTGCGAATCTTTCCAGTCTGCTTCGCGCTACTCTCGCCCGGCCGGACGATCACCAGATCTCGCTCGGCGACGAGCTCGCGCTGAGCTCGCATTTCATCGACATAATGCGTGTCCGTTATGGACCGAGGCTCTCGATCGAGATCCAGGTCGAGCCGGCGCTACGATCCGCGCTCGTTCCGGCGCTTGTCCTGCAACCGCTCATTGAGAACGCGCTCGAGCACGGTGCGGTGCGACGGCGCGGCTCAGCTCAGGTCACCATCCGAGCGGAGCGTGTATCGGTACCCGCTGAACCAGGCCTAAGGGCGGATCAGGCATTGCAACTGATGGTCACCGACAATGGCCCCGGCTTCCCGAAGAGCAACGTAACCGAAGGCATCGGCTTGTCGACGACGCGTGAGCGACTGAGCCAATTATACGGAGCCCGGCAATCATTTCTGATCCAGAATGTGATCGATGGGGGGGCTCGTGTGACCATCACGATACCGCTTGAATGGGAGGCGGCCAGAGATTCTGCGATCGAGAACGGTGTGTGCATCGCGTCCTGATTGCCGATGATGAGCCCCTGGCGCTTAGCCGCTTGAAGCGGCTGTTAGTCGCTCGGCGAGATTGTCAGATCGTCGCCGAATGTACGGATGGTGTCTCGGCGGTTGATGCATTCGCCGCCACGCACCCCGACGTTGCGTTTATCGACATCCGGATGCCCGGCTTGGACGGCCTCGAAGTTATCGAGATACTGCGAAGCAGATCGAGCTCCGTTGAAGGCGTTCCCGCGATCGTCTTCGTCACGGCCTTTGACGAGTATGCCGTGCCCGCCTTCCGTTCCGATGCGCTCCACTATCTGCTCAAACCGATTGACGACGACAGCCTGGACGCCGCACTGGCCCGTTATGATCGGCGGCGCGCGAAGCCGCCAGGCTCCCTATCTCCAGCGTTACTCACTTTTCTCGAATCGCTGCATCAGGAACGGTCGTGGGTCAGGCGCTTCGGGATTCGGGGCGTGAAGGGAGCATACTTCGTTTCGGCGGAGG
>Ga0310811_10003493_pt1 | contig 19753 bp, 16 predicted proteins | sample YCmetagenome_FD_207642 | JGI IMG/M metagenome (GOLD analysis project Ga0310811, IMG submission 207642) | Soil microbial communities from experimental microcosm in Duke University, North Carolina, United States - YC | ecosystem: Engineered > Artificial ecosystem > Soil microcosm > Unclassified ...
CAGCGGTGTACGAGTTCGTCAAGGACGAGACCGGCCAGGACAGACTGCAGATCAATGCGCAGAACTGCGTGCACTGCAAGACGTGCGATATCAAGGACCCTACACAGAACATCGTCTGGGTCACCCCGGAAGGGGGCGGCGGACCAAATTATCCGGGGATGTAAGCCATACGCTGCGATGCTTGTCGCTCTGTCATTCGACAAGCCAGTGACTAGCGATAAAATCGCTGGACACTTTCCACTGCATCTTCTCCGTACCCATGCCGCAAACGCTGCCTTTCCCGATCCGCGTAGAGTGCCCGCCCGGCGCGTGTGCGTGCGACCGCGAATTGCTGCTGCAGGATGCCGGCAGCGACGTGCGTGTGCTGCGCTTGACGCGGGAAGAAGAACGGAAGCTGATCACCCGCATTGAATCGATCGCCAGCTATACGGAATTGCTGCGTCTGGCGGAGCGTCTGCAGGAAAACCTCGGCGTCGTGCTGCGCATTGCTCCGGGCAGCAACGAAGTGCGCACGGTGCGTGGCCTGACCATTCAGTTGGTTGAGCGTCCAGGCCTGTGCAAGAAGACGCGCCAGACCGTGCCCGCCGCGATCAGAAAGTGCCTGGAACGAAATCCGGAAATCGTTTATGCGATTCTGGATGCACACGACCTTCTCGGCAGAGGCTGATCGCGAGCGGTCGCCCGCCGGTTCGCGTTCGCCATCTGACCTGCCTTGCTCACACAACTACGGCGCAATATCCCAGTGCTCGGCCCAGTCCGTCTCTTCCTTCACGATCATGCGCAATACATCGAAGGCGGTCTGCAGGTTCTCCGATGCCTTTTCGCGCGAATAGACGAGAAAGACCGGATAGGAGAATTCCGGCGCGCTCTTGACGCGCTGTATCAATCCTTCCGCCAGCGCGCGGCGTACCACCCGGGTGCGGAAGTAGCCGCTGCCGCCATTCTTCAACAGATACTGGAAGGCTAGTGGACCAAGGTTGAAGGAAAGGGCATTGCGCGCTTTATCAGGCAATGCAGCATCGTGTTCCTTGCGAAAGTCCTCGCCCCAGTCAACGTAGATGTATGGCTCCGGCGCTTCGGCGGAAGCGATCTGGATCAGCTTCTCCTCCAGCAATTGTTCGAACTGCATGCCGGTCCAGTATTGCGGTCGATGTACCAGGGCGGCGTCGAGCAGCCCGTGCTCGAGCTTGCTCTGCAACGTCGTGCCGTCGGCAATTTCGATACGGATCGCATGCGTGGGCAACCCCTTACGCAGTTCGGTCGTCCATTGCAGGATCAAAGGATTGCTCAGGCTGGTTTCGCAGCCGAGCGAAATCGCGTCGCCTGAGCCATGCGGCAACGGCAGGTCGCGCCGCGCCGCCTCCCAGGTCTGTACCAATTGCGTCGCATAGACGACGAAGGTTTCGCCATCGTCGGTCAGCTTGGCGCCCGCGCGATTGCGCACGAACAGCGAGCAACCGAGCTGTGATTCCAGATTCTGCATCCTGGCCGTCACCGTGGTTTGCGTGACATGCAGACCATTGGCTGCGGCGATGAAACTGCCTGAGCGGACGATGCTTAAAAAAGTGCGGGCAAGCTCTATATCCATTTTTGGTAGCAATCTTATTGATATCAAAAGGGTGTTTTATTCATTATTCATGGATTTTTAAATATGCATAATACATACATGTTTTAGAAAAAGCGTTCGACAGCGCAAGGTTTTCGTAGAGGTCCGCGTAAGTCATCCGTTCAGCGAATTTATTTGAAGGGGAGCCGAGTCCATGCAACTGCAAACATTTCCATCCGAAACCGCTGACAGCAGCCAGTCGTTGCCTATAGGGAATGCGCGCTTGTATCGTGCTACCGCTGATCTTCTTGGCAAGGCAGCAATCCAGATCAATGGATCGAGCCCCTGGGATATGCAGATCAGGTCCCCCGGTGTGCCTGAACGGGCGTTCTCGCAGGGCAATCTGGGTCTGGGCGAGGCGTACATGGATGGCGACTGGGATGCCGAACAGCTGGATGAATTCTTTGCTCGGCTGCTTGGCAAACGTCTGGACAGAGAGGTTAAACCGCTGCGGCTGCTCGGCCATGTGCTATCGGCCAAATTGCTGAACCGCCAGAACCTGCGCCGTGCGCGCCAGGTTGGCGAAGTCCACTACGACCTCGGCAACGATTTCTACGCCGCGATGCTCGATAAGCGCATGACCTATACCTGCGGTTACTGGGCCAATGCCACCACACTGGACGAAGCGCAGGAAGCCAAGCTCGATCTGATCTGCCGCAAGCTCCAATTGAAACCCGGCATGCGGGTACTCGACATCGGTTGCGGCTGGGGCAGCTTCATGGCTTACGCCGCGGAAAAATACGGCGTCGAATGCGTCGGCGTCTCGATTTCCAAGGAGCAGGTCGCCCTTGCCAAGCAGCGCTATCCGGATCTGCCGCTCGAATTCCGTCTGCAGGATTACCGCGAACTTAACGAACGCTTCGACGCGATTGCCAGCGTCGGCATGTTCGAGCACGTCGGCCGCAAGAACTACCGTGCTTATATGCAGGTGGCACATCGCTGCCTGAAAGACGGCGGCCTGTTCCTGTTACACACTATCGGCAAAAACCAGCGCCGCTCGGCGCCCGATCCATGGATCGACAAATACATCTTCCCCAATGGCGACCTGCCGTCGATCGGCCAGATCGGTGATGCAGTGGACAACCTGTTCGTGGTGGAAGACCTGCACAACTTCGGCGCCGACTACGACAAGACGTTGATGGCGTGGTTTCACAACTTCGATGCAGCATGGCCACGCTTCAAGGACGAACTGGGCGAACGCTTCTACCGTATGTGGCGCTACTACCTGCTGTCCTGTGCCGGTGCCTTTCGGGCGCGCGACATCCAGTTGTGGCAATGGGTATTGTCGAAGGAAGGTGTGCCGGGCGGATATCGAAGGGAAAGCACCAGTTTTTCGTGCGGCGTAGCCGCAAAACCAGGGCAATGAATTCGGGCCGGAAAGCTCGCTGAAGGTACCGATGTTGCGCTTACTTACCAGGAGGTCATATGACAGTCATCGAGGAATTCAAGGTCAAGAACGCCGCTGGCAACGTCGTCATCCTGCAACATATCGGAAAGGGCATCAGCTATCTGGATTTCGGTATGACGCATCTGCCGCGCACCTTCCAGGGCTATCGAGTCAAATACACAGACCGGGTCGCGCAACCGCAAGCCGACGGTTCGTTCAAGCTGACCGACAGCAACGACCCTTATACGCGTCTGTAAAAACCATGTCCGCTAGTAAGGGGCACCCCGCAGTTTGTACCTACAGGAGGTCATATGACAGTCATCGAGGAATTCAAAGTCAGAAATAGCGCAGGCAACGTCGTCATCCTGCAAAACATCGGAAAGGGCATCAGCTACCTGGATTTCGGCATGACGCATTTGCCGCGTACCTTCCAGGGCTACCGCGTCAAGTACAGCGACCGCGTGGCGCAGCCGCAAGCTGACGGCTCCTTCAAACTGGCTGACAGCGGCGACGCATATCAACGGGTGTAAGTACACACGCATTGCCTTAAAAAACCGCCTCCGATGTATGCCGGAGGCGGTTTTTTCTTGTTTGTTTCATCTACTTCTTCCCTCCAGCTTTTTTTATTCCAACTGTCAGTTGTAAGCGATATCGCATTTTCGCGCGGCGATCTGTCTAAGCAGGTGCCGGGTCGCATAAAAAAGATTAAGTAGCCTTCGGCAGCCGCAGATCTCGCTGTTAAACTGAGCTTCCTTTTCCATCAAGATCGGCGACTGACGATCGGCAATATTGCTATGACGACAGAGCTCTCTAAACTGAACAGCCTGCGCAGCAGACTATTGTTGATCGTGGCACTCGCGATTGCGCCATCAGTGCTCATGACGCTATATACGGGTTGGAAGGAGCGTCAAAACGCGATCGCCACCGCTCAGGAAAACCTGCAGCGCTTGACCAAGCTTGCCGCTGTCAACGAAGCACAATCGATCAACAGCGCGCGCCAATTGCTGATGGATTTGTCCGATGTTCCCGATTTACGAGCTAGCACCAAGCAATGCACCGCGCTGATGCGAAGAGTGCTGAGCAAGAATCCCGGTTACGTCAACCTTGGCTTGATACAGTTGAATGGAGACGTGATCTGCAGCGCGGTACCCTCCGACACCAAGGTCAATTTGGCGGACCGCGATCATTTCAAGCGGGCCGTAGCCGAGCGGCGTTTCATTGCCGGTAATTACGTTTTCGGCCGTGTCATTCGCAAGCACACGATCAATCTCACGTATCCGGTGATCGATGATGACGGCCGCGTAGTGGCCGTGGTGTTTGCGGCGCTGGATCTGTTCAGCCTCGATCGCTTCACCGGCAGCCTAGACTTGCCGCCCGGTTCCGTTCTGATCACTTCAGACGCCGAGGGCGGCATCATTTCGCGACGGCCGGATCCGGGCAAGTGGTTCGGTCGCCGAATTTCGGCGGAAATGCAGGCGCACATGATGCAGAAAGACCCCTCGCCCATTGTGCTGACCGGATCGGATGGCATTGCCCGCCTGCATACCTTCGCACGTGTGGGTGCGGCTGATACATCCGGTTATGTGCTGACGATCGGCATACCGCGCGAGAACATCGTCGCGGAGGCGCAGCACGACCAGAATATCAGTCTCGCGATGCTCGCCATTACAACCGCACTGGCGCTGTTCGCGACGTGGCTGGTGGGCAATGTCGTGATCGTCAAGCGCGTCAAGGCGCTGGTGCAAACTTCACAGCGCATTGCCGCTGGCGATCTGAAGGCGCGCAGTGGCATCAAATACAAGCGGGAGGAAATCGGTCTGCTTGCGCGCGCGCTTGATGAAATGGCGGAAGCACTGCAACGCAAGGATGCTGATCGCGACATTGCCGAGCAGAAGCTGCGGGCCGCCGACTATCGCAAGGACCAGTTTCTCGCCATGCTCGCGCATGAGTTGCGCAATCCGCTGGCGCCAATCAGCGCTGCAGCGCAAATCATTCGGCTCAACAATTCGGCGGAAGAGATACGCTTGCGGCAGGCCAGCGAAGTCATCATTCGCCAGGTGACGCACATGGCGAGCCTGATTGACGATTTGATCGACGTGGCGCGCGTAACGCGCGGCCTGATTACCACTGACAAAAAGCCGCAGGACATCAAGCTGATCGTAGCCGACGCGGTGGAGCAGGTGCGGCCCTTGATCAAAACGCGGCGTCATCACCTGATTGTGGACACGGATGCGCAGAACGCCTTTGTACTTGGCGATCACAAGCGCCTGGTGCAGATCATCGCGAACGTGCTGCATAACGCCGCGAAATACACGCCGGAAGGCGGCAACATAGTGCTACGGCTGAAGAATGAAAACGACGAAGTGATAATCAGCGTGAGCGACAACGGCATCGGCATTGCGCCGGATCTGTTGCCTTATGTATTTGATTTATTCACGCAAGCCGAGCGTACTTCGGATCGTTCGCAGGGCGGCTTGGGTATCGGCCTTGCGCTGGTCAGGAGCATTCTCGAGCTGCATGGCGGCAGCATTACCGCATACAGCAAGGGGCCAGGAGCTGGCAGTACCTTCACGATGCGGCTGCCCACACTGAAGCACGAAGCGCGGCCGTCGACGCCGCCGGTCCAAGCCCCGTCGCCGCCGGTTCACGCAAACGCCTTGCGGATATTGGTGGTAGACGACAACGTCGACGCAGCCAAGATTCTGGCGATGTTCCTCGAAGCAGACGGGCACCAAGTGATGGTGGAGCATACCTCGCGTCGCGGTCTGGAGCGTGCACGGCTAGAAGCGCCGGATGTCTGCCTGCTGGATATCGGTTTGCCGGATTTTGACGGATACGAACTGGCCCGCCTGCTGCGCAAGCAGCAGGAAACGGCGCGAGCCTTATTGATTGCCATCAGTGGTTATGACCGCAAGCAGGATCTCAGTGCGCGCGCCGCCGTATTCGATCACTATTTCGTCAAGCCGATCGATACGGTGAAGTTAATGGAGCTGCTGGCTGATTTCGCCTCGCCGGAAAAGCGGGTGCCCGATATCGATCCGATCGAGGGTTGAGGTAAAGCACTGCGGCTCGCTAGGCGAAGCGATTCAGCCTTTCCAGCGATTGCCGAAAGCGATGATGCGAGCGGCGGCCATACGCAACACATCTGCATCGTGCGAGATAAAGCTGAGACGGATGAAGCCGGCGCAACCCAGTGCTTCGCCGGGCATAACGGCAATCTTTTCCTTTTCCAGCAGCGCTTCGACAAAGGCGAGCGTATCGGTGGTCAGGGCTGAAATGTCGACCCACAGATACGGACCGGAATGCAGACTATGGGTCCGGGCCCACGGCGCATCCGCAAACAGCTGCAGCGCTACGTCGCGCCGCACGCGGTAGTTCTCCTTCAGCGCAACCGGATCTCCGGATGCAAATGCGGCGGCCGCGGCAATCTGCGTCAATGCGGAAGCTGCTGCCGTGATCGGCCCCTGCAGTGCTTCCATTGCCTGAACTACCGGAGCTGGCGCCAAAGCGAAGCCGGCGCGCCAGCCCATCATGGCGTAGCTTTGTGAGGCCGAGAAAATCGTCACCACGCCCGCTTCACGCCAGTCGCACAAGGTCGCCAGACTGACGTGTTCGCCTTCGTAGATCAGCTTTTCATAGCATTCATCGCAGATGACCTGCGCTTTGTTGGCCAGCATCCAGTCGCGAATGTGCTCCAGTTCCCTTCGCGTAAAAACCTTGCCGCTTGGATTGTGCGGATTGTTGAGCAGCATCAATTTGGCCGGCGGCAGCGAGGCCAGCAGTTGCGGCGTCACTTCGTCGGGCAAGTCGATCAGGATGGGTTTCACGCCCAACAGCTCCGGAATCGCAACGTTCGCCGGCCAATAAGGACGAAACACGATTACCGAGTCGCCGGGATCGGTCAGTGCGTACAGCGCTTCGTACACAGCCTGCTTGGCGCCGTTGGTGACAATGATTTCATTCGGAGTTGCGGTGATGCCGTTCTCGGTTTGCAGCTTCTCCACCAGGCTGCGGCGCAGACTGTCGTCGCCGACCACCGACGTGTAGGGCTGGCGCTGCGTGCGCAAGCCTTCGGTGATGCGTGCAATCACCGAGTCGGGTGCCGGCAGGTCGGAAATCGCAATCGCAAGATCGATGACGTCGTGGCCTTGTGCCTTCAGCACTTCAGCGCGACCGTGCAATGCGGTCGTGGCAAGCGGGCGGATGGAACGGATGCGATTGGAGATATGCATGGAAATCAGCTCGTCTTGAATAGAAAATATGTCTCAACCTATGTGCGCCAATGCCTGCGCCAGATCGTCGCACAGGTCGCCGGGATCGGACAGGCCGATATGCAGACGTACCAACCGGCCTTCATCCGGCTGCACCTTCAGCCCGCGCAAATGATGCGGAATGGCCGGCATCACCAAACTCTCGAAGCCGCCCCAACTGGTGCCGATGCCAAACAGCTTCAGCGAATCATAGAAGGCGGCGCACGCTTCCTCCTTGCAGGCATCGAGCTCGATCGAGAACAGGCCGGACGCGCCTGAAAATTGGCGCTTCCACAATGCATATCCGGGATCGCCTTCTAAAGCGGGGAACAGTACGCGCTTGACCTGTGGTTGTTGCTGCAGCCAGTGCGCGACTGCCAAGGCGTTCTGATGGTGGCGCGGCATGCGAACGGCAAGTGTACGCATGCCGCGCAGGGCGAGCCAGCACACGTCCGGCGCAGCGTGCGAACCGTAACGGTCGCACCAGACACGCGATGACTCGAGTGCCTGATAGCTGCCGGTAATGACGCCGAGCATGATGTCGGAGTGGCCGCTAATGTATTTGGTGGCCGAATGGAGCGAGATATCGACGCCCAGCGCATGGGGGTGGAAGAAGATGGGCGAACCCCAGGTCGAGTCGCATGCGACAGGAACGCCTTGCGCATGCGCGATGTGGCAGATCGCTTCCACGTCCACCATCGCCATCGTCAGCGAAGAGGGCACTTCGATATATACCAGGCGCGTAGAACGGGTAATCAGCGCGCGCAGTTCATCCAGCGTGTTGAAAAAGTCGACCGTTGCACCGAGCGGGCGCAGCTCCTTTTCGCATAGCGTGCGTGTGCGCCCGTACACCGCGTCATGCACCAGCAAGTGGCTGCCCGGTCCGCCATGTGAACCCAATACGGCGGCCACAGCAGTCAAGCCGCTGGCAACGGCAATGCAGCTCTCCGTTCCTTCCAGTTCGGCCATCGCGCTTTGCAATTCAAAGGTGGTGGTCGTTCCTGAACGGCCATATTGCGGCGACTCGAACACCAAGGTCTCGTAAGAATGCTTGAAGTCGGCCAGCGTCTTGAACAAGGTGGTAGATGCGCGTACCAGCGGCGGGTTGACGGAACTGGTCGCTGAAGCACGTCCCATCTGAACGAGGAGCGTGTCCTGTTTGAGCGTTTGTGTCATATGCGGGCTTGTAGCAAATGGATGGGGCAGAAGCGGCAATTGTGTGGTCGCCATGTCGCTGCATCAATGATCCGTTGCAAGCGCTCTTATTCATTTTTCGCGAACCGTTGTAGATCAATCGCCAATGACCATTGGAGCATGGCTGCATCGGCAATCGCAAGTGCCGTGTGCATTCGTTGCCCTGTGGATTCAGGAAGTAGTCGCCTCGCGTTGCCGACGCCACGTGAACTTGTAGGAAAACACGAGCAGCAATTTCCAGAAAGAAACCAACATCAGATTCGCACGTATTCCCACATGGCTTTGTTGTTCGAAATTGCTGTGTTGAGGCTGACGAGCGGCGCTGATATTGCTCCCGCCATACCGGCAGACGGCTGGGCCGTTTTACGACGCCGCGGCAACTCGCCACCATTCATGACCCAAACGCCGATTTCAAAAAAGCTTTGCATATTCTTAAAGTTCCCTTACCATTAAATGGTAATGAGAATAATTCGCGTTAACATTATCATTTGGAGGGATGTTGAAATTCGCCACCTTGTCTTTCAAGAACAGGCCGCAAACCGCCTTGCAGCTTGCGTTTCTGCAGTTCGCCTTCGCAGGCACGGCCGGCGCGCAAAGTGCCATCGGGCCAGAAGTTGCTGAAAAGATAACGGCGCTCCCGGCTATCACTGTCAGCGCCACCCAAGGCGAATCGGCGTTTGGTCCGGTGATCGGCTATCGAGCAAGACAAGCCTCCACCGCAACAAAAACGGATACGCCAATTTCCGAAACGCCCCAGGCGATCACCGTGATAACGAGAGATCAGATTACCGATCAGGGTGCGACGACTTTGCAGGATGCGTTGACGTACGCGGCCGGCGTGCGATCCGACGCCTATGGCGTCGATTCGCGCACGGATTCGGCGCTGATTCGGGGCGCGAGCCCGGATGTATACATCGACGGATTGCGGCAGGCGAACGATTACTACACCAGCTCTTCACGCCCCGATCCGTACACGCTGGAACGCATCGAGGTATTGCGCGGACCAGCCGCTATGTTGTACGGACAGGGCAGCACTGGCGGCATCATTAATCTCGTCAGCAAACGGCCGCAGGAAACGTTCGAAGGCGAAGTCGGTGTGCAGTTCGGCAATCACGGACGCAAGCAGATACAAACCGACATCACCGGTCCGTTGAGCAGCGACGGCCAGTGGTTGTACCGATTGATCGCAATCGAGCGCAATGCAGACACGCAAGTAGATCATGTGCATGACGACCGCACGCTGCTGGCGCCAACGCTGACCTGGAAGCCAAACGGCACGACGTCGCTAAGCCTGCAGGCCTTGTATCAAAAAGATGAAAGCGGATCGACTTCGCAGTTCCTGCCGTGGGAAGGCATGCAGCTACCCAATCCGAATGGCAGGATTCCGACCAACACGTTCATAGGCGAGCCGAACGACCGGTACGACACCGAACGCCAATCGCTGGGTTACTTATTCCAGCATCAACTCAACGACAGCTGGACTTTCCGCCAGAACTTCCGCTACGCGGTCAACAAGGTCGACTACTTCACCCACTACGCACGCGGCTGGCTGCGAACCGGCGGCACCGGATTCCCGATCGACCCGGTAAACCAGCGCCTCATTGAACGCGACGCGGACTACAGCATTACCAAGGTTCATATCGCCACGCTGGACCAGCACTTACAGGGCAAGTTGCAAACGGGCGCGATGCAACACAGCCTGGTAGCAGGGCTCGACTTTACGCACTACCACCGCGACCGCGCATCCCAATACATCGAGAAATACGACACGATCGATGTCTACGCGCCGGTCTACGGTCATGCCGCGCCCGTTGCGTTGGCCGAGGAACCGCGCTCCACGCAACGCCAGGTCGGGCTCTATCTGCAGGATCAGATGAAGATCGGTCAGTGGATCGTCTCGGCGGGCCTGCGCCACGACCGTGTCAACAATGCCCTGGATGGCAGCGAAGACGAAAAAAGCCATGCCACCACCAAACGACTCGGCGTGATGTACCAGCTCGAGAACGGATGGTCGCCTTATGTCAGCTATAGCGAATCCTTCACGCCCGTCGCCGGAACCGATACATATGGCGGCCGATTTATCCCCTTGCGGGGCGAACAGATCGAAGGCGGCGTGAAATACATGCCGGCGGATGGCAACAATCAATTCACAGCCGCCGTGTGGCACATCGATGAGAAGAATCAGCTGATTGAAGACCCTGCAAATGTGTTGAACAAGATCCAGGCCGGGAAAACCAAAAATCAGGGCGTGGAACTGGAATGGAAGGGCCGCGTGACGCGGACCGTCGACGCGCTGGCGCACTACAACTACACCGAACTGGATGATCAACTGACCGCGGTTCCCCGGCATCAGGCCGCCGTATGGGGGAAATGGCGGTTTGCAATCGGCAATGTTCAAGGCCTTTCGTTCGGTGCCGGTGTCCGCTACATGAGCTCGTCAAAAGATGGCGTCGCACCACGGACGCCATCGGTAACGCTACTTGACGCGATGCTCGCCTGGGATACGCCGCATTGGCGCTACGCCCTGAACGTCAACAATCTGACCGACAAGACCTACAACGCGGTTTGCCTGTCGCGCGGCGATTGCTGGTATGGCGCGCGGCGCAGCGTCGTCGCCAGCGCAACGTATCGATTCTGATTACCCGATTTTCAAACTTTCATACTTCATCAGGAGAGATGTTGAACATTATTGACGTTCCGGCGACGCGAAGATCGCCGATGCAATATGCGATTAAGCTGGCGATCCTGCAGATGGCGTTCGCCGGCACCACCTCGGCGCAGGAAATCACCTCGTCGAGCAACGCAGAAAACGCAACCGAACTGCCCGCTGTTACCGTAACTGCAGCACCAGAATCCGCACAGCACTTGAGGGCGAAGATCGACAGCGGTGCACTTGGCTCGCGCTCGCAACTCGATACGCCGTTTTCTTCCACGGTGGTCAGCGGGGACGATCTGTCTGAACGACAGGTCACCAAACTGGGCGACGTGTTTGCGCTTGACTCATCGGTGTCCGACAACAGCGGCGCATATACCAGCTGGGCGAGTTATATAACGGTGCGCGGTTTGCCGCTCGATTGGCAAAACTCTTATCGCATCGACGGCAAGCCGTTCATGAGTTATGCGACGACGCTTCCCTACGCGCACTTCGAGCAGGTGGAGCTGTTGAAAGGGTTGTCTGGCTTTATGTATGGCTTCGCGCAGCCTGGCGGCATGGTCAACTACGTAAGCAAGAAGCCGACCAATGTGCCGGTGCGTAGTGCGACGGTCGGATATCTGTCCGATAGCATCTGGAGTGAGCATATCGATCTCGGTGGGCGCTTCGGCAACGATGACAAACTCGGCTATCGTTTCAACGCGACGCATGAAGAAGGCGACACGTACTACGATGGAAAAATCAAACGCGATGCGTTGTCCCTCGCCCTGGATGCCCGCATTACCCGCGATCTGACCTGGACCTTCGACGGCCTCTATCAAAAAAGCGAAGCGGACGACCATCTCCCTTCGCTTTTCCTCTCACAATACGCAGGCTCAAGCTTGCCGCGAACCATACGCAGTGACAATCAGCGTCTGGTTGGCGACGGACAGTTTCTGGACACCGAGTTGGAGTACTACTCCACCGGGTTGCAATACCGACTGGCGCCCGAATGGACATTGCGCGCCGACGCGAGCTACAGCACCTCGAAACGCGTACGTAACGAGGGTTCGGTCTACATTCTGAATCCGAGCGGCGATTACGACGACGTGCGATCGGATTCGGACGAGTTTCACCAGTTTGGATACTACGCCGCGTCGCTTGAGGGGAATGTCACGACCGGTTCACTCAAACATCAAGTCAACCTTGGCGTGTCATGGCAAAAGCAGCTGAACGATTACACGGTCAACAGCTTTTATCACTCAATCGGTTCCGGCAACATCTACCAGCAAAACGAAAACGCCTATGAAAGCCCGGGAAATCTATACCGTTACCGGAACAGCGACATCAAGCAACGGGCGTTTTTCGTAAGCGATACGTTGCAGCTGTCGGAGCATTGGTCCGTGCTTGCAGGAATGCGGCACACGCAGTACGAACAAAACGGATACGGCGTTAGCGGTGCGCGTACATCCACCTATGACAAGAGCGAAACGACGCCGACTTTGGCATTGATGTTCAAGCCCGAGGCGGATACCACCTGGTACGCCAGCTACGTCGAATCGCTGGAACCGGGCAGCATCGTGGATAACACCTACGCGAACAAGGACACTTTGCTGAACCCGCTGGTGAGCAAGCAGTACGAACTCGGGCTCAAGATGGAAAAGACGCGCTGGAGCGCAACGGCGGCGCTATTCCGGATAGAGCGCGGCGCCGAATATAGGAACAGTGCAAACCTGAGAGTGCAGGATGGTGAAGAAATCTATCAGGGACTGGAGCTCGCCGGAACGGCGCGAGTTGGATCACAGTGGGACTTGCTCGGCAATTTGATGTTTCTCGATACCTCATATGAAAAAGGCGCTGCCAATGTCGGAAACCGGGTTGAAGGTGCGCCAAAATTCACCGCGGCAGCGCAAGTCGCTTATCACGTCTCCCAAGTACCCGGCCTGAAGCTTATGGCAGATGCGAAATACACCGGCAATGTGATGTTGAACGCCGCCAACAAACTGAAGGTTCCCGCGCACACCTTGATCAATGTCGGCGCAAATTATGCGACGCGTGTTGCCGGCCAGGATACGACGTTCCGCGTGGCAATCAATAACCTGATGGACAAGAAGTACTGGGAATACCAATACGACGACTGGATAAAGCCATCCGACCCACGGACGCTGAGCGTCAGCATGAAGGTCGATTTTTGAAATCGATGAATGAATAGGCGCGAACGCGCCATCTTCTCTTACTACGTCAACAATTAATTCATCGCATGCGCCAAGTTCTCGTTCTCCTCCACCGCTGGTTCGGCCTGTTCATCGCCGTATTTCTATTGATTGCCGGCTTGACCGGTGCAATCATTTCCTGGGATCACGAACTGGATGAATGGCTGAATCCCCAACTGTTTGACGCACGTGCGGAAGGAAAGCCCCTGCCGCCATTGGAGCTCGTCGATATCGTCGAGAAGGCCGATCCGCATGCGCGCGTCAGCCTGTTTCCCTTGCAATACGAAGAAGGGCACACGGCGCAGATCTGGGTCGATGCACGGCTGAATCCCGAAACGGGGCGGCGCTACGACCTTGGCTACGATCACGTCTTCGTCGATCCGGTCAGTGGCGAGATTGTCGGCAAGCGGCTGTGGGGGAAAATTTCGTTGAGTCCCGAGCACCTGATGTCCTTTCTGTACAAGCTGCATTTCAGCCTGCACTTGCCGGAATGGCGCGGCACTGATCGCTGGGGCATCTGGCTGATGGGCATCGTCGCGCTGGTATGGCTGGTCGATACCTTCATCGGTTTCACGCTCACCTTGCCGCGAAAGGGTCGTAGCGAGCGACCGGCTGGCAAGAGCTGGTGGCAACGGTGGCGTCCTTCGTGGTTGATTCGCTTCGGCGCCGGCGGTTATCGCCTGAACTTCGATCTGCACCGCGCCGGTGGATTATGGATATGGGGCGTCGTGCTGATCATCGCGTTTACCTCGTTTTCGCTGAACCTGTACCGCGAAGTGTTCTACCCGGTGATGTCGCTCGTATCGAAAACCACGCCGGGTCCGTTTGAGACGCGCACGCCGACGCCGCTGCAGCAGCCGGTGGAGCCGACGGTCAGTTGGCGCGAATTACTGGAAAAGGGAAAACAGGAAGCAATGCGGCGCGGCTGGACGGAGCCGGTTGGCAGCGTGTTCTACAGCGACAACTTTGTCGTGCAGGGAATCAGCTTCTTCGAACCCGGCATGGATCACGAAGGCGGCGGCATGCAGGTAAAAAATCTGTATTACGACGGCAAGGACGGCCGCTTTCTTGGCGACCGCGTTCCGTGGGAAGGTACTGCCGCCGATGTGTTCGTGCAGCTGCAGTTTCCTCTGCACTCTGGCCGCATTCTCGGGATGCCGGGCCGCATTCTGATGTCCGTTATGGGTTTGGTCATTGCCATGCTTTCCGTCACAGGTATTTATATCTGGTGGAAAAAGCGCAAGGCGAGGCGGCATTCGGCCTAGTGCGATGACAAGAGCGCAATGAGCGATATAGCGAGGTACTGTGGCGATCAGGTACATGCGACGTATGGCATGCATTACACAATTCTGTCGGCGCATGAAGCCTGCAATGGCGAGCAATTGACCGATCCAAGTTGTGTTGTCGAGCTTGTGTCTTTGAGCGAGCAGTATCGGAACATTTACGCGGGCAATTCATCGAACGCTTTTGCCGAATCACGAGGAGAACAGAATGCCCACAACCTGGATACTGACCGCGAACGCAAGTAAAGCAAGATTCTTCTCTCAACAAGATACCTCCGGCCGGTTGGAGGAAATCTATGCCATGGTGAACGAGGCCGCACGTCTGCGTACACGCGATACAGAGTCTGACAGCATGGGGCCGACCTCGGCAGGAAAAAGCATGCACAACGTCGGTGGGGCAACGCCAAACAAAACTTACCAGCCTAACCAGATGCCGGAGCAACATCAAGCGGAGTTGTTTGCCAGAAGCATTGCAGAATTTCTACAGCGCGCGCAGCAGGAAGCTCGCTTCCAGCATCTGTGCCTGTTCGTGTCACCGCAATTTCTGGGTGTGTTGCGCAAGCTGATCGGGCCGCAACTACAGTCCACCGTGAGGTTGGAGGTCAACAAGGACTATACACAACTGAGCCTTCAGGAACTGCGGGAGGAGTTGCAGTCGCACAAGGCAAACGCTTAAGAGTCGCGAAGAGTGCAGTGAAGGGAGGCCGCGCCGCGAGCATTGCGGGCGCGGCATTATTCATCCGCGATATGCCTTACTCGACCGTAACTGACTTGGCGAGATTGCGTGGCTTGTCGACGTCGGTGCCACGCGCCAGCGCAGTGTGATACGCCAGCAGTTGCAGCGGCACTGTATGCAGGATCGGCGACAGGGAACCGTAGTGCTCCGGCAAGCGGATTACGTGCACGCCTTCGCTCGAGGTCAGGTGCGAATCGCCATCGGCAAATACGTAGAGTTCACCGCCACGCGCGCGCACTTCCTGCATGTTGGACTTCAGCTTTTCGATCATCGAATCGTTCGGTGCCACGGTAACAACCGGCATTTCTTCCGTGACCAGCGCAAGCGGGCCATGCTTCAGTTCGCCGGCCGGATAGGCTTCCGCGTGAATGTACGAAATCTCTTTCAGCTTCAGCGCGCCTTCCAGCGCAATCGGATAGTGCAGGCCGCGCCCTAGGAACAGGGCGTTTTCCTTGCGCGCAAACGCTTCTGCCCACGCGATGATCTGCGGTTCCAGCGCGAGTACGGCGGAAATGGCCGCGGGCAAGTGACGCATTTCTTTCAGATAGACGGCTTCCTGTTCGTCGTTCAGGCGGCCTTTGACTTGCGCCAGCGTCAATGTCAATAGAAACAGGGCGGCCAATTGTGTAGTGAAGGCCTTGGTCGACGCGACGCCGACTTCGACGCCGGCGCGGGTGATGTAGGCAAGCGCACATTCGCGCACCATGGCGCTGGTGGAGACATTGCAGATCGTCAGCGTGTGTTGCATGCCCTGTGCTTGCGCGTGGCGCAAAGCCGCCAGAGTGTCGGCGGTCTCGCCGCTTTGCGTGATGGTGACAACCAGCGCATTTGGATTCGGCACGCTGTCGCGATAGCGGTACTCGCTGGCGATCTCAACGTCGACCCGTACGCCGGCGATCGCCTCGATCCAGTATTTGGCCGTCATGCCGGCGTAGTAGCTGGTGCCGCAGGCGAGGATCAATACCGAATCGATCTTCTTGAAAATACTAAAGGCTTTGTCGCCAAAGATTTCCGGCATGATGCTTTCAACGCCTTCCAGCGTGTCCGAAATGGCACGTGGCTGCTCGAAGATTTCCTTCTGCATGTAGTGGCGATACGGTCCGAGTTCGACTGCGCCGGTATGCGCGTGCACTGTCTTTACTTCGCGCTGCACCTGCTTGCCGTTGGCATCGACGATCCATACGCGCTGCAACTGCAGATCCACCACATCGCCTTCTTCCAGGTAGATGATCTGGTCGGTGGTACCGGCTAGTGCCATCGCATCCGAAGCCAAAAAGTTTTCGCCGTTGCCAATACCCACAATCAACGGCGAACCGCGACGTGCGCCGACCACGCGATGCGGTTCATCGCTGCAAAATACCGCAATCGCGAACGCGCCGGTCAGGCGCCTAATGGCCAATTGCACGGTGTCGAACAGGTCGCCTGTATACAAATGATCAACCAAATGGGCGATGACTTCCGTATCGGTCTGGCTCTCGAATGCGTAGCCGGCGGCTTTCAGTTCATCACGCAATTCGTCGTGGTTTTCGATGATGCCGTTATGGACGAGTGCAATGCGGCCGCGTGAAAAGTGGGGATGCGCATTGTGCGAGGCTGGTGCGCCGTGCGTGGCCCAGCGCGTATGCGCGATGCCGGTGAAGCCGGACAAATGCTCCGTCTCGATCTGTTTTTCCAGTTCCGCTACGCGGGAAGTGCTACGCGCGCGTTCCAACTTGCCGTCTACGTGCAGCGCCACACCGCAGGAATCGTAGCCGCGATATTCCAGACGCTTCAGGCCTTCAATCAGGATGGGGGTGATGTTACGTTGCGCAACTGCGCCGACGATGCCGCACATGGGGGTCCTTCTTATTAATAAGTAAGCGCTTAACTATTCGCGATGCTACTTAAAGTAGTGCGGAATAAGCTTCCAAATAAATTAGATATTTGAATTAAAATTGCATATTATGATAGGTAAGAAATTTAATTTCAAAAGTGGAGGAGAGTTATTTCATATGAGCGATGACTTACCGCGACTGGATGAGCTTGATCGCCGCATTCTGAACGCCTTGCAAGCCAATGCTTCGCAAACCAACAATGATCTGGCTGCGGCGGTCCATGCGTCGCCGCCGACTTGCCTGCGGCGCGTGCGCCGCCTAGTCGAACTGGGCGTGATCGAAAAACAGGTTGCAGTGGTATCGCCGGCCAAGGTCGGTGCGCAGATCACGGCGATCGTCGAGATCACGCTGGATCATCAAGGTGCCGAGAAGCAAACAGAATTCGAAGAGCTGGTTGCCAGCGAAGCAGCGGTCTTGCAATGCTATCGGGTCTCACCGGGGCCGGACTTCGTGCTGATCGTGCAGGTGACCGATATGCCTGCTTATCACGCACTTGCGCATCGCGTGTTCGCCGCGCATGCCAATGTGCGCAATGTGAAGAGTTTCTTCTCCATTCATCGCAGCAAGTTTGAAACACGTATTGCGGTGTAATCCGCCGCCGCTAGAACATTTCCAGAAACTTTTTCGCGGCGGCGGACAATCGCTGACCGCGCAGCCAGGTGATCGCAACGGCCGATTCGAGCTTGCATCCGGTGATCTCCATGACATGGAGTTCCTTTGCGGACTTGAGCGCCGCGGCCGAGCGCGGCACGATGGCGGCGCCCAGGCCGAGTTCCACCAGGGCCAGCAACGCCAGTACGTTATCGCTCTCGCAAAACACAGTCGGCGTAACGTTGGCCGCACGCAGTTCGTCCCACACCATGTCGTGAGAAAAGATGCCCTGCTGACGCTGCATCATCAGTAACGGTTCTTGCGCCAGCGCCGGCAACGTGATGGACGCTGGCCGTGACTGGCCGCGTAACCTGCGCGTGACCGCGACCCAGGGTTCAGTCACCAGCGGCGTCCATTCGTAAGCGTTCTGGTCAATTGGCAGGCGCACAATGCCGAGCTCGATGACGCGCGCATCCAGCAATTCAAGTACACGATAAGTATTACCTTCTCGCCACTGAAAATTTACTTCCGGATACGCGGTGTGAAATTCTGCGATGCGTGGCGGCATGTACAAGTGACCGATGCCGGGCGGGCTGCCGATCGCCAGCGTGCCGCGCAATCCCTGATCGAATTCGCGGATTTCCTTCGTCGTGGTGTCGACCAGACCGACGATCTGTTCCGCGCGTTGATATAGCGCGTGACCGGCCTCGGTTAGCCGCAGGCTTTTGGTATTGCGCTCGATTAGTCGCGCACCTAATTCGTCTTCCAGCATCTTCAATTGCAGGCTCAGCGGCGGCTGCGCCATATGCAGGCGTCGCGCGGCGCGACTGATTTGCCCTTCCTCTGCGATTGCCATGAAGTACTTGAGTTGTCGGATATCCATATGGCTCGTTCCCAAATATGAGTCATATTTAATATATATGAATGCACGATAGAAACGGTATTTTCCTTATAAATGAATGCGGCCTAGACTGCGATTCAATTCAACGGGGTAAGAGGAAGAAATGGTGCGCAAGTCGACGATATGGGTCATGGCCGTGACCGGCGGTGTAGTGGTGGCCAATAACTATTACAACCAGCCGCTGCTCGTGGAATTTGCGCGCACCTTCGGCGTAACGGAAAAGTCCGCCGGCATCGTCGCCGCGTTAACCCAGTTCGGCTACGCATTCGGCATGCTGTTATTCCTGCCGCTGAGTGACAAGGTGGAACGGCGCGGCATGATTCGCACGCTATTGCTTGCATCAATGTGTGCGCTGATCGCGGCGGCGATGGCGCCATCGATGTGGTGGTTGTCGCTGTTCGGCTTTGCGATCGGTTTTGCCAGTGTCGTGCCGCAATTGCTCACGCCATTTGCAGCGCAGCTGGCCGCGCCGCAAGAGCGTGGCAGCGTGGTGGGCATTGTGATGGGTGGGCTGCTGACCGGCATCCTGCTGTCGCGCACGATCGCCGGCATCGTCGGCGCACATTTTGGCTGGCGCAGCATGTACTGGATTGCAGCTGCATTGATGGTTGTGCTTTTCTTCGTTCTCGGCCGGGCACTACCTAAAGGACCGCCGACCTTTCGGGGCAGTTATCTGTCGCTGATGAAATCGATGGGCGAGTTGATTCGCACCCAGCCGGTACTGCGCGAAACATCGTTGGTCGCGGCCTTGCAATTCGCCGCCTTCAGCGCATTCTGGACCACGCTGGTTTTTCATTTGCACAATCTGCCGCAGCACTACGGCAGCGATGTGGCCGGCATGTTCGGACTGGTAGGCGTGATCGGCGCGATGGCGGCACCGTACGCCGGCAAGCTGTCGGACCGGCGCAGCCCACGCTTGACAGTGATGTTGAGCAGCATCCTGTTCGTGGTGGCATTTCTGGTGTTCGGCACGATCGGATACGGTTTGCTCGGCGTTGCTGCAGGTGTCGTGCTGCTGGATCTCGGCATGCAGTCTGGCCATGTATCGAACATGACGCGCAATTTTGCGTTGAAGAGCGAAGCGGT
>Ga0310811_10003495_pt1 | contig 19751 bp, 18 predicted proteins | sample YCmetagenome_FD_207642 | JGI IMG/M metagenome (GOLD analysis project Ga0310811, IMG submission 207642) | Soil microbial communities from experimental microcosm in Duke University, North Carolina, United States - YC | ecosystem: Engineered > Artificial ecosystem > Soil microcosm > Unclassified ...
AGGCGGTGAAACAGGTCTGCCCGATTGATCTGTCCGAAATCATTGAGGATCGTCCGGCGAAGAACGGCATCATCCGCCCCAATCTCAATCCACACGAGCGCCCCGACTGGCCGGAGGCGTTTTATCTCATCAGCCACAAGGCGCGCCAAGGTTACACGCTCGAAGCGCCGTCTGATTTCCCGCTCGCCACCCGCGCAGATGCGCTGGTCGCGGCCGTGAATGCCACAATTAATCTTTAGCCACAGATGGGCACAGATGAAAGACAGATTTTCCACTGGCGCGGGAAAAGTTTTTATCTGCGTTTCATTTGTGTCAATCTGTGGCCAATAATAGCACATGAGCAAACCGGCCAAATCGCAGTGGGACTTCGGTGAACTGTTTCCGCCTTCGGAAACAAGGAAGGTTCTGTCCGTCTGGGAACTCACGTCGGACATCAAGCGGCTGCTCGAAAAACAAATCGGCTCCGTCTGGGTCAGCGGCGAGATCACCAACCTCCGCGCGCAAAGTTCCGGGCATGTCTATTTCACGCTCAAGGATGCCGCGGCACAGTTGAGCTGCGTGCTGTTTCGCGGCACGGCGACGGGCCAACGCGATTTGCTGGGGGACGGCCAAAAAGTTTTGCTGCAAGGCGACGTGACGGTTTATGAAGCGCGCGGACAGTATCAACTGATCGTGCGCGAAGTGGAGTTGCAGGGCGTCGGCGCGTTGCAGGTCGCGTTTGAAAAATTGAAGCAAAAGCTTTCAGCGGAAGGTTTGTTCGCGCCGGAACACAAACGTCCCCTGCCCCATTATCCGCAACGTATCGGCTTGGTGACTTCACCGACCGGCGCGGCGATTCGCGATGTGTTGCACGTTATTCAGCGGCGACATCCCGGACTGGAAATCATCCTCGCGCCGTGTCGTGTGCAAGGCGACGGCGCGGCGAAGGAGATCGCAGAAGCCATCCGGTTGCTGAATGAATATTCGGAGGGACGAGTTCCACGAGTCCCCAATCAAAAGCCAGACGAAATAAATCCAGGGACTCGTGGAACTCGTCCCCCCGATAAATTGGATTTAATTCTCATCACGCGCGGCGGCGGGGCGCTGGAAGATTTGTGGGCGTTCAATGAAGAAGTGGTCGCGCGGGCGATTTTTGAATCGGCCATTCCCGTCGTGTCGGCGGTCGGGCATGAAATTGATTTCACCATCAGCGATTTCGTGGCGGACTTCCGGGCGGCGACACCCAGCGCGGCCGCGGAAATCATCACGGAAGGCGTTTTCGCAAGCCGCGAATTTGTGACGGATGCGCCGGACTTGATGCGCCTGCGCGTCCGGCGGCGGCTGGCGAATGAGACGGATGATTTACAATCGCTGGCTGGACGGCTTGCGCGGCTGCATCCGCTCCGGAAGCTGAACGATTCGTTGCAGCGGCTGGATGATTTGCAATCGGGTCTGCTGCGCGGATTGAAATCGGCGGCGCGATCACGCAGTCTGGTTTTTGAAAACTTGGCGGGCAGATTTTTACGGGCGAAACCGATGCTGGCCTTGAAAACCCGGCGCGAGGCGTTGCGGCAATTGGAGCGGCGGCTGAATTTGCTTGGGCCGGAGCAGGTTCTGGCGCGCGGCTATTCCATCACGATGGACGCGGCGACGGGAAAAGTCCTTCGCGATGCGACGAAGATAAAGGCGGATCAAAAATTATTAACGCGGCTGGCGAAGGGGGAAATCACCAGCTATGTCAGCAGGACAGATTCATAATTCGCTTTCTTCCACCGGAGTTAAGCGATAAAAATTTCCAACATGCCCACCCCCGTCTGTTCCAAATGCCGACGGACGATTCCGCCCGAAGATATCAATGTTGTCAAAGACGTGGCGTATTGCCGTGATTGCAATATTTCCTACCGGCTCTCTGAACTGACATTCAACAGCGAGTTGGATGCCACGGTTGACCTGAATCGTCCGCCAAAAGGCACCTGGTTTTTCAACGATGGTGCCGGCGTAGTAGCTGGCGCGACCAATCGCAGCCTCGGCACGGCTTTCGGGCTGCTTTTCTTCGCGCTGTTCTGGAACGGCATCGTGTCCGTCTTTGTGTGCCTCGCCCTGTCCGGCACGCTGCACTTTCTGCATGTGCCGCAGCCCGGCTGGTTTCCCGCGCCGAAGATGAATGGCGGCGACATGAGCGGCGGCATGCTCTTATTTCTCTGGCTGTTCCTCACGCCCTTCATCGCCATCGGACTGACCGTGGCAGTCAGTTGCCTGAACTGCCTATTCGGGCACACGGAAGTGCATGTGTCCGGCGCACAGGGCACCGTTTTTACCGGCATCGGGGCGCTGGGTTGGCGGCGGCGGTTCGACGCCTCGCAAGTGAAGGAAGTGCGGGTTTTACAAACCACCAGCAATAAGGGGCAAAACAGCTTCAGCCTCCTCATCGAAACCCGCGAGGGCAAACAGACCAAGTTCGGCTCCCTGCTCGCCAGTGAACGGCGACAATTCATCCTTGGCGCACTGCGCAAGACATTGCTGCGGTGAAAAAAGGACATTTCAGCCCGGACGGATGGCATGGTCAAAAGATCCAGGTGCGGCATTTAATTAGTTGCTGGCAAGCCGCACCAGACTTTCTCCGCGCTGGACGCGGCGGCCTGGGTTTTCTATCATGTTCGGATGTCAAAACCCGCCAAGGCCGGTGACACGGCCAAGGGCAGCTTGCCGTTTGAAGAGGCCCTCAAAAAACTTGAGGGCATCGTCGAGGTCATGGAAGCGGACGATCTGCCGCTCGAAGCACTGCTCGCCCGTTACGAGGAAGGCGCGCGGCTGGTGAAGATTTGCCAGGAAAAACTGGCGGAGGCGGAAGTTAAAATTCAGCAGTTGGAAAAAAATGCGGCGGGCGAACTGAAGCTCAAGCCGTTTGAATCGTCGGAAGAATAAAATATGAGTCGTTACTTGGACATGGTGGATGGACCGGAACATGTGAAAATGCTCACGGTGCCGCAATTGCAGGAACTCGCCGGCGAAATCCGCACCGAGCTGATCGAGGGCCTCGCCAAAGGCGGCGGCCACCTCGGCCCGAACCTCGGCGTGGTGGAGTTGACCATCGCGTTGCACAAAGTTTTCACCACGCCCAAGGACAAGTTCGTCTGGGACGTGAGTCATCAGGCCTACGTCCACAAAATTTTGACCGGCCGCAAAAGCCGCTTTCGCACCATCCGCCAGACGGACGGCCTGAACGGCTTCGCGCTGCGAACGGAGAGTGAGCACGACTGTTTCGGTGCGGGCCACGCGGGCACGGCGTTGTCCGCAGCCTTGGGCATGGCGGCGGCGCGCGACAAGCGCGGTTCGGATGAAAATGTCATCTGCATCTTTGGTGACGCGGCGCTGACCAACGGCATCTCCTTCGAGGCGATGAACAACATCGGCCACACGACGAAAAAATTCATTGGCATCCTCAACGACAACGAATGGAGCATCGCCAAGAACGTCGGCGCGATTTCTGGCTATCTCAACAAGCTCATCACCAACCCGCGTTACAACCAGATCGCGAAAGATTTTGAAGGGTTCATCCGCCGCCTGCCCAAGGGTGACCTCGCGCTCAAGCTGGCGCACCGCGCGGAAGGCGGTTTCAAAGGCGCGCTGACCGGCGTGGGCCTGCAACCGACGAACAGTCCGGTGGAATCGGACGGACGCGGCGGCCACGGCTCGCCGGTGTTGTTCGAGGAAATGGGCATGCGCTATCTCGGCCCGATTGACGGCCACGACCTGCCGCTGCTCCTCAGCACGCTGGAGTTCGCCAAGACCTGCGACCATCCGATTGTCATCCACGTTTTGACGAAGAAGGGCAAGGGTTTTGAAGCCGCGCTCCGGCAGCCGGAAAAATTCCACGGCCTCGGGCCTTACAACGCCCAGACCGGCGAAACGCCCGCCGCCAAGTCCGGCACGCCGCCGAATTACCAGGACGTGATGGGCCAGACGATGATCAAGCTCTGCAAAGGCAACGAAGCCGTCGTCGGCATCACCGCCGCGATGCCCAGCGGCACCGGCATGAAGCATCTGGAAAAGGCCATGCCCGAACGCTATTACGACGTCGGCATCGCCGAGGAACACGGTGTCATTTTTGCCGCCGGCATGGCGACGATGGGGCTGCGCCCGGTCGTGGCGATTTATTCCTCATTCTTGCAACGCGCCTACGACTGCATTCATCACGACGTTTGCTTGCAGGATTTGCCGGTGATTTTCTGCATGGACCGCGCCGGCCTTTCCGCCAGCGACGGCCCGACGCATCATGGTTTGTTCGACATCGCCTATCTGCGCTGTTTCCCGAACGTCATCGCGATGGCTCCGGCCAATGAGGACGAACTGGCGGACATGATGTTCACCGCGGCGAAACAAAATCATCCGACATTCATCCGCTATCCGCGCGGCGCGGCCGAAGGCGTGCCGGTGAAGGAACTGCCGCAACTGATCGAAGTCGGCAAGGCCGTGGTGCAGCAAGATTTTGCGAACAATGGCAAACGCAAGGTCGCCTTGTTTGGATTGGGCGCCTTAAATTCCACCGCGCACAAGGCCGCCGCGCAGCTTGTGGCGGACGGCTTCGATGTCGCGCTCATCAACCCGCGCTTCACCAAGCCGATTGATTCGACCGTGCATGAAAAATTCGGACGCGAGGCGGAACTGATTGTGACACTGGAAGACCATGTGCTCATGGGCGGTTACGGCTCGGCGGTGCTGGAACTGTTGAGCGAAAAAGCCGTCACCACGCCAGTCATCCGCATCGGCTGGCCCGACCAGTTCATCGAACACGCCAGCACGCCGGAAGAACTCCGCGCAAAATACGGCCTGTCCGCAGAAAACACCGTGGCCAAGGTGAAGGCCCATTTCGGAGACACGACTGCCACGACAAAGCTTATTGGCGGGGCCTGACCCTATTTTGTTGATGATCGGTCGTCCGTGCGGCAACTCGCGGGCGACTTTTTCTTTTCAATTACTTTCTTTCCTTGATTTTCGAGGCGGGCGGCGGTTTCATCTTGCAGAAGGAACTGTTTACCGAATTTAAATTTATGGCCTATACCACCTGCACCGTTCCCGCTGGCGGGAAAATCTCAATCGCAAACGGCAAGCTCAACGTGCCGGATCAACCCATCATTCCCTTTATCCGTGGCGACGGCACCGGCCCGGACATCTGGGCCTCCAGCGTCCGGGTGATGGATGCGGCCGTGGCCAAGGCCTATGGCGGCAAAAAGAAAATTTCGTGGATGGAGGTTTTCGCCGGCGAAGTGGCCAAAAATAAATTCGACAACTGGCTGCCGGATGACACCGTGGAGGCGTTCAAGGAATTTCTCGTCGGCATCAAAGGTCCGCTCACCACGCCGACCGGCGGCGGTATCCGCTCGCTCAACGTCGCGCTCCGCCAGATGCTCGATCTCTACGTCTGCCTGCGCCCTGTGCAATGGTTCACCGGCGTCCCCTCGCCCGTGAAGCATCCCGAGAAGGTCAACATGGTCATCTTCCGCGAAAATACCGAAGACATTTACGCGGGCATTGATTTTGAGGCCGGCAAGGAAATGGCGCTCAAGACGATTGAATTTCTTAAAACGAATTTCCCCAAGGAATTCAAAAAAATCCGCTTCGGCGAAACGCCGGACGTCGTCGGCATCGGCATCAAGCCGGTTTCCAAAACCGGCACGCAGCGCCTCGTGCGCTCCGCCATCGAATACGCCATCGCGCAGGGCAAGAAATCGGTGACGTTCGTCCACAAGGGCAACATCATGAAATACACGGAGGGCGCTTTCATGCAATGGGGCTATCAGCTTGCGCGCGAAGAATACGGCGCGGAACTTATTGATGGCGGTCCGTGGTGCAAAATCCCCGAAGGCAAGCGCGGCGCGGGCATCGTCTTCAAGGACAGCATCGCCGACATCACACTGCAACAGGTGCTCACGCGCCCGAACGAATTTGAAGTCATCGCCACTCTGAATCTCAACGGCGATTATCTCTCCGACGCGCTCGCCGCGCAGGTTGGCGGCATAGGCATCGCGCCCGGCGGCAACATCAACAACGTTTCCGGCCACGCGATTTTCGAAGCCACGCACGGCACCGCGCCCAAGTATGCGAACAAAGACATTGTGAATCCCGGCTCCGTAATTCTCTCCGGCGAAATGATGTTCCGCTATCTGGGTTGGAACGAAGCGGCTGACCTCATCATCAAAGGTTTGAACGGCGCGATCGGTTCCAAGAAAGTCACCTATGACTTCGCGCGGCAGATGACGGGCGCGACCGAGATCAAATGTTCCGCGTTCGGCGACAACATCATCGCGCACATGTAAAACTTTTTGGGAGGGACGAGTTCCATGAATCCCTGACAATTCAAAACGGCGGCTGTCACTCCCGGCAGCCGCCGTTCTGTTTTAGCGAACGAAGATTTTCTTCACGACATAGCCCGATGCGTAAACCGCGCCCAGCATCACGACGTCTGTCGGGCCAACCGGCCAGTCCAAGTCATACGCCAGCCAGAAACCGAGCAACGACGTCACTCCGCCGACCACCGAAGCCAGCAGCATGAACTGTCGCATGTTGCGCGCAAACAAATGCGCCGTCAGCGCCGGGATCAGCAGAAAGGCAAAGGCGATCAACGGCCCGACGCTCAAGACGGCGATGGAAACCGTCACCCCGATGAGCAGGTAGATCAGCACGTCCCAGAGCAAAACGCTTTTGCCCAACGTCGCCGCCATCGCGCGGTCGAACGAGACGAACAGGAATTCCTTTTGAAAGAGCAGCAGCACCGCCAGCACCACTGCCAACGTCGCCGCCGTGATGGCCAGGTCATAGTTGTCTATCGTGATGATTTCGCCCTTCAACAAATCCAGCCAGCCCACCTCGGCGTAGCGGTTTTTGGACAACAACAGGATGCTTAAGGCCGACGCGACAACATACGCCGCGCCGAGGCGGCCCTCGGACATTCCCTGCCCCTTGCGTTCAAAAAATGCCAGCGACAGAATCGCCGCCAGCGAGAAGAACATCGAACCGGCGAAGGCCATCAAATGTTCGCTGTGTTCGGCGTGCGCCGGGTTCATGCCCAGCCACATCGGCACGGACAACGCCACGGCCACACCCGTCGAGGAAATCTGCGGCAATGCCACGCCCATGAACACCAGCCGGCGCAGCACAAGAAACACGCCGACCAGCGGGCACGCGAAACCGATGAGCACACTGGTATAGACGGAATTCCGCAGCAGGAAGTCGGGCGAAAGAATTTGTCTGAGCGATTCCATATCAACCAACCTCCATTTCAAAGATTTCCGACATGCGTTCCGGCGTGAAGAGTTCCGGCACCGAACCGTGCAACACGGTTCCATTGTGCAGCCAGATGATCTGCTGCGCGTGCTTTTTTACCAGCGGGAGATCATGCGTGACCAGCAGCACGGTCAGTTTGCGCTCCTCGTGAATCTGCGAGATGAACTCCAGCAACGCGTGCGTTGCCGCCACGTCCACGCCGGCGGTCGGTTCGTCGAGGACGAGGATGTCCGGCTTCGTCGCCAGCGCGCGGGCGATGAGGACGCGCTGCTTTTGTCCACCGGACAACTGGCTGAACTTTCTGGCGGCGAACTCAGTTGCCGCCGTGGCGTGAAGACATTCGCGGACAAAATCCTTTTCCGCCCGCGACGGAAACCGCACCGGTTTGACCCGGCCCAGCACGCCCATCAAAGCCACATCGAAACCCGTGAGCGGATACAGCGGATCAAACTGTGTCGCCTGCGGCACGTAGCCAAAGCCGGCCGGCGGCGAGATTTTGATTTGTCCGCCGACGGCCGGCTGGAGGCCGAGCAGCGTTTTGAGCAGTGTGGATTTGCCGGTGCCGTTCGCGCCGAGGATGGCGGTGAAACTGCCACGCGCGACCGCCAGCGAAATGCCAGACAGAACCGCCTGGCCATCATAACCGATGGCCAGGTCTTCGAGGGTGATGACTTGGTTGTTCATTGATTTTAAGAGCGCTTCCTTTTAAAGCATGGTCGGATTCCGAACGCCCGGTTGAATGATTCCGCGAGGTTTTGGAGTGCGCCAGCCCTCTGGCGCTTTGGCAACGGCAGGCTCGCGGCAGAAAAGCGGCAGAGGGCTGCCGCACTCCATGACGCTGGCGCGCAATTCCCAAACGCCTGAAATCATTTTGGCCGTCATAAAATTTCCAAAGCAAAGGCGTGAGGCGTGGCGGCGGAAAGTGCGCGGCGGCATCGAACGCCGCAGCGCACCATTTTCCACCTTACCGGTTTTTCAACGCGTTCGCCATCGTGTTCACGATGTAATCCATTTCCTTGATGTAAGTGTCCGTGTCCGGCACACCGCCGGGCATGATGGGCAGTTTGATAAGCGTGGCCCCGGTCTGTTTGGCAATGAGCGCGGGAACTTTCTCCGGAAACTGCGGTTCGCGCACGACGATGGGAATGTGCTCCGCCTTCATTTCGCCAACCAGCTCCTCGATATGCCGCGGTGTCGGATCAATGCCGGGCTTGAGTTCAATGGTGCCGAAATAAACCAGCCCAAACCGCGCGGCGAAATATGGCCAGTGCTCATGGTAGGAAACAAACTTCGTTCCCTTGAAGGGTGCCAGCGCCGCTTCCCATCCGCTGACCTTGGCGTCCAGCTGGGCGATGTAGGCATCGCGGTTTTTAACAAAATCCGCCTCGTATTCCGGCGCGGCAATGATGAAAGCCGCGCAGATATTGCTGACAGCCGTCTTCGCCAGCACGGGATCCAGCAGGTAGTGCGGATTGCCATAAGGATGCACATCGCCCTCGGAATGATCGGTGGACTTGGGAACTTCCACTGGAGTGATGCCTTTGGAGCAGTCCACGTAACCGGCGTGGTCGTATTGAATGCGTGGATTCCGGCTCGCCTCCAGCAGCGCGGGCAGGAACGCATGTTCGCAATCGAAGCCGACCAGCACCACGAGGTCGGCGCGGTTGAGCAACGGCACGAAGCTCGGTTTCATCGGCACGCCGTGCGTGTCCTCGATGCCGGTGGCGAGGCTGCGAACCTCGACATGGTCGCCGCCAACATTGCGGGCGAAGTCGGCCAGGTCGGTGAGCGTGGTCACGACGCGGAGTTTGGCGGCGCTGGCTTGAAAAGTTCCCAGCATGGCGGCGAGAACTGCGGTTAATAATAATTTCATTTTCATATTTTTAGCTCTTGGTTTTTAGCGTTGCTGCCAGCCGTGTGAATGTGCGCCGATGATCCAGGTCCACTGGAGATACACGGCGTCATTGGGTTCATTGCCCGTGGCCGAATTGGGTTGCGTATGTGTGTATTGGAGACGCAACTGGTTCCAGTGGCTTAACGCCCAGGTGACATAAGGTGAATAGCCATACGTCTGCCCGGCGCTGTCCTGGTCGTTCTGGACATATTCAAAGAGGAAACCCGCGCTCCAGCTCCGGCTCCATTTGTAGGTGAGGTAAGAATACATGCCCCATGCGCCAACCGTGTCGGCATAGGTAGACACGCCGTTGTTGGCATTGTATTGATTGTCGCTGTAGAGGACTTCGTTGCCCCACGTCAGGCTGTTAAACTGGTTGTCGCGCAACGGCACCCAGTTTAATTTCAAATCGCCGTCGAGGATCTGGCGTTTGGTTGAAGTGAGCATGGTGATGCCGTTCGGCGCCAGTTCGGCATTGGCGTTGCCCGAATCTGGATTGAACAGGCCGGACACGCCGCACTCCAACTGCCAGTTCGGCGTAAGATCAAAATAGGTCGAGAGCCGCCCGAAATAATTGACCGCGCCAAACGACCGATAGCTGCCGACGGCATCGGGATTGTCCCCAAACTGCGTGCCGAAACCGGTGGTCAGGTTGATGTAATGTTCCGTTGGAAACAGCCAGCTGACCTGTGCGCCGGCGGTCTTCGATTCGCCGCCGATGTATTGATCCAGCACCATCGGCCGGTTCACGAACGGCAGTTCGTGGTCGTGGATGTAAGCCAGCCGGCCGAACTCGCCAAAGAACTGGCCCGCTGTCAGCGTCAGGTTCGCCGGCAGCGACGTCGTCTGCAACGCCGCCTCTTCCACATCCAGCGACGTTTCGCCGGTCGAGGCGTCCGCCGAACCGTTGATGACCACCCAGCCTTTGGCAAACGGGTCCACCGAGGCGGTGGCGTTCAACTCCACCGAACGCTGAAACACGTCAAATCCGCCCGGATAACCGGTCCCGTTCTGCGGTGAACCCTTGCTCTGCTGCGAGAATATGGTTTCGCCCACCAGACCGAGCGCCGGATTGAACTCGCTGACCAGCGTCTTCTTCTGCGCGGCCACCACATCATCCACCTTGTCGTTTAGCTGCCTGAACTGGTCTGGCGTCACCGTGTCCGGCGCACTCGCGACGCCCGCCGGGGGCGGCGAGGTGACGGCGGCCTGCGCCGTCTGCTGTTTGGACAAGGCGTCCAGCTTCTGCGTGAGCGCTTCGATCTGCTTTTGCTGGTCGGCCTGCTGCCGGGCAAAAGCTTCTTGTATCTGCTGCAACTGCCGTTTCAATTGCTCCACCTCGCTGCCCGGCTGGGCGGCGACGGGTTCATTGGTCTCCTGCGCGTGCAGGACATTTGTGCCTGCCATCAACGCGGAAGCCAAAACGGTCATGCTGACAATTTTTAAACTTTTCATGGTTTCTCTTCTCAATTCTCCAAATGACGCATCGTCACACGACGGCACGTCAAAGATTCCAGTTAAATAAACGAACGAAATCCGGCCTGTGAAGACCGGCGAACAATTAGGAATGGAGAAGCGAAACCGGCGGCCCACGGCCGGGCGGCAAGGCTGCCACCAGCGTGTGGGGAATCGAAACCAAAATCTGAGGGGAAAATTCGAGCGCAACGATTGAATCTGGAATTACCACGTCCACAATGGACGAATCCACCTGACCGTGCGCGAACATCGTGACGGCGCAATGATGACCGGTCTTGCCGGCGTCGGTATGCAAGCGCTCGTGGAGCGACGGCGATGACGCCAGTAAATTCAGGAGAAATATGATGCAAATTGCCAAGATTCCAAACGGAATCCTGACGCGCTTCATCAAATTGAACTCTTCAAGTGGCAAGACAGTTTGAATCTAACAAAGGTCATGCCAGACGCAAGCAAGTCTTCGGCGGCATGTGCAAGAAACTTTCGAGTGAATAATAACCTCCATTACAGCCTGGCAAAATATATGGCCGCCGGAGATACGAGTATCCTTTTTATTTCTGTCCTTCCTTCTGGTTCCGCAACTGACCAACCAGATCATTATATTTGGCAACCACATCATTGCGGTCCTTTACGCTGTCGTTGTATTTCTGCACAATCTCATCGCGCTGCGCAACGAGATTGGTGATGGTCTCGTTCTGTTTCTCAATGCCGGCGTAAACTTCTTTCAGTTTTGCCTGTAGCGCGTCCACGGCGCTCTTGTATTGCACAATTTCATTGGTGAAATTTTCATTCGCAAATTCCAGCTTGAAAATTTCCGCTTTCTGCGAAACGACCAACTGTTCATTCGTCGCGTCGGCGGCCTTGATCTCCGTGAGGCGCGCGTCCAACTGCGTTATCTGATGGTTCAACGTCGCAATCGAATTGGTGGCATCCTGGAAAGTGACATTCTTTTCATAGACCATGCCATTCAAGGTCGTGATTTCGTTCCGCTGCAACGTCTGTTCATGCCATTGAAAGGCGCAGAGGACGCAGAGCCCGAGCGCGAGACCGATGAGCAGGTTTTGTTGGAAGTTTTTCATGGTTGGTCGGGGGCGGCTTTGACGGCGATGGCGACGTGCGAGATGCCGGCGCGTTTCACCAGATCGAGAACATAAATCACCGAACCGTGCGTCGCGTCCTTTGCGCCGGTGATGAAAACAGGCAGGTTCGTGTTCGCGCTGTAACGGTTCGTCAACAGCGTATTTAGTTCGGCAAAGGAAACCGCCTTGTCATCTACGGAAACCTGACCATCGCGATTCACCAGCACATTCACAAGGTCCGGTTTGGCGCTGGAAGTCGAGAGGGTGGCCGTGGGCAGGTTCGCCTTGACCGTGCGGACGATCTGCATTTGCAGGCTGATCATCATAAACGACGCGAGCAGGAAAAACATGATGTCAATCAGCGGAATGATTTCCAGCCGCGACTTTTTCTCGGGAACGGGCGTGCGGATTTTCATGGTGCGGTTGAATTCGGGTTGCCGGTCATGAACGCGACTTTCTGGATTCCCGCGCTGCGAACAGCCTGATAAACCGTGACCATGTCGCCGTGCAGCGTGTCGCGGTCGCCGCTGATATAGACGGGCAGGTTTGTGTCGGCGCGGAAACGATTGCTCAAGACGAGACTCAACGCGGGCAGCGAAATTGTCTTCTGCTCCAGCCAGACCGCGCCCGACTTGTCCACGGCGATGTTGATCATGTCCGGCTTGTAATCCTGTCGCGCTTCCGAGGCGGTCGGGAGGTTGACCTTGATGTTCGCCGTGCGGCTCATTTGCAGGCTGATCATCATGAATGACGCCAGCAGGAAAAACATGATGTCAATCAGTGGAATGATCACAATCCGCGTGCGGCGTTTCGGGATGGGCGAGGAGAATTTCATCGTTCAATCAATGGCTCGTCGCCTGGCTTGGCGACGCCGGGTTTTGCAGATGCACCGTGTCACCCGCTTTGCCGCCGCCAACCATGACTTCAACATTCGTGGCGGCGGTTTCCAGATCGAATTGCAACTGCGTGACCCTGGCGGAAAAATAATTGAACGGCACGAGCGCGAAAATCGCGATGCCCAGGCCGCACGCCGTGGCGATCAGCGCCTCGCCAATGCCACCGGTGACGGCGGTGACGGAAAGTTCGGCGCTGCCGATTTTCAGAAACGCGTGCATTAAACCGGTGACCGTCCCGAGCAGACCGAGCAACGGTGCCAGCGTAACTAGCGTGTCCATGACCACGAGAAACCGGCCGGCACGCTTGAGTTCGATACCGGCCGCCAGTTGCAACGCCCCGAGCATGGAACTATGCAGATGGCCGGCGTGGCCAATGCCGTGGCGGATCATGCGGATGACCGGATCGTCCGAGCCTTCGGCGATTTTCTTGGCAGCGGAGATGTCGGAATTTTCCAGCGCGGCGAGGAGCTGCTCCAGTTTTTGCGCGTCGCGCTTGCGGCTTTCGCGCAGCCACCAGAAGGTGCGTTCGCCGATGACGGCGACGGCGACAATGGCGCTGGCAAGAATCGGCCACATGACCGGGCCGCCTTGGCTGAAGAATTCGAAGGCAATATTTGCAAGCATGGGATTCATAGTTTTGTTCGATTGGCTAAATCAGTTTAGTTGTATTTTGTAGGTGATGGTTGTTTGAAAAAGCTGGCTGCCCGCGCCGGCTGGCAGATGCCAGTGTTGTTTGATAAAGGTCACCGTCGAGCGATCCAGAAATGGAAAACCCGATGAATCCTTCACTTCCACGGAAGTCACATTGCCCGCCGCGTCGCCGCCGAGCAGCAGGAGAAGCGTGCCTTGCATGCCCTCCTGCAGCGCGATGGAGGGATAGGGCGGCTGCGGACGTTCACCGCCCGCTCCGGTGCTGTTAAGCAGATTGATGGCAGCCGCCGTCTGCATCGGCTTCAACGGCGGCGCGACCGCCAGGCTGGCCGGCACCACCAGCGAACCGATGGTCGGCACGCTGAAGCTGATGTTCGGCGCCTGCGGGATGACGACGGCAACACGCGGCGTGTCATCCCGGTTTTCTGCGGGCTGCATTTTTTCAGTCGTTGCCTGCGGCGGCAGGGCCATCGGCTGGATGACCACGGGAATGATTTGTTCGAGTGGCGGCGCGGGTTTGATGGCGATCAAGCCGCGCCGCGTGCCAAACAGGCCGATAAGCAGAAAAAGGATGCAAACCGAATTTACCCACGCGAGCTTCTGGTTCGCGTCGCGGCCGGAAGCCGGAAGACAGCGGCGCGCGAGTTCGTCCTTCAGTTCATAAACGGGCAATGTTTGGTTTGCATCCATGTTGTCTTCGGTTAAAACACGTAAGTCAATGACCCGAAAAATCCGAGCCGCTCGCCGTAGGATGCGGCGTTGACGCCGACGCCTTGACCGTCGCGCAGGTAATAGCTGTTGTCGGTCACGTTCACGACATCGAGCCGCGCTTTCAGATACTGCTTCTTGCCAAGCTTGAAGCTTTGTTCCGCGCCCAGGTTCACGGTGTAGTAAGACGGAACCGTGCCGCCGTTGGGAATGGTGTTGCCCGCACTGTCGGTCGAGTCGGTCCGCAAGCCGCTGCCATAAAGCGCGTCCACATAGAAGTGCGTGCTGGTGCGATCCGACTCCTTCAACAGGTAAGACACGCCGAACGAGCCGCTCACCGTCTGGCTATGGTCGAGGTAGATCCAATGGTTTTTGACATAGGCGAGGTCGGACGGATCAAACAGGAATTGCGACGAATTCCAGTTTTCACCCTTGGCGACGGAATAGGCGACGTTCGCGTAAGTGGAAAAACCACCGACCGTGTAGGAGCCGGTGAATTCCGTGCCATAAACCTCCCCCTTTTCGTAGTTGAATGCCGAGAGGATGAGCGTCTGCCCGAACAGCCCGTCATCCAATTGATTCTTGGCGCGCTTATAATAGCCGTCCACGCCCACCTGCAATCCGGGGGCCAGTTTCTGGGTGATGCCGGCGTCGAAATAATTTGAACGTTCGGCTTTCACCGGATCGTCTTGCGTGGTGGCGGATTCATTCGACGTGCCGCTGTATTCCGCCACCGTGCTGCCGTTCACGTCTTCCACCGGCGGCGGGGTGAAGTAACGTGCATAACCCGCGTGCAACGTGGTCGAATCCGTGGGGCGATAGATGAGGTTGGCGCGCGGGCTGAGCTGCCACTCGTTGTCAAACGACGAGTTGAAGAAATCCAGGCGCGAGCCGTAGTTCAGCGTGAGGTTGTCCAGAACGTTCCATTCGTCCTGCAAATACATCCCGGTGAAGAAACCGTGGAGGTTGCCGTTGTCCACGATGGGAAACGCCGCGCCGGTGGGATTGCCATCGCTGTCCACGGGAAACACGGTGGTGGTCGAGTCGCTGGTCACGTATTCGCCCAGAAACATGGCCCCACCACGAATCGTGTGGGTGTCGTTCAGTTCGTAACTGGCATCGGCCTGCAACCCGCCGGAGTAAAGCTGGCGGTTCACATCGCTGGCCACGCCGTCGAAGTAAAGGTCGCCCACCTCGTCTGGCATGAAATGCACCCCGCTGGCGCGGCCCAGGGCGGACACTTGATAGTTCAACGGGCCAGCGGATTTTTGGTAAGTGAGCACGCCATAATAGTTCTGCTCCTTTTGATTCTCGTCCAGGTCCGACGAGTTGAACGTCGCCGGCCCTTGCGTGCTATTCCACGGATCGCCTCCCGGGGCCATGCCGACCGGCAGGCCGGGCGTGTTGGGAATCTCGAAGTTGCTGTAAGACGCACTGCCCATGAAACTGACGCGGCTCGTGTCGTCAATGAGGTAGGACAAATACGTGAAAAACTTGCCCTGATCCGTCACATCATGGATGGCGCTATGGGCGGAGGTGGGATTCTCGATGCCCAGCGCATTGTGATCGTAGCTGCCGTCCACGAAGTAATTTAATTTCCCATCCGATCCGCCACATTCAAAGCTTGGTCGAATCGTGTCGTAGCTGCCGCCATACATCTCCGCCGAGCCGCCGTTCTCAAACGCACCGCTCTTCGTCTGGATGTCCACGACGCCCGCCGTGCGAAAGCCATATTGCGCCGGCAGCGAGCCGGTGATGAGCTGCATGCTTTCGATAAACCGCGGATCCAATTCCAGGCCGAAACCCGAAATGCCCTCCGGCAACAACACGTCGTTGATGCGATATTGCACATTGGCGTGTTCGCCCCGGACATGCAGGCTGCCCGACGCCGCGTTGTCCTGCGCCACGCCCGGAGCCCGCAGGATGACCTGGCTCATCGGTGCGTTGCCGCCTTGCGAAAGGGTGTCAATTTGATCCTTGTTGATCGTGAAGGCCGACGCCCCCAAATCCGGCACGATCTGATTGCGGGCCTTGTCCAACTGCCCGACCACCGTGACATTGCCGAGGTCGGTGACGTTCGTCGAACTGCCGGAGGTCACGTTTGCCGCCGAAACACTATTTGTTTGTGACAAGGCTGTGCCGCCACAGGACAGCGCCACCGACGAAATCACCGCCATATAAAACCCGCGATTCTTTTCTCTGTTGTTAATCTTCTCTACAAATCTTTTCATAAAATTCCATTGGTTAAATTTTTCAAACACACTTCCGCAAAACCTTTGGGGATTTGCGCTTTGCACGAAACCGCTAGGCATCGCACAAAGATTTATTATCGGAAAAATTCAGACGAAGCGGAAAGCAACGCCTGAAACGGATGAATTAGGAAACGGCGGGAAGGACCGGTGGAGCGCGTCCGGCAGGAAGATTTTCAATGGCCGGAGCAAAAGCTGAGAATGTATGCTGGGGAAACGGCTCGAAGGGAATTGACGTGACAACAATCGGAACATCCACTGTCGCCGAATCCACCTGGCCGTGCGCAAACATCGTTACCGCACACTGGTGACCGGGTTCATCCGCGTCGTGATGGATGAGTTCGTGCAACGACGGCGAGGCCGCCAGCAGGTTCAGGAGGAGAACAAGGAACACCAACAGGACACCCAACGGCATCCGGCCGTGCTTCATCAAACTGGATTGGCCAAGCTGCAAAGCAGTTGGAATCTAGCAGCGGTCATGCCAGACGCAAGCGGTTAGTGATTTTTTGGAATTATCCGGATGACAAACAAACTGGCTAAAGAGGTAGGGCGGGCAGTCCTTGTATCTTCCTTTTGTTCCACTTGGCCTGCTTGCGAAAGCCGGCCATCTGTTCATTGATGATAAAGGCAAGGTTACCTATCACTTGAATCAGACGTGAAACGGAAATAGAGCGAGATGGATGGAAACTGCGCTTTGGATTTCTGAGTCAAGAGAAAGATCCCATTCACCCTTACCCGGCAGCATTGATTTCCGCTGCATTTTAAAATCAAATTCCCACCAGCGCCGCGCCAAGAACGCCGGCGGAATCGCCGCATTGATTTTTCACGATGGGCGTTTGCAATTCGTCGGTGAAGACATATTTCTGCACCGCCTTGATGCCTTCGGTATAGACGGCCTGAAAGTTGGAGACGCCGCCGCCGAGGACGACGATGTCGGGATCAAGAATGTCAATGAGGTTCGCCAGCGCGCGGCCGAAGCGGTCGAAAAACCAGTTCATGAACTCCACCGCCTGCGGTTCGCCCGCAAAATACGCCGCCTCGACTTCCTTGAGCGGACGCTTCACGCCGTATTTTTCCGCGTAACGTTTTTCCAGTCCGCCGCCGCTGATGTAAGTTTCCGTGCAGCCTTGCTGGCCGCAGTAACAAAGCGGGCCGTTCGGATCAATGCTCATGTGCCCCCACTCGCCGGCGATGGCTTGCGGGCCGGTGAAGACTTCGCCCTTGTAAACGATACCGCCACCGCAACCGGTGCCCATGATGATGCCAAAAACCAGTTTCTTCCCCTTACCCGCACCCAGCAATGCCTCGGCCATCGCGAAACAATTGGCGTCGTTTTGGATCTCGATCTTACGGCCGATGAGTTTCTCCAGATCGGCTTTCACCGGCTGACCGTTCATGCAGACGGTGTTGGAATTCTTGAGCAAGCCGGTGCGCGGAGACAAAGCGCCAGGCGTGCCGATGCCAAAAGTTGTCGGCTCGCCGGGCACGGCGGCAGCCAGCTCGTCATGCATGGATTTCAGCCGGTTGAGAATGTGCTGGTAGCCGTGTTCGCGTTCTGTGGGAATGCGTTTGCGGATGATTTCCCGGCCGTCGGCGGCGAGAACCACGCCTTCGATTTTTGTCCCTCCAAGGTCAATACCGATACGATACATAATTCAATCCGGCGCAGGATGAATGTCTGCCTGAAAAAAGACAACTCTACAGTTGAACCAAGATGCAAATGAGGCGTGGCTGCCCAGGAAACCCACCGTGGCCACAGTGCCACCCATTTTCACCGTGCGACTGGCGGCGATGGGCAAAGGCTTGAGCGATCTAACTGCTTTCAACAAAACTAAATCGTTGGCTGCATCCACCTTCACCACCGACGCGACAGATGATTCAAAGCGGGCAGCTTGTCACAACTGCGTTTACGAATGTGTCTTGATAGATATTATCAACTCCCTCTTCTCGTAGAGCATCCGAATTTAGAGGGCTGGCTTTAGCGGTTCCTTCGCCGACAAAGAAAATGTCGCATGACTGAATCCCACAATTTTGGGAACCCGGATTTCAACCAGGACTTTTTATCCGACGCAAATATAGCCGATGACTTCGCTTTGCGTTGCCACTCAACTGGTGGTTTTGGCCGCCTCCGGATGTTCATCAATCACCAGCACACCATGTGGCGGCAGATCGTAATTGCCGACGATGTTCTGGCCGGTGAGAAAATCGTGCATCGGCTTGTAGAACTGGATGCGGATCGGAGAGGCCTGATGGTTGAGCAGGAAAAAAACGCGGGAACCCTCCTTTTCACGCATGGAAACCTCGATGTTGTCCGGCACCTTCAGCAAAGGATGCATGGCCGTCATCTGACGCAACCATGCCACGAGGTCGTGATAAAAATGCTGGTGGCTCTGGGTGCCCACATAAACCGCCTTGCCCAGGCCAAATGTGTTCATGGTGATGGCTGGCTTGCCGGCGTAAAAATCCTTGCTGTAGACCGCGAGAATCTGACAGCCCTTGGGTTCGATAAGATCGCACCAGATTTTGGCCGGGTGCATGTGGCTCGTCTGGAACGCGCCTTTGAACGTGATATGGTTGTCCTCGGATGGCGACAAGGTGTCAAACTCCTGCACTTCAAGTCCGAACAATTCGGTGAGGTCGTGGGGAAATCCGGAAACGGGCGCGACGTTGTGTTCGTCCACCAGCCCGGTGTTGAAGGTGCTGACGAGCGTGCCGCCGTTCTGGACGTAAAGCGTCAACAGGTCGGCCTCGCCGCCGGAAAGCAGGTGCAACGACGGCGCGAAGACGATCTTGTATTTGGACAAGTCCTCCGAAGGGCGAGCGAAATCCACCAGGATGTTGCGGTCATGCAGCGCATTGTAGATGAGCTGGATGTGTTCGCGCAGGCTGAAATGCTTGTTGGGCTGGTTCGGCTGGGCGAGCACCCATTCGTTGTCGTGCGAGTAAAGGATGCAGACTTCGGCCGTGACCTTGGTGTCCTTGAGCGCGGGGGCGAGCAGCTTGAGTTCCTCGCCAATCTGAGAAATTTCATTGAAGACGCGACGGCTGCCGGTTTCAAGATTGTGCGGCAGAACGGCTCCGTGAAATTTTTCCGAGCCGATGCGCGGCTGGCGCCAGCGGAAGAAAAGAATTGCGTTCGCACCGCGCGAAATCAACTGGTAGGTGAACATCCGCAGGACGCCGGGGCGGACGATGGCGTTCACATCCTGCCAACTGACATTGCCGGCCTTTTGCTCCATGACCCAGAAGCCGGCCTCGCCGTCAGGCGCGCGAATGCCGGTTTTCTTGACCGAGCGCAGCATGTCAATTTCGCAGGCGATGTCCGAAGGCTTGGCCTTGATGGCGGCGGTGCTTTCAATGGAGACAAAATCCAGTTGCTCCGCAAGGTCGAAGTGGTCAAAGCGGTGCCGTAATGCGCGCAGGTTGGTCGTCACCGGCCGGTCTGGCGTGATTTCGCGCAGCACATCGGCCTGCATCTTGACGAACTGAACGATGGTGTCGCTGCAAAAACGGTTCCAGTTCAGCACGAGCGAGGGAT
>Ga0310811_10003496_pt1 | contig 19748 bp, 17 predicted proteins | sample YCmetagenome_FD_207642 | JGI IMG/M metagenome (GOLD analysis project Ga0310811, IMG submission 207642) | Soil microbial communities from experimental microcosm in Duke University, North Carolina, United States - YC | ecosystem: Engineered > Artificial ecosystem > Soil microcosm > Unclassified ...
GCTTCCTTTTCCGACTCGATCAGGCCGGGCAGGGTGGATTCCAGCTGCGCCGTGAACGCCTGCTGCTCCGCCAGGTCCAGGTTGGAGGACACGCCGCTGTTCACCTTGGCCTGGGTGACCGCCAGAATGCGTTTGGCGGCGGCGATGTTGGCGTTGACCAGCGCGATGCGCTCGCGGAAAGCCAGGATGGAGAAATACTCATCGGCCACCTGGGTGGAAATGGAAATGCCGGTGACCGCTGCGGCATAGCGGGCAGCGCGCAGATCCTCGCGCGCGGCCTGAAGCTGGAAATATTGCGTGCCGAAAAAGCCCTGCTGGTAGCTGGCCGTCAGGCCGGCACTGAAGGCGGTGCGGGCGCGCGGGATGTTGGAGTTGCCGCCGCTGCGGGAAACGCCGAAGTTGGCGCCGAGGCTGGGAAACAGCGCTGCCAGCGCGATGCCGTCATTCGCCTCGGCCTGCAGCACGCGGGCCGCGGCCTGGGCGATGTCGAGATTTTCCTTCTGCGCCGTCTCTTCCAGCGGCGTGAGCTCCTCGGAGCCGAAGCCGGCCCACCAGGCGGCCTTGGGCCAGACCGGGGCGCTCTTGTCACTGAGCCCGGTAAAGGAGGGGGGCAGATCGCCAGGCCGGTTCAGGGGCTGGGGATTGGCAGTGCAGGCGACCAGGCTGGCGGAAAGCACAGTCGCGCTCACGCCGCGTAGAAATGCGCCACGAAACAAGGACTTCATCGAACTCTCTTTTGCCAAATGGGGCGGCCAGAGCCGCGTTTATGGATGCCTTAGCTTAAGGCCCTGATACCCGCATCGGCCCCGCCAGCGCAAATATGGCGGCAGCGGGCCGTCAGGCAAGGCCCGGAGGCTGTAAAGCTTTGTCGCGTGGCTCAAAAACCATGCCCGCCCCTACCTTCATAGGGGTGAAATGATCACAGCAGATGGGAAATTCGCCTGCGACAGATAAATGAACGCCGCAGGGCAAAACAAAACATGTCAGGTGGGGGACCAAAATGGACGGCCGGACTGATGGCTTAACGTGGGGGGCACCTCAGCCGGCCCGACCGTCCTGGTGGCCTTTATCCCTAAGGTGGAGCGCCGAACGGACACAAAGCCAAGGGCAGCTTCCACTCCCACCCGTTCAAGGTGAAGAGTTGGAGCCTTTCTAAATTGTAACGGAGTGTCGCCAACGCGCCCCGCGCTCAGGTCCGGCGAAACAAATTTTTCTGACGCTCCAGATGGGCGCCCATGCGCTGGGCAACCCCCGTCTCAGCGGTCCTTGGCTCTGATCTCGTGCCAGCGTTTGGCGGTCATGGTGCCGGCGAGGGCGACATGGTTGGAATCGAGGTCGGCGCGCGCCGCTCTGGGGGAGGAGCCGGCGCGGGTGATCATGTCCGGCCCCTGCGTGATGGATGCGGTTGTCTGCGGATCGGCCGCCACTTCGCCGGGGCGCAGGGGATGGGTCGGGGCAGCCAGGGACGGCGCCACCATGACAAGCAGCCAGACCAGGGATGCCGCAGCGACAAACAAGGCTTTCATCGAGAGGTCCTCCGATCGCTCGAAGGGTAAAACCATTTCTTTGCCGGACAGGTTGCCGGAACCGGCGATGGACTTAAGACCAATGGGGGACCAATTGGGGGACCACTGGCCAAGCCAAAAACCCGCGCCGAAGGGCGCGGGCTTTTGCGTGGAACGTATCTTTATTTCTTGAGACCGAACGCCACCACATGGGCGTCATGGGTAACGACGAAGACCTTGCCCATCGCCACCACCGGTTCGCTGAAATGCACCCAGTCGGTCAGCGTCTTGCCGCTGGACCAGAGCTGCTTGCCGCTGACCGCGTCGTAAGCATAGAGCGTCATGTTCGAAACCGGCGTGGAGCGCAGCACGGCGCTGACGTCATAGGGCATGCGGGGGTCGCCGGGCTTGGCGCCGTTCTGCATCGCCTGGCCCCCGGTGGAGAGGGCATAGACCACGCCGTTGGCCACCACCGGCGGATCGGGCATCACCATGTTGGTCGAGCTCCAGAGCGGCGCGGCCGAGATCTGGCCGTTGTTGTTCAGCACCTCAAAGGCGATGACGCTGCCGTCCTCGCGCGGGCCGTTGGTCATGGGAAAGGCGGGTGAATCCTTGGACGGGTGCCCCGACAGCGGCAGATAGAGGAAGCGGCGGCCATTGATTTCCGTGGTGGCGATGGCGCCCCACACACCGCGCCCCGGATCGGTGCCGGTCTTCTCGTCATTGCCCAGCTTGGACGACTGCCATAGCGGGGTCATGTGGTTCTGCCCGCCGAGATTGTTGGCGTCCAGCAGGCGCAAGACCGCTTCCTTCTGCGACACGGCCGCGATGGTCTTGCCGGCGAAGTTGAACACCACCGGCGAGGCCGAACCCGACATATCGTGCATCAGATTGTCCATCCAGTTGGACGGGGTGTAGCTGTCCATCAGCCGCGCCGCCTTGGGCGCCACCTTCAGGATGCTTTCGCTGAAATCGCCGCCGGCCGGGTCATAGCGGCCATCGCTGGTCTCCAACACAACGCCGCCGGGCGCGCGAACGACGCCGCCGCGGCCCCAGGGCGCTGCCGGCCGGGCGCCGCTGGTGAAGAAATGATTGACCACCGGGTGAGCAAGGTCGCTGACATCGGCGGCATTGACGGCCGAGGCGTCGAGCAGGGGACCGGCGCCGGCGCGGCGAAGGCCCGAAATGGCGGCGGCATATTCGATCGAGTTCTTGTCGGTCACCTCGCCGCAAGCCCGGCCGCTGGGGGAATAGACCACATTGTCAATCAGATTGAGGCTCCAGGCGCGCACGAAGGGCGCCGCCATGGGCACGGGCGTGAGGCGCTCGGCGCCGTCAGCCAGGTTCAAGCCGCGCAGCACGCCGTCGCCGCTGATGAAGAAGACAATGCCGCGCGCCTTGTCGATGGTGGGCGTGTCGTTGGGCGTCTTGGGGCACAGCCAGTCGCGGACGGGCGCGGTCGATTTGTGCGGATTGGGAAAGCTCTTCTGCCAGGCGACCTGCCCTGTATTGGCATCCAGCGCGAAAAGCGTGTCGTTGGCGCCCAGGATAAAGAGCAGATCCTTGGGACCGGATGGCGTGGCGACGCCCGCCACCAGCACCGGCGCGGTCATGGTGGAGAGCACGTACTTATCCGCCGGCACGGCGAGCTGGGTGGACCAGATCTGTTTCAGGCCGCGCACATTCTGCGGTGTGAGGGTGGTCTCGGCCCTGTTCCAGCCGGTGCGCTCCTGGTCGTAACCCCAGGTCAGCCATTCATTGGTCGCAGGGGCAATGACCAGCTGCTCGTTGGAAGGTGGGGCCGCGGCCATGCGGCGGGCGATGGCCGGATCCATGCCTTCGGTCAGGCCCGCGGGATTGCGGCTGGCGGGCGCCTGCTGCTGCTGCTGGGCCAGACTGACTCCGCCACAGAACAGCGAGGCCAGCGCCACGATGGCGAAAGAGGTCGTGAATTTCATGAAAGCACCCGTTTTCCAGCCCTGAAGCGGGGTTAGTGCCCGCCAATTTGGCCGGACGTTCGGTCCCGGCAGACAATTTGTCAACGCGGCCTTTTGGAAGGCGCGGCGGCTCGTAGCCGCCGGTGCTATACTCATGTTTCAAGGCGGGGATCATGAAGTATCTGCTTGCCATCCTGTTGCTGCTCGGTCCGGTGTGCGCCCAGGCGCAGACCGCCGATGCGCTTCTGTCCCAGGAAAAGCAGGACCTCGCATGCACCAGGCCCGACCGCACCTTGATCCACAAGGAGACGGCGCTCGGCACCACCTGGTCGTCAGAGACCCGCAGCTCCACCAAATACAACAAGCAGGTCACGGGCTTTAACGACTGCACCCGGGTCTATGTCGACAATGCCAATCGCGAGATCACCCGCATCCGCGATGCGGCACGGGCGGAGCTGGACGGGATCGGCACGGATGCGACGGCGCATATCCGGATCATCGAGCGGCAGATCAACGCCGTCATCGAGGAAGCCAAGGCCGTGGACTTCCTGGAACCGCTTCCGCCGGCCAGCGCGGCCGCGGGCGAGCCCGGCGCGTTTCCGCAGCCCGACTGCAAGCCGCCGGACAGCGCGCTGGTGATCCCGCTGCCCCATGCGCGTGACAACAGCGCGCGCGACCAGAAATATGACACACAGAAACAGGCCTATGCGGTCTGCACGCGTCTGTGGATTGTCCAGGCCAAGGCGGAGATTCAGCAGATCGATCTCAACGCCCATGCCAACATGAAGCCGGTGGCGGAAGACGCCAACCGCCAGATCCGCGAGATCACGGCGACCATCGTGGCCACCTTGGAAGAGACCAAAACCGTGGCGCTGGAGCAGGCGGCGGCGCTGAACGAGCTGAAGGCATCACTTGTCCCTCCGCCGCCGTCCCAGCCGGGCACCGAGTCCGTGACCGTGACGGACACGCGTCTGCTGCGCTCGGCCGACCAGCCCACTGGCGCGGGTGATCCGGACGTCATCAGCTGTCGGACGCGCCAGCAACTGACCGGCTCGCGGCTGTGGGGGCCGGAAATCTGCAAGCGCAACCGCGAATGGGCGGACCTTTACAAGCGCGGCGTGCAGGTCAGCTCCGATGGCCTGCAGCTGGTGGACGGGGAAAAGCAGCGCACCCTCAAGCCACAGACCTGCAGTACCCGTGTGACTATCACTGCGCTTGGATTTCCCTCCGCCACGACTGAATGCCAGGGAGGCCCGTGACAGCCGACCTAACAAATGCGCAATCCTGGCCGGAAAGACCCGCGGAAATCCGCGGTCCGTAAAACTGATCCGAAATTGCGAACATCGCCAACATCGGGCGTTAAACCCTTCCCGGCGAGGATGCCCGCACTGGAGCAAGTGGGGTTCTTGATGTTGCAGCATCTGCGTACCGTTTTGCTCGCCACCGCCGTCCTGGCCGTGCTGGGTACGATACACACCATGTCCGCCGCGCTGGCCCGGCCGGCGCCCGCCCCAGCGGCGCTGCGCACCGAGCCAGAGCGTCTTAGCTCCGCCGCGGTCAGCAGCCTGGCCGGCGCTTCCTTAAGGGCGGTCAGTATCGGGTTTTAGTTCCAGGTGGTCCCAGCAAGGGCGGCTTGATATACAGCCACCGTATTGTTCGGGCTGCCGTGATGCTTCGAGTTTGGGCGTTCTGCCTTGTGGCATTGCTGACCTCGGCGCCTGCCGAGGCCGCGGTCACCGTCACCTTCTATTCCCATGATTTCCGCATGTTCGGGGCCGGGATGATGATGAACTTCCCGCATGGCTTCATCGCTTTGTCGGGCACGCCCGATGACGGCACCCCGGCGGTGGTAAGCACCTTCGGCTTCTCCGCCACCGACTTCTTCGTCAATGCGCTGTGGGAGCCAGTGGAAGGCTCGCTGGATCCCAGCCCGCTCCCGGACTCCTACATGGCGAGCGCCGACCGGCATTTCTCCTTTGCCCTGACCGATGCGCAGTATCACGCGGTGATGGCGGTGGTGGACAAGTGGAAGAGCTGGCCGCAGCCGTCCTACGACATCGACAAGCACAACTGCGTCACGTTTGTGAAGGAGCTGGCCATCGCCGCCGGCCTGTCCGTCAGCGACAGCCCGAAGTTCATCCGCAAGCCGAAGGAATTCCTCGACGATGTAACGGCGCGCAACGCGGCCTTTCTGGGCGAGCATGGCAATGTCATTGCCGTCTCCGCGCCCGGCGGCGGGATGGACGCGCTGCGCAACCGCACCCAGCAACTGGAAAGTCAGGTCAAAGCGGTGAAGGAAAAGAATTAGCCGCTAGCCCACGGATTATCGTGAAAGCCGTCCACCGGCCGCAGTGGCACCGGCAGTGCCGGGCGCGCGCCGATATAAAGCTGCAAGGTCATCTGGTTGGTCGCTTTGTCCCACACCATCTGCGGCGCCACCCCGCCTGGCTTGCGGAAGGTCTTGCCGTCGAAGTCGAAGCTGCGCGGCGCCACCTCGCTCCAGCCATTGGCCAGGTCCGCCGTCAGCTGGGCCCGAAGCTGGTTGACCTGCTCGCGGGGGCCGATGGCATTGGTGATATCGGGCGCCATGACCTTGACCTGGCCGCTCGCGAGAACCTCAACCCGGGCCGCCACCAGGTCGCCGCCGCCCTCATAGCCGCCTTCCCACTTGCCGACCGGCGGCTGGGACTTGCCGCAGCCGGTCAGCGCCGCCGCCAGCACGACAAACAACAGGGCTTTGACCATGGAACGACTCAAGGGGTGCACAATCGCATGCTAACATCCGGATAAAGACAACGCATGCGGGGGTACAATGCCGGCCTGGAAGATCGCGCTCGGAGAATTGCTCTCCGAATGTCTTGCCGTATTCATCATCATTGTGATCGGCTGCTCCGCCGCCTGCATGTATACGCTTTACGATCCCAGCCCCTATCAGACCGCCTATTGGGGCGTGTGCATCACCTGGGGCCTGTCGGTCACCATCGCCATCTATGTCACCGGCGCGGTCTCAGGGACTCACGCCAATCCGGCGGTGACCCTGGCGCTGGCGCTGTATCGGGGCTTTCCTTGGCGCAAGGTGCTTCCCTACAGCGCCGCGCAAGTGGTCGGCGGATTCCTGGGTGCGGCCGTGGTCTATCTGCTCTATGGCCCGGTGATAGACCACTATAATGATCTGCATCATCTGACCCGCGCGGGCGGCGGCGCAGCCGGCGTGTTCTTCACCCATCCGGGCCTGGCCATCAGCGTGATGCATGCTTTTGTCGACGAGATCGTGCTGACCGCGATCCTGGTGCTGGGAATCTTCGCGGTCACCGAGGAGTTCAACACCGTGGCGCCCCAGGCCAATTCCAGCGCCCTGATCATCGGACTTCTGGTGGCAGCTATTGGGGCAAGCGCCGGGTATCTGGAGGCTTGGGCGATCAATCCGGCGCGCGATCTGGGACCGCGCCTGTTCGCCTGGGCGGCGGGCTGGGGCGAGGCGGCCTTGCCGTCGCCCGGCAGTTACTGGTGGGTGCCGATCGCGGGACCCCTGATTGGGGGTGTGGTGGGCGGCGGTCTTTACCAGACCCTGATCCGCCAGTTCCTCCCGGCCTGGCGCAAGCTGCAGCCCTGAAAGGCTTTTCCCCGCCCGCTGAAACGGAATGGCGGGCCTGTCCAAGCTCTGCTTGCCGCGGGCCGTCCCGGTTGTTATCCCCCTCCCGCAATTTTGCGAACGAGTCACGTCCATGCCGCTTCCCAAGGGGTTTCTTGCCGAGTCGCTGGGCCGCATCCAGCCGTCGCCCACCATCGCGGTGACCAGCAAGGCGCGGGAGCTGAAGGCTGCCGGCCGTGACGTGATCGGCCTGGGCGCAGGCGAGCCGGACTTCGATACTCCGGACAACATCAAGCAGGCCGGCATCAAGGCCATCAACGACGGCCACACCAAGTACACGGCCGTGGAAGGCATTCCCGAACTGCGCGCCGCCATCGCTGCTAAGTTCAAGCGCGAGAACAATATCGACTACAAGCCGTCGCAGACTTTCGTCGCGCCGGGCGGCAAGACCATTATCTATAACGCTCTGCTGGCGACCCTGAACCCCGGCGATGAAGTGATCGTGCCGGCGCCCTATTGGGTCAGCTATCCCGACATCGCGCTGCTCGGTGGCGGCAAGCCGGTGATCATCGAATGCGGCCTGGAGAACGGTTTCCGCCTCACGCCGGAAGCGCTGGAGAAGGCGATCACGCCTAAGACCAAGTGGCTGATCTTCAACCAGCCGTCCAACCCGACCGGCGCCTGCTACACCCGCGAGCAGCTGAAAGCATTGACCGATGTGCTGATGAAGCATCCCCATGTCTGGGTGCTGACCGACGACATGTATGAGCATCTGGTCTATGGCGGCTTCAAGTTCACCACCATCCTGGAAGTGGAGCCGGGTCTGTACGAGCGCACTTTGACCATGAACGGCGTGTCGAAAGCTTATGCCATGACCGGCTGGCGTATCGGTTATTGCGCCGGTCCCGAGGACCTGATCAAGGCGATGGCCAAGCTGCAGAGCCAGTCGGCCACCAACGCCACCTCCATCTCGCAATGGGCGGCGGTGGAAGCCTTGAACGGGCCGCAGGACTTCATCCCGAAATTCCAGAAGATCTTCGAGGAGCGGCGCGACCTCGTGGTCTCCATGCTCAACCAGGCCACGGGCATCGAGTGCCCCAAGCCGGAAGGCGCCTTCTATGTCTATCCTTCGATCAGGAAGCTGATCGGCAAGAAGACGGCGGCCGGCAAGGTGATTGCTACCGACGGAGATTTCGCGGCTGAGTTGCTGGAAGCCACCGGTGTTGCCGTGGTGCATGGCGCGGCGTTTGGGCTCTCGCCGTTCTTCCGTATTTCTTACGCCACTTCCAACAAAGCGCTGGAAGAGGCGTGCAAGCGGATCCAGGCCTTCTGCAACAGCCTTAGCTAGCCGCCGCCGCTCGCCCAAGCTCGCGGCGTTCGTCGCTCGAAATGGTCCGCTGGACCATTTCGTTCGCCTGCGGCGAACCGCTCCTCACTCTTCCGCATCTCCTACGCCACCTCCAACAAGGCGCTGGAAGAGGCCTGCAAACGGATTCAGACCTTCTGCAACAGCCTCGCTTAAGACTTGAGTAGGAAAAGTGCCCGGAAAATGGGCATTTCCGCCTTGTGGCCCGCATCAGCGTAAACGTGGTTTTAAGCACGTCCTGACAACATCAGGGCATGCGCTATGGCCTTGTCCTTGTGGCCATGCTGGTTGCCGTGCTCAAAGTTGGATTTCCGGCAACAGAGGCAAAGGCTCTCGACCTTACCGATGATCTCAGCATCACCGGTTATGCGGATGCGCGTCTCTTTGCGCCCACCGACCAGCTGAGCTGGCTGAAGGGCGGGCAGGGCAAATTCCGCTATGGTTCGGGTCAGCATTTCGGCGGCGAGGCGATCGTCCAGGCCGACTGGCGGATGACGGACGGCCTCAATCTCATCGCGGTGGGCCGGCTGGAGCCACAGACCCCCAGCATCGCCGATGCCCTGGAAACCTATGTACGCTATGCGCCGGCGGCCGAAGGCCCTTTTTCCTGGTCGGTGAAGGCGGGCGTCTTCTTCCCCACCATCAGCCTTGAGAATGACGATCTCGGCTGGGCGAGCTCCTATACCCTGACGCCATCCGCCATCAACAGCTGGATCGGCGAGGAAGTGCGCACCATCGGCAGCGAGGGCACGGCGCGCTGGGATACAGGCAGTATCGGCACGGTCTCGATGATCGGCGCGCTGCTCTGCTGTAACGACGAGTCCGGCACCTTGATCGCCGATCGCGGCTGGGACATGGCCGACCGTCCCACCGGCCTGTTCGAACGCCTGCGCGTGCCCGACGCGACCCGCCGCATCTTCCACGCGCCGGTGCCGGGCACCACCGGCATGTTCGACGAGATTGACGGCATTGTCGGCTGGTCTGCAGGCGCGGTCTGGCAGATCCCCCGCATCGCCAAGTTCACCGTCACCCGCTACGACAATCAGGGCGAACCGGATGCGGCCTCGCTGCGCGACTTTGCCTGGCGCACCCAGTTCTGGAATTTCGGCGCCCGCACCCAGGTCGGTTCCCTGGTGCTGATCGCCCAGCAGCTCAGCGGCTATACCGAAGTGGAAGTGCGCGGCACCGAAGCCGGCACCAAGTTCGAATCCGGCTTTCTGCTGGCGAGCTATGACCTGCAAGACTGGCGGATTTCGCTGCGCGAAGATCTGTTTCAGACCCGCCGCGTCGCGGCGGTCAACAATGTTTGGAACGAGGACGGCTCTGCCACCACCGCCTCGATCTCCTGGTCGCCGCAGGACTGGGTGCGGCTGACCGGCGAGCTCATCGCCATGACCAGCCGGCGGGGCGAATATGTGTCGGCGGGGATGCCCTATCAGCGCAACGACACGCAAGTTCAGTTCGACGCGCGGTTTTTCTTCTGATTTTCTTCTGACCCCCTCCGGCTTTCGCAACTTTGCTTGACGCCTTTGCCGTCGCAAAGGCGTCTGCGCGTTGCTTCAGCCACCTCCCCTCTTGCGCTGACGCGCGAGGGGGAGGCAGGCCTGTGTTTCCCGCAGGGCTTGCGTTGTATGAAATTCCGCATACAATGGAACAATGCTCGACCATCTCACGGTCCAGAACACGGGCGTGCCGATCTATGTCCAGCTGCGTGACCAGATCCTGGCGCTGATCGGGCGAGGCCTGCTCAAGCCGGGCAGCCAAATTCCCACCATGCGCCAGGTGGCGGTAGCGTTGAGGATTGATCTCAACACCGTCCAGCGCGCCTATGCCGAACTGGAGCGTGACGGAGTCCTGACCAAGATCCGGGGCGTGGGGACTTTCGTCACCGAAGCCCCGCCGCCGCCGAAGAATGTCCGGAAGGCTTTGCAGGATTTCGCTTTCCGCGTCGCGGGCGAGGCGCGAGGGCAGGGCATCGCCCTGGACGATCTCGCCCAGGCGCTGGCCAAGCTGGCGGAGCGCGGCGCATGATCATCCTTCCGCCCACGCAGCCACCGGCGGAGGGGCCTGCCCTCCGCCTGACGCCGCGCTCCAGTCCTTATTTCCAGGGCGCGCCGCCGCCCTGGCAACGCAACGCTTACCGGGTGGCGCGCGCGATGGCGGCCGCCGACAGTTTCGGCGCGACCGAAGCGATCGCTGCCGCGCGCCGCAATTCCCGAAACCTCATTTCGTCCAGTTCCACAACGGAGGGCCACATGAATCCCATCAGTGCAGTGATTTTCATCATCTTTGTCGGCGGGGCAGTGCTGGCGCGCCTCGCCGACATGCCCATCGCCGTCACCGTCGTCCTGGCGCTGATCGGCATCTTCCTCGGTTATTCGGTGAAGATGGCGCAGCAATGGGAGCGGGCGGTCATCCTGCGGCTTGGCAAGCTGCATGCCGTCAAGGGCCCCGGTCTCTTCATCCTGATCCCGATCTTCGATGCGGTGGCGACCTGGATCGACCAGCGCATTCGCACCACCGAAGTCAATGCCGAGCAGGCCCTGACCAAGGACACGGTGCCGGTGAATGTGGACGCCATCGTCTTCTGGATGGTGCACGACGCCGAGCGCGCCGCCCTCGAGATCGCCGATTATGTGAGCGCGGTGCAGCGTGTTGCCCAGACCAGCTTGCGGGAAATGATCGGATCCTCGCTCCTGTCGGAGCTTCTCTCCGACCGCAAAACCGCCGACGCCGCCCTGAAAGAAGTGATCGGCGCCAAGACGGCGGAATGGGGCGTCACCGTCAACTCCGTGGAAATCCGCGATGTCGCCATTCCCGACAATCTGCAGGACGCCATGAGCCGCCAGGCCCAGGCCGAGCGCGAGAAGCAGGCGCGGGTTACTTTGGGTTCGGCCGAAGAAGAAGTGGCGCAGAAATTCGTCAATGCCGCCAAATTGTATGCCGCCCATCCCGAGGCGTTGCAACTGCGCGCCATGAACATCATCTATGAAACCACCAAGGAGCGCGGCGCCACCATCCTGATGCCGACCAACATGGTCGATGCGATGAACCCCGCGCTCGCCATGGCGCTGGCCGGCAGGTCCGTTAATCTACAGCAACCGCAGGCTACTCAATCCGCGCCCGCAACGTCGGTGCCCCAGGTGCCGCGGGGGACCTGAGGGTACGGCCGGGATTTTCCAATGTGCGCCTGCCGTTTTGCGGGCGCACATTGTTCCCATCGGCCATCTTTGCCGTCTTCCGCATAATTTACCAGTGGCCGGCCGATCAAGCCTTGCATTGGCGCTTCAACGGCGCGAGGCTTTGGCATCTGGAAGGGCGCTGGCCGCCCCACCGCGACCCGCCCGAAGGCATTGTTCGCAAACAATGCGATTTTCGAAGCGGAGGCGCACATGACCCAGGATCAAGCCCACAAGGAACAAACGCCAAAAATAAAATCGGGGCCGCGCGCCATTGCGCTCGTTGGCCCGCATGGCGGCGGCAAGACTACGCTGCTTGAGAGTATCGCGATGATTACCGGCGCCGTGCAGCGAAAAGGCGCGGTCGCCACCGGTTCCAGCCTGGGCGATTCCTCGCTCCAGTCCCGCGCCCGTCAGATGAGCGTGGAGATGAATGTGCTGACCACCAATTACCTGGGCGAGGAGTTCACCTTCCTGGACTGCCCCGGCTCCATTGAATTCCTGGCCGACACACTGAACATACTGCCTGGCATTGATGCCGCGGTGGTGGTGTGCGAGCCCGACGCCGCCAAGACCACCATGCTGCAGCCTTATCTGAAGCGGCTGGCGGAAGCGAACATTCCGCACATGCTTTTCGTCAACAAGATCGACAAGGCGCATGGACCGTTGCGCGCCTTGCTGACGGCGTTGCAGGAGGTGAGCGAAAAGCCGCTGCTGCTGCGCCAGATTCCCATCTGGGAACATGGCGCCGCCACCGGCTTTGTCGACCTGGCGCTGGAGCGCGCATTTTCCTATCGCCCCCACGCCGCCAGCGAAGTGGTGGACATCGCCGACTATGCCCGCGAGAAGGAAGCCCGCTTCCAGATGCTGGAAAAGCTGGCCGACAATGACGAACATCTGATGGAAGAACTGCTGGGCGATGTCGAACCACCGCGCGAGGAAGTGCTGGGCGACATCAAGCGCGAACTGGCGGAAGGCCTGGTGGTGCCGGCGCTGATCGGTTCGGCCGAGGGCGACAATGGCGTGCGCCGGCTGCTCAAGTCCCTGCGTCATGACGGGCCGCAAGTGGCGGTTGCCGCTGCCCGCGCCGGGATCGAAGGCGGCGGAGAGGCGGTGGTGCAGATCCTCAAGACCATCCATGGCGGCCATGGCGGCAAGCTTTCGCTGGCGCGGGTGATGCGCGGCAGCCTGAAGGACGGCGCGGTGCTGCACGGCGAAGGCGGACGCGAAGCCCGTGTCGGCGGCATCTTCGCGCTTTGCGGCGACAAGCAGATCAAGCGGCATGTCGCCGAGGCGGGCGATACGGTGGCCCTGGCCAAACTGGATGCCTTCGCCACCGGAGAAACTCTGTCCACCGCCAAATCGGGCGGCGGCCGCGCCAGGATCGAGACGTTGACGCCGGTCTATCGCCTGGCGGTAACGGCCCAGGACCGGAAGGACGAAGTCAAGCTCACCTCGGCCATTGCCAAGCTCACCGAGGAGGATCCTTCCCTGGTGTTCGAGCAGAACCCTGAAACCCACGACATGATCCTGGCGGGACAGGGTGAGGTGCATCTCAAGGTGGCGGTGGAAAAACTGCGGGAGCGTTATGGCCTGGCGCTCGCCACCAAACCGCCGCAGGTGCCCTATCACGAAACCATCCGCAAAGGCGCCAGCGTACGCGGCCGCCACAAGCGCCAGACGGGCGGCCATGGCCAGTTCGGCGATGTGGTGATCGAGATAGCGCCGTCACCGCGTGGCGCCGGCTTTGCCTTTTACGACCGCATCAAGGGCGGGGTGGTGCCCAAGCAATGGATCCCGTCGGTGGAAAAGGGCGTGCGCGAATATATGAAAGCGGGCCCCCTGGGCTTCCCGGTGGTGGACATCAATGTGGCGCTGGTGGATGGCTCGTTTCACACGGTGGATTCTTCCGACGCCGCTTTCCAGACGGCGGGACGCATCGCCATGAGCGAAGGCATGCCGGACTGTGCGCCGGTGCTGCTGGAGCCAATCATGCGAGTGAAGGTGCATGTGCCTTCCGACGTCAGCGCCAAGGTCAATGGCCTGGTCAGCGGCCGGCGGGGCACGCCCATGGGTTATGACGCCCGTGACGGCTGGCGCGGCTGGGATACGGTGCGCTGCGAGATGCCGCTTTCCGAAATCTCCGACCTGATCGTGGACCTGCGCTCGCTGACACAGGGCGTGGGAACCTATGAGATGGCGTTCGATCGCCTGGCGGAACTGAACGGTAAGCTGGCGGACAATATTGTCGCCACCCGCCACGCAGCAGAATGAGCGAAATAAAATGAAATAGGCCGGAGCAGCGTTTTATCGCGCTCCGGCCTAAGCGCAGCCGGGAGGCTTGCGCGCCCAAAATAAAAAGGCGGCCGGCGCTGCCTTTGAGGGCGCACCGGCCGCCAGTCGAACCTCGCTCAAGGGGGGAGAGAGCGAAGCCTTGGCCGCCTTCGGGGGGAGAGAAGGCGGTACTCTTGAGAAATAGTGCGGCTTTGCGGCCTTTCAAGAGGCGGTAGTGGTCGGTTTTGAACCGAATTAGGCCACCTGATTTTGCAAATTAGGCCACCCGCCGATGACGATGTTCGATGCGGATTGCGTTTTTTCGCTCCAAGTTGGTCATAGTGCTAAGTTCTTGCAGTCATGTGGGTTATTTGAACGGCTAGGTTTTTTGTCTCGCTCTGACAACGCCAAAAGTTGTCACTCTGGCACCACCGCCGATATTCCCAGACTCCAACCACTTTCATGATCAGTGGGGCCGCATCTCCGTGCAGGCGATCTCGGCCATGAGCTATTTGGTCGTCAGCGTCGTCAGAAAATCTAGGCTCGCTGGATCTTGCAAATCTTGATCTCGCTGAGAATTCGTCGTCAGTGTCGTCAGCAGGCGCACCGCGTGGACATGCAACGCTATGCCGGCTCCAACTCTGCAGCGGGGGCGGGAAGGTCAAGCGGAAGCTCGCCTTGCGGCGGCTGGACAGTGGGCTTGGACTTGACGGGCTGAGACTGACGCGCGCGAGCCTTCGGCTTCGGCGGAGCGAGGCGGGAAATCTCAATCCAACGATCACCCCGCTGCCCGGTGCGGTCCCGATCAATCAGGATGCCCTGAGCCGCCAGCAATGGCTTCACCCGCTCAAGCTCGCTGGAAAGAGCAGCCGGTCCCCCGGGAAGCCTCCCATCGACATGAACGTTGCGGACCCGGGCGTTGAGCTCGCGTAGTAGGTCGGTAGACGTGCCGCCGAACACCCCACGCTCTTCCACTAGGCGGATAACCCCGGTCGCCACGGTGCTGGTCTCCGTAAGGATGGAGGCGGCCAGCTTCTGAGACTCCTGGTAAGCGACGCCAAAGGACCCTTCGGCGCTAAAGGCTTTTCCGCAACCAGTGACGAACTGGTGCATATCCACCAGCCGCCCAACGGCCTCGATCCGGCTGCTTTTGGAGTTGATAAGGCCAACCACGAGAGCATCCAGAAGGGCGCCCACGACCCCTGGAAGGGCTTTGGCGAACTTGGCCTCCAGATCCCCTTCTTGTTTCCGATCCTTATCCTTGATCGGTTCGAGGGTCACAAAAAGTGCCCGGTCTGCCAGATCCGGCCGGCGGACACATGGGACAATGCTGTTGAGGATAATCGGCCGGGTGTGGGACGTGGATGGACGACCACCGGTGGCCCCGTAGTGGGGCTCATACCCCCCGGTAGACAGCCGGCAAAGGACGTCGGAGGTCTTGTTGTTGATCTGGGAAACGTTGTCCCAAGCCAAGACCCAGTTCTGCGAGACTGCTCGGGAATATTCGGTTTTGGTGCTCGGAAGGGTCCCGAGCGGCGTCAACGCCGGGTCGATGACGCTGCGCGTGTAACTGGAGGCCGAAGACTTTGCAGAACCCTGAACGCCCCAAAAGACCAACACAGGGTAAGGGGAATGACCGTTCAAAACCGTCAGCAGCCAGCCAACCACCAGAACGAAGCCAGTGTCGCTGATGTTGCCAAGGAACGGGCGCAGGTCCTGGATCTTGCCGCCCCGGCCAGGGCGAGGAAGGGGCGCCATGCCCCGAACCCGATGAAAGCGAACCGGCGAATCAGCAACGATTTTCCAACCGGCCTTGCTGATTTCGACAACTTCCCACCGGCCGTTGGCGAGATCGAGATAGCGCTTGCCACCGAAATCAGCGACGCGAAGGAATACCGGCTTGGTTTCGCCGCCAATGACCACCTTGGCACGCAGTGCCGCCAGGACATTGTTTAGGGCTGGCCCTGAAAGCGCGCGATGCTCGCTGCGGAGAAAACGGGCGAGGAGCCGATCTTTGAACTCCTGCGAGGCCACAGGCCAAGTTTCCCGGTGCCCTTCGACTTCAATGTCGGCGTAGGCCTCGCCCCATTCGGTCTTGAAGAGACTGACATCCTCCACAAGACCCAGAAGAATGTCGCCGTCAGTCTTACTACCCACACAGCCCTCCGATCATTTCAGCGGGCAACTAATTAGAGGGACAAAATCCAAAAGTCTCGGGTAAACGCGGGAATTCGCGGGAACTTGCGGGATGTTTCCAGGGTTAAAATAGGAAGGCGAATCTGGATATTGCGGTGGCGTTGGGAGCCTTCCTGACCCGGAGCTGGCACAAAGCCGCCACTGAAGAGGTGCGCTTTGCAGCGTTTTGCTGGTGTCATTTCCCCGAGCGCGTCAGTGCGGAATATTTAGAAGTAGCTGGCATTGTACCTCAGGTAACTTGATAGGCGGGGAGCCTGCAGGCCACGATTTTGTCGGTAAATGATGATGCCGTGAAGAATCACTCGGCTTGCGCTTTCCAAAATTCAAGAGCTTGGCAGGCCAATTTAGTGACATCCGGGGGTGTTGTTACTGCTATTGGCGCAAAGCCATTAAAGCTCCAGTTGTTCCGACATGCTTAACGCGTCTTCAACTTCTACGCCCAAATAGCGCACGGTGGTCTCCAGCTTGGTATGGCCGAGCAGCAATTGGATGGCTCGCACGTTCCCTGTATTGCGGTATATCTGCACTACCTTGGTCCGCCGCATCGAATGAGTGCCATACGGCGCGCTGTTTAATCCGGATAGCGTGATCCATTTATGGATAAGACGGGAATACTGCCTCGTTGATAGGTGGCCGCTGCTGCCGAGACGGCTGGGAAAGAGGTAGGTCGTGGGCTGCGCGCGATACGCTTGGAGCCAATGGGTCACCGACAATCGTGTAGTTTCAGTCAATTCAAAATGGACCGGGCGACCCGTCTTCTTCTGGATGACGCTCGCCCGCTCTCGCACCTGATCGGCAGTCTGAACGTCGCTGATCCTTATCCGCACGAGGTCGGAGGCTCGCAATTTGCTGTCAATCGCCAGGTTAAAAAGGGCAAGGTCGCGCTTATTACCGTCGAGCGCCAACCTAGTGCGAATTGTCCAAACATCTCTGCATCTCAAAGGCCGCTTCTGCCCCACTAGCTGGCCTTTATTCCACGGTTCGCTTTCGGTCAGATGATGAGACTTGTTCATGGGCAGCACTCCTCGTACCACCGCCCCACCGCTGCACTGACAGAATATCAGGCCCGCAATCATAAACTGCACGATAGCAGCTGCCCCATTTGGCGAGAGGGGCTTCTCCTGCAGACATCATACTGGCTGAGGCTTCAGGACTCCCAGCCTTCGTTGTAAGACGGCGCCGCTCCGGGAACGGGATTAGAGAGTTGTCCGCTTCTGGCGCTAAGCGGACATTCGTTGCCACTTCAACCATGGCGTGAGGGGGTGTAGGCTGCGGCGGCGAAGAGCGATATCGGGAGAGTTTCCCATGAACCGCTTTGTCATACCGGCCACAATCCTATCTGCAGTGGTGCTCATTTCAGGGGCTGCGCAGGCGATGGATAGCTTCAGACCCGACATTCGGAAATCCGACAAGATGTGGAGCGGTCAACCTATTTCGCTCGCATCCATCGCTGCGCCGAAACCAAGAGGCTCGACGCGCAACAGAACAGAACTGGCTATGAAATGCTGGTTGGGGGTTGTTGAATATAAAGGGTGCTGGAAGTTCGATGATTGCGACGGTGGCGCTGGCGTTAAAAGAGTGGAATATCTTGGCAGCACCGCCGCGGGCGTTGACGTCTATCAAGTGCGATACATGTTTAAAATCGCGGCGTACCTGGTCACGCCGGCTCCGAAGGGCAAGGCAGACGAGTATTTCGTCAAAGCCGTCGATCACTACTGGATAAAAAGGGAGATTTCCCCGCCTGCTGCTCCGACCCTGATCTACACGAAGCCGGAAAACGCACCTCCCGCTCCATGCCCGGATGGATCAGGGCCGCTACCTTAACGCGAAACGTCCGCTTTTGGCGCACACCGGACATGGGCCGATGTCCGCTTCTGACCCAAAGCAGACATTCCGCGTGAGCGCCTTCGAAGCGAAATAGACCCCATAATTGGGTCATGCCGCCCCAGAGCCCTGAAATACCGGCGCTTTTGGTACGCGATCGCACCTTGTTGCCAGCAAAGTTGCCGTCTGGCTCAATGGCTCAAAATGCAAGGCTGTGGGGGCCGGTGTGTCTGAGAAAATCGAAGGCCAGGAAGGATACTGGAACACAGACTGTAGGCGGTGGGTCTGAGCCATGATCGCGCGGTCTGCCAAGATCATCATGTGCCTTTGCCTGGCGGCGTTCGCGGGACTCTGTGCCGGAGACAATGTCTGGGACTATGGCGCGAATTTCGATTTCGTCCGCCATGTCCTGAGCATGGACACCACCTTTCACGATTCCCGGATCATGGGCCGAGCGCTCACGACGCCCGCGCTGTGGCATGCCGGCTATTGGTTGATCATCGCTGGCGAGGCGCTCACAGGCGTACTGTTCGCGCTGGGCGCTTGGGCGATGTGGCAAACGCGCCATGCACCGGCCAGCACCTTCCAGTGCGCCAAACGTTGGAGCATCGCCGGCGCGTTGGCCGGCTTCCTCGTCTGGTTCTTTGGCTTCATGGTGGTGGGTGGGGAATGGTTCGCGATGTGGCAATCGCGCATCTGGAACGGCGAGGAAGGCGCCTTCCGCTTTTGCCTGACCATTCTGGCGGTGCTGATTTTCGTCAACCAGCGCGATGACGGGCTGGATTAGCATTGGGGTGGATGCATTGCGCATTGCCTGTCCCCTGGCGTGAGCCATATGCGGATGGGGGCAATGATCGGACCCATGGGCGGCAAAAAGCCCTTTCCGCCGATGCGGCCCCACGATAGGCGGATACTTTGTGAATGACTGCTTTTGGCGAAAAGTGGACATTGCGAATGTCACGAAATCGGTGGGCCCACTATCGATGTTGTGGTCTAGATACCCGGAAGTTCCTTCACAATTGCCAATGACCGCTTCTGGACCCAAAGCAGACTTCACCAAATCACTGATCGCACCAAGTGCATTTTGAACCGCTCCCGCACTAGACTCTCCGGGGCAGCTTAATTGACGGGCGTGCCCTCCGGCCCCGTCCAGGTCCAGGCGGCGATTTTCCAATCCGACGAAACCTTGGTCAGCACAAACGTCATCTGGGCGGTCTCGCGAAAAGTCTTGCCTTTTTGCTTGAAGCTGTACGTCGAGGGAACGATGACGTAAGCGCTGTGACCGGACACAATTTCGCGGGTTGGTGCGCTTAAAGCCACTTGGCCATCGGTCTTTCCCTCAGCGGCATCCGACTTCGCCAAGTCGGCCAGCCAGCCAGCAAACGCCTTTGGTCCCGTCCACAGGTGGGGCCCAACCTCGTCGATGATGACCGGCTTGGCGACGTGCAACGCTTTCGCTGCCTTAAGGTCGCCCTTATTGAATGCGTCGCCGAACTGGCGGATCGTCGTATCGACCCCAGTGTCAGCCCGTGCAGTCGAGGCGCACACCATCGCTGCAAGTGCGATCAGGATTTTCATGTTGGCTTCCCCATCGTTGTCATCTTGCCACCTTAACCCAGCAAAACCCCGAAGCCATGACCAATGTCCGCTTATGGCGCCTAGCAGTCATATTGGCACCCGACATGGCGCGATGCCTGGAGCAGTATTCGAATATCCGGGGGGACAACTAAGCCCTTGGATCAGCTTTGCCATGCAGGGCACCGATGCAGTGGACCACGGAGAGGACTTGAGCGGGCCTGGACCGAGGGATACCGTGGTATCGTGTGGAGAAAAGCTAATTTTCCCTCAGCTGGTGAAATCGCTGAACGCCTCAAT
>Ga0310811_10003497_pt1 | contig 19747 bp, 15 predicted proteins | sample YCmetagenome_FD_207642 | JGI IMG/M metagenome (GOLD analysis project Ga0310811, IMG submission 207642) | Soil microbial communities from experimental microcosm in Duke University, North Carolina, United States - YC | ecosystem: Engineered > Artificial ecosystem > Soil microcosm > Unclassified ...
TGTTCGGTCGAAGCATCACAGCCATCGACGTCGGACAGCATGTCATCACGACGCAGTGGCGACTGCTGCTGCCCGTTCGTACGTGGACGTACCAGCTCGCCGACTACACCACGGTGACGCTGGCGTTCGTGCGAGGCCATTCGGATAGCGTGCACAAATATCCAATCGGTCTCAAGGGGAGCACCGTTGCGCCGCTGCCGCTGTGCAGCCCGACACGGTACGCGGAGGCGCGTCAATGCGCGGCGGCAGTGGCAAGGCATCTCGGCCTCGATATCGAGGACACGTCCACCGATCACCCGTCACGGGTGACGGCGAGTGAGGCCGAGGCGGCGCTGCAGGAACGGCTGCGCGGCACCGTATCGGCGCCGGAACTGCCGCGTCCATCCGCGATGAGGAGCGATATATCCGATGCGGCCGATGGCAGCGTGCGAATCAGCATCCCAATGGCGCCGCTCAATCCATTGGCAATCGTCGGCGGCCTCTTCCCATCAATCGTCGCGGCAACGATGCTCGGCTGGCTTGGATTCTTGTCGCCGGCCCGGGCGCTGACAACGCCCGAGTGGATCTTCTTTGGCGTGCTCTTTGTCGTATTCGGTCTTCTTCCCGCCGCAAGCGTCCTCGTACGATGGCTGCGATCGCAGGTCGGCCGGACGATCGTGACCGTGTCGACGGAGGAGCTGCACGTTCAGGAACGCGGCATAATCCGCACGCGTACGGTTGCCGCATTCCCGCTGACGGACATTCTGGACGTCGATTACAGCAGCAAGGATTCGATGATGCTGGCACGGAATGGGTTTTCGCCATCCTCGGTCGATTCCTGAAGGGAAAGGGACTCATCGTCAAGACTCGGACCGGGCTGACGACCTTCGGCGACGGACTCGCCTGACGAGATCCAGTATCTCCACAGCGTGATTCGGCGCGCGCTCGCCGGGTAGAACTACACAGCGGCGCGAGATGAAGGCAGACGGATGATGAACGTACTTCCTCTGCCGGCTCCTTCGCTGTGCGCTTCGACAGAGCCGCCGTGCTGTTCGACTAGTGCGCGAACGAGCGAAAGACCGAGCCCCAGACCTCCTTCGTGCCGGTTGAAGTCCGGCTCGCCCTGCACGAACAGATCAAAGACGCGCGGCATCAAGTCCGAATCGATGCCGATGCCGTTGTCGCGACATTCGATGACGATCGTGTCATTCTCGACGCGAGCTGACAGCGTGACGCGGCCGCCCGGCTGCGTGTACTTCGCCGCGTTTGACAACAGGTTCGCAAACACCTGCGCCATGCGAACGACATCGCCGAGCACGAACATCGGAGCGCCAAGCCGCAGCTCCAGCGTGTGCCGACGCTCGCTGTAGAGCGGCGCCGTCATCTCGACCGCGCGATCGATCGCTTCGCGCAAATCGACCACCTCACGTTTCAAGGCGATGGCGTGGCGCCGCAGTCGCGACACATCGAGCAGGTCGTCCACCAGCCGCGTCATATGCGCCATCTGACGATCGATGACCTCGAGCTCGCGCGTGGCGAGCGCCGCATAGCGGCGCCGGACGAGCTCCAAGGCCGTAGTCGCGGACGCGAGCGGGTTGCGCAGCTCGTGGCCGAGCATCGCCAGGAAATGATCTTTCGCGCGATCCTCGTCGTTCCGTTCACGCTCGCGCGCGTCGAGCAGCTCTTTCGATCGCCCCAGCGCAGTACAGAGCTGGTTCACCTCGCGCATCGCGGACGCGGGGAGCCGCAACGATTCCCCGCGCGGCAGCGCCTGCGCGGCGTCGGCGACGGCGGAAATGTCGCCGGTGATACGCCGTGAGATGACGAACGCCGCTACCCCGCCGAGTCCCAGAAGCACGACGCCAATAGCTGTCAGCGCGGCGATGGACTGATTGAACGCCGCGTCGACAATCGACGCGGGCACGGCCACACCGCCAATCCATCGCGAGTAGGGAGCGCGGCTGAAAGCGCCGTACACTGCAGTGCCATCAAGCGCCACATCGCGATAAACGCCCTCATCGTTTTTTGCGTATCTGGCGAGAAACTCAGGCGTGCCCCTCTGGCCAACGTAGCGATTCGCATCGCGCGATCGCGCGACGACGATGCCATCGGCATCGACGACGCCACGCACCCATTCATCGGACAGCCTTGCATCGCGACGAAGCACGTCGCTGAACGCTGCGGATGTAATGAGCGCGGAGAGGACATAGATGACCTGACCGTTCCGGATGACGGGGACGTGGACCGGAAACCCTAGTTGCTTGATGATGCGCCCCTCGCGCAAGTTGCCGATCGTCGGCTGCCGGTTGGCGATGAGATTGGCGAAGGCCGCCGAATCGGCTCCGGTGGGCAGCGGATCCTCTCTCTCGGCCACCGTGTCAATCACCTGCTGTCCGCCGGGACTCGAAAGGATCACGTCGGCCCACATCGGCTGGCCGGCGAGGATCCGGCTCGCCTGCGCGCGAAAATCCGTCAGCGCAGCGTGCGAGAGATGATCAGACTGCGCGAGTGCGGTCAGTGCCTGTACGGTGCCGGACAGCTCGCGATCGATGGTTGCCGCTTGCGCGCGCGCGGCCGCTATCAACTCGCTTTGCACCGCGGCGCGGTTGTCGTCCACGACGCGCACGACGAGCAGCGCCGCAACCGTCAGCACGGGCAGCAGCATGCCGACGACGAGAATCAGCAGGTGCGTACGAAGGGAAAGGTAACGGGGTGCCCAAGACCTCGGCATGGCTGGCGCTATCAGGTTATACGCGATCGTCCGCGGCTGCGGAACTTCTAGTACGCTTTACGTTTGCATGAACGGCGCGCCCTCCTTTCTCGAACTGCGCGGCATCACCAAGCGTTTCCCGGGCGTGCTCGCCCTGAACGGCGTGGACTTCGAGGTCCGTGCCGGCGAGGTGCATGCGTTGCTCGGCGAAAATGGTGCCGGCAAATCGACGCTGATAAAAACGATCGCGGGCGTCTACCGGACCGATGCGGGCGAGCTCTTCGTCGACGGCCGGCCGGCTCGCGTCCGCAACCCGCACGACGCGCAGGCGCTCGGCATCGGCACCATCTTTCAGGAATTCACGCTCGCGCCCGACATGACCGTTGCGGAAAACATCTTCCTCGGCCGCGAGCCGCTGCGCATTCGTGCGCTGTCGATTGTCGACCGCAAGGAAGTCGTTCGCCGCACGCGCGACGTGCTCGCCTCGCTCGATCTCCAGGTCGATCCCGAAGCGACGGTTCGAGACCTCGGCGTCGCGCAGCAGCAGATGGTCGAGATCGCGAAGGCGCTGTCGCTCGACGCGCGGCTGATCATCATGGATGAACCGACAGCGACGTTGACCGCGCACGAGATCGACCGTCTCTTCGAATCGATCCGTAGCCTCCGTGCGCGCGGTGTCGCCGTCGTCTACGTGTCGCATCGGCTCGATGAAGTGAAAACCATCTGCGACCGCGCCACCATTCTGCGCGACGGCGCGTTTGTCGCTACTGTCACCGTCGAATCGACCAGCATCGACGCGATGATTCGACTGATGGTCGGGCGTGACCTCAAAGACAAGTTCCCGAAAGTGGTGATCGAGCCGGGAGAAGAAGTGCTGCGCGTCGAGCACCTCACGCGGACAGGCGTTCTGCACGACGTCAGCTTCAGCGTGCGCCGGGGCGAGATCGTCGGCATTGCCGGCCTGGTCGGCTCGAAGCGCACCGAGACAGTACGCGCGGTGTTCGGCGCCGATCCGGTCGACGGCGGACGCATCTACCTGCATGGCAAGCCCGTGAAGATCCGCACGCCTGCGGATGCGATTGATCACGGCATCGCGCTGGTGCCCGAGGACCGCAAGCGTCAGGGCATTTTTGCGGTGCTCTCCGTGCGCGAGAACATCGTGCTCAGCGCCCTCGGCCAGTTCTCGCGTGGCGGCTTCCTCGACCTGCGCCGCGAACGCCGGAAGGCGCAGGAGTTCGTCGCGTCGATGCGCGTGGCGACGCCCGATCTCGAAAAGCGCGTCCTCGATCTGAGCGGCGGCAACCAGCAGAAGGTCGTCATCGCCAAATGGCTCAACACGCACGCGGAGGTGTTCCTCTTCGACGAGCCGACGCGCGGCATCGATGTCGGCGGCAAGATCGAAGTGTATAGACTGATGGGCGAACTGCTGTCGCGCGGCGCCGCTATCGTGATGATTTCGTCCGAGCTGCCCGAGATTCTCGGCCTCAGCGACCGCATTCTCGTCATGCGCGACGGGCGTATTTGCGGCGAGTTCACGCGCGCCGAAGCCACCGAGGAGGACATCCTGAACTGCGCGCTTCGAGGCGCCCCCGCAGCGTAAGGCGTGGTGAGCGATTCGCGGAACACGCGTTGGAGCCGAATCGGCATGCCCGCGATCATCGTGGCGCTGGCGATCGTCTTCGGCTCGATCAATCCGAACTTCTGGAGCGTGACGAACCTGGCGAACGTGTCGCGTCAGGTTTCGATCCTCGCGCTGCTTTCCCTCGGTCAAACGTTCGCGATTCTGAGCGGCGGCATCGACCTTTCGGTTGGATCGCTGCTGGCGCTCGTCAGCGTCGTCTGCGCGCAGGTGATGAGGGAGTTCGGCCTGGTCGAAGGAATCGCGGCCGGCGTCACGGCAGGAGGCGTCGCCGGACTGGTCAGCGGCTTGATCATCGCCAGAGCCAGGGTCCCTGCGTTCATCGCCACGCTGGGCATGCTGGTCGCCGCGCGCGGTGCCGCGCTTACCCTCAGCGGCGGCCTGCCAATCGCAGGGCTTCCGCGGGAGTTCCTCGTGCTCGGTGCCGGTTACATCGGACCCTTCCCCATTCCGACGGTCGTCGCCGTAGTCGCGTTCCTGCTCGCGCACGTGATTCTCAGCCGCACGCGCTTCGGCCGCTACGTCTATGCGATGGGCAGCAACGAGGAAGCAGCCGTGCTCTCGGGCATCAACGTCGCGAAATATAAGATGCTGGTATACGTCGCCAGCGGGCTGTTCGCGGGTGTGGCGGGCGTGATCCTGACGGCGCGTGTGATCTCGGGTCAACCCACGCTCGGCGAGGTGCAGGAGCTTTATTCGATTGCCGCCGTGGTGATCGGCGGCGGCAGAATCAGCGGCGGCGTCGGCGGCATCGGTACCACGCTGATGGGGGTCCTCGTTCTTGGTATTCTCGGGAACGGCCTGAACCTCGTGCAGGTCTCCTCGTACATCCAGAACATCGTCATCGGCGCCATCATCGTGGGCGCCGTATACGTGGACCTGGCGCGCGAGCGGCGGCAATAACATTTACGGATTCTCGAATCCACGAATCGGGATTGACGATGCACTTGAGAACGCTAAACCGAGCCCTCGTTGTGACGGCCGGTATCGCGATACTTGGATGCGGACGCGGGACGCAGCCTGCGAACGAGGCAACGCCCGCCGCTGGCACCTCCGCGCCCGCCGCTGCTCCCGCAGCAGAACCGGTAACGGAATACGCGCGCCCGGCAAAGCCGTCGAAGCAATATCGCATCGGCATTTCGATTCCACATCTCGCCAACCCGCATTACGTCGGTCAGGCCTATGGCTACATCGACGAGGCGCAGCAGCTCGGCGCACAGGTCACGCTGCTCGAAGCCGGCGGCTACGAGCACCTCGACAAACAGATCTCGCAGGTGGAGGACCTGATCGCCAGCAAAGTGGATGCGATCATCCTGGCAGCGATCAGCGGACCCGGCACCGTTGCCGTCGTCGAGCAGGCGGCCGCTGCTGGGATTCCGGTCATCAATGTGAACGTCATGACCGACAGCGACAAGGTGGTCACGCGCATCCGCTCCGATGACGATGTGATCGGACGCATGCAGGCGGATTTCATGGGCGAACGCCTGAAGAACGGCGGCAACGTGGTAATGCTGCGCGGCGCGCCGGGCACCTCGTGGGCCGAGATCCGCGGCAATGCATTCAGGAAGCAGCTCGCGGACAAGTATCCGAGCGTGAAGGTTCTCGGCGAGCAGTACTCTCAGTCGACACCTGCAGACGGTTTGCGGCTGATGGAAGACTTCCTGCAGACCTATCCGCAGATCAGCGGCGTCTACAACGGCGCGGACTCAACGGCGGTGGGCGCCGCGCAGGCAGTAAAGTCCGCGGGCAAAGCTGGATCGATCGTAATGACCGCGACTGACTTCCAAATCGACACCGAGAAGTTCATTCGCGATGGCGTCATCAGTGCGAGCGTTCTCCAGCAGCCGGTAACGATGGGGCGCTGGGGCGTCCGCGCGGCGGTGAGTTATCTGGAGAAGAAGTCGGTGCCACCTGTGATGTTTACGGGGTTGATGACCGCCACGAAGGACAATCTCGACAAACTCGACCTGACGACCGTTCGCGCGCCAGCGGGCTGGACGCCGCCGGTCCGGTAGCCTGCCTCTGACTCACGGCTTCATACACCGGTTCGCCTCTCCGCCCTGCGCAGCGGTTTTGTCGCGATACACAGCGTGGCAGTGCGAGCACGCGACGGCGAGCTTGTCGGCGGCGTCGAGTATCTGATCCTGATCCTTCGTCTGCGCCGCCTTGTACGAGGCGAGCGCCGTCTGCCGAAGGGCCGCGACATACTTCGGCCAGTCGGGATCCGCCAGCGGCACTGGGCGGCCGTTCGAGCACTTGCGTCCAGGCAGCAGCAACAGGTTCGTCGCTTCAGCGATCGCCAGGCTCGCATTTTCAACGGCGAGCCATCCGCCGTAGACGGACTGAATCGGATCGGTGGCGAGCGTCGGATCGGCGGCGGGCTTGATCTGCGCGAATTCGTCGTGCTGCGCCATGAAGATCACGTTGGAGCTGGGGAAGAGGATGCCTTGCATCAGCTGCGCAAGCACAGGGGCCTGTGGCGCGATCGACACCCCGCCCCGAGCTGGCGTGGAGGTTGTTCGCGCGATGGGCTTCGCCGCCCGCACGGCGGTCCGCCCCTTTGGCGCGGTGGCCTGCGCAAGCAGCGCACCACTGAGTCCCATTAGTGAGATCCCCAGCCACAACGTAAAGCCGCGCGTTCCCATATCTGCCTCTTGATAACGTGCTCAGTATTCGAGTGGACGCACGCGGCGTACACCGTCGCCGTTCTTGAGAAGGAACTTCTGGACGCGCTTGCCGGAATTGACCTCGCCCGTATAGATGTTCCCCATTGAGTCGCTGGCAATCGCATCGATCCAGAAGAACTGCCCTGCCATACGACCCGGGCTGCCGACGCTTCCCCTGAGCTCACCGGTGTGGCGGTCGTGGATCCAGACACGATGGTTCGTGCCGTCGGCGATGAGCACGTACTGCTGCGCGGCATCATGCGAGAACGTCAGGTTATACGTCGATCCGCACATGCCGAATTTCTCCGGATCGCAGATGTTGCCTCGTGCCGGTGTGTTCGGCGCCACCAGGAAGCTGGTGACGAATTTTCCCTGTTTGGTGAACACCTGGATGCGATTCATGCCGCGCTCGCAGACGTAGACCAGACCGTCCTGCGCAATGTGGACGCAGTGGAGCGCCGGCGCAAACTCCTGCAATTCCGGCGGCGGCCCGCCGGTCCATTGGTACGGCGGGGTCGGTGTGTTGCTGATGTCGCTGAGCGCCATGCCGTGGCCGCCCCAGCCGCGCTTGAAGCTGCCGTCGTAGCCATAGACCAGCACGCGCTTGCCTTCGACGAGATAGATCTCCCGCGCTGGCTCGTCGAGCGTGAAGATGAATACGCCGTTCGGCAGGATGTCGGTCTGCTGATTGTTCTGCTGCAGCGGCGGCAACGGCTGTCCGGCGACCGGTTTCGGACCGCGATGTCCGAAGTCCCACAGGAACTTGCCGTCGCGTGTGTACTTCTGGATGCTGTTGCCGCGGCCGCTGCCCGAGATCCACACGTTGTGTTCCTTGTCGACGACAATCGCGTGAATGTTGCCGGCGGGCGGCCACCCCTCGTGATAGGTGGGATTGCCCCAGGCGTTGAGCACGTTGCCCTGCTGATCGAATTCGAGGATCTCAGGCGCGGCGATGCAGCAGTCACCGCGCGGCGGATTGGTGCCCGCCATCCCCTCGTCCGGCCTGAGGTCGTTCGAACGGCTAATGGCCCAGATGTGGTCTTCGTAGTCGGTGGCCATCACCGGAATCGCCTGAATCATCCATTTCGGATCTCTGAACGGCTTCGGCCAGAAAGGATCGACCTGATAGACCGGCATCGGCGCCGTGCCGCGGCCACGCTGCGCCTGTCCGGCTGGTGCCGGCACCAGCGCAGCGGTCAGCGCGGCGACTGCGACCAAGCCTCCGACAATCCAATGTGACAGTCGCATGGCTCTCCCTTTAGAAGTCGAGCTGCAAGCCGACCTTCATCAGCCGGCCGCCCATAATCTGCAGCACGTTCAGATAGGTCGGACCGTACTGCCGCTGCACGTTCAGCACGCTGTTCGCGTTGAACAGGTTGGCGACGTCGAGGTTGCCGCGCAGCTTGTACTTGTCCAAACGCAGCGTGCGGCTGAATCGCAGGTCCACCTGCTGCAGCCGCGGCTCGTACGACGATCCGGGAGGATCGAGCGCCATCGTGACGGTCGCCGTGCACGCCGCGCCCGCCGCGCACTGCGCGAGGTTGCGGCCGAGCGAGGGCGCGATCTGCGCGTTGGTCGCCGTGTAGGTCGCCGTATTCTCGATGCCGGAGAAGTTCTGGTAGATGACACTCGTCTGCAGCGAGAACGGCAGCGGGTAGATCAACATGAATTTCACCTGCGTGCCCGCGAGCCAGGGCGGCGTGCTGCGGCAGTAACCCGGAACGATCGGATCGGTGTTGGCGCGGACGATGTTCGCGCCGACGCCGGTCTTCGCATCCTGCGGATAGTCGACCGTCGCGCAGCTGTTTTCCACGGTGCGGCCGGTGCTGAGGCCGCCGGCGAACTGGGCGCCTTCCTTCAGCCGTGCGTTCATCGTCAGGTCGATGCCATTGAAAATCTGCGTGCGCGGTCCGTAGTTCGACGCCTGCGTGATGACACTGTCGTTCAGGCCGAACTTCGCCGGCTTGATGTCGTAGCCGCAGATTTGTTTGCCGCTCATCGCCAGCCGCGAGTCGGTCGGCGCCGTGAAGCAGTAGCGGTCGTAGTCCGCGGGCGTGACGGCGAGATTGTCGGTGACAAGGAACCCCGAGTACCAGGTCCGGAAGTAGCCGACGTTCAAACCGACGCCCGGCCGCAGCTCGCGCTGCATCGACGTCGAGAACTGCCAGTTGGTGCCGCCATTGAATGCGCCCTGCCTGTTGAATCCTGCGACCGCGTCGTGTGCCTCCTTCGTCGGGATGATGTTCTGACCGAACGTGCGGTCGGACCACGGACCACATTCGCCGTTCGAATTGGGATTGAGCAGATCGCAATCGGGAATGTAATTCCCGTTGTCGTTCCACGTACGATTCGTGCTCGGCGTGATGCCGGCCGCCGGCGGATTGGTCGTCGTCGAGCGGAGCGGAGGATTGTAGCGGCCGAGGGACACCTTCAGCGCGGTCTTGCCGTTGCCCTGCAGGTCGAACGCCGCGCCCACACGAGGGTTCAGGTTCTCCCAGTGCGGATGGTTCTTCACCGCGGGCAGCACGCGTTCGCCGACGAACGGGCCCGGCGCGAGGTGCACTTCCGGCAGCGACGTCAACGTGTCGTTGTAGCGCACGCCGAGGTTCAGCGTCAGACGCCGCCGCAGCGTCCACTGATCCTGTGCGAAAACCGAGTGGTCGCGCCCGTTCTCCACCCACGCGTAGGGCACGGCCCAGATGCGCACGTTTGTCGGCGTTCCGTTACGAAAGGTGTAGTCCCTGCCCTGATTGATCTGATTCGGATCGGTGTTGCGGCTGGCGTCACCGGTGTGGAACCAGCGCAGCATCACGCCGGTCTTGAAGACGTGAGAACCGGTCACATATGAAACCGTGAACTGCGGCTGCGTCTGCGTGCGCGGCACGAAGATGTAGGAGCCGGTGGTGCCGAGGTTGAGCGCGCGGGATCCGTAGCGATAATTCATCCCTGTATCCGTCACCTGCACGTCGAGGCCCGTCGACGGCTGGCGAACGGTCCGCTGATCGACATAGAGATAGGCAAAGTCGGTATCGACGAGGAGCCGGTCGGTGACCGGCACCTTCCACGACACGTTCGTGTCGACCTGCGGGTTGTAGCGGTGCTGCGCGGACACTTCGGGTGCCCACGGAATACCGCCCGTTGGATTCAGCAGGTTGAAAAAGCAGTTGCAGTTCGGCTGCGCGGACGCGGCAACGACGATCTTGTGCTTCTGCGTCACCTGCCACGTCACACGTCCGGTGTAGTCCTTCGACCACTGGTCGGTGTTGGCCGGACGGCTCGTATCCGGCGCATAGAACAGGGTTCCCTGCCTGGCATTGAAGTAGTTGCCCTGCTGCGTCTGCTGGTTGTCGCCGGAACGGAAGCTGCCGAAGAACCAGACACGGTCCCGCTTGAGCGGACCGCCCATGGCAGCAGCGAAGTCGTAGTACTTCTTTAACCCTCCGACCTGCGCCGGACGCAGATTACGCGCGATCAGCGCGTCGCTGAGATTGTCGCTCTCCAGCTTCGGGCCGGCATAGCTGTAGCTCATGCCGCCGGAGAACGTGTTCCCGCCGTCGCGCTGAATGATGTTGATCTGCATGCCGCCCGTTTCACGGTCGGCGCCGACGCCGCTCGTCTCGACGACCACCTCCGCGAACGTCAGCTGGTTGTAGATGAATACGCCATTCGTCAGACCGCCGACGACCTGGCTCATCCCGTCGACGATCGGCTCAGACTGCGGCGCGCCGTGCAGCGAAAAGGTGTACTGGGCAGAGTCGTTCACTCCGCCGACGCTGTATTGCTGCGGGTTGGCAAGCGTGGCTCCCGGAATCACCTGCGAAAGACCCGTCAGGCGACCCGTGCCGGGCAGCGCTTCGAGCGTTTCGCGCTGGTACTGCGTCTGCTGACGCGTGCTCTGTACGTCCACAATCGGCGCTTCACCGGTAACGGTAACCGTTTCCTCGAGCGCGCCGAGGCTCATGTCCGCATTCACCGTCGCGGTGAAATTCGCCGGCAATTCGAGCGCCTCGCGTCTGAACGTCTTGAATCCGCCGAGCGCGAACGTGACGGTGTACTGTCCGGGCCTGAGATCGACGATGCGATAGAGACCGTCGCCGTCGGTGACGGCGCTTTTCACTTTCTCGATCAGCGCGGGGCTCGCGGCTTCAACCGTCACGCCCGGCAGCACGGCTCCGGACGTATCACGCACGACACCCGTGATCGTGCTGTTGACCGCCTGAGCGGCGGCATCGATCGGCACGCTCACCAGCGCGATTGCGATCAGCGCGACGATCTTCCACACCTTCATCGATTGGTCCTCCTGAGAGAAGCCGCGGGAAAAGTGGGCCGACGCTACAATGCCGGGGGTGGAGTGTCAAGGATGGCGCGCAGCTTTGCGGCGGCGGCCGACAGCAGGGTGGCGCTGCACGATGTCCGCGTCCGACCCTCCGCGCATATATCGCGCAGAACCGTTGCTCCCGGCGGCGCCGCGCCCTGATCGAAAAACACAATATCGACGCCGAAACGCGGCGGCAGGGGCGACGCGATCAGCGCGCGCGCCATTTCCACCAGCACCGCCACGGCTCCGGCATCGTCGGACGGCGCGGCGAGCACGCGCCGGCGGGGCTCGCTCATGAAGAATCGCGCCGTCACGCCCAGCGAGTCCACGGTGAGCTCCTGGGCAAGACCGCCCATCTCCGCCTGAAGAAAGTCGCGCACGTGACCGGACGTTCCCGCAGTCCGCGCGCCGTAGCGCAGCAGTTGGGCCCTCACCGCGAGCATCTCGTCGCCGTCGAAGTCCCGCGCAGCGTCGAACGCGTGGCCCAGTACTCGCGCGGTCAGGTATTCGACCGGAGAGAAGTCGTCCGTCAACACCGGATACGGCGAGAGCTCGAAGCGGCGATCGACGTCCACGGTCTTGTAATGGAGGAAGCGGATGAGGGGATCCGGATTGGTGACGACCGGCGGCGCCGTCACGTCCATATGCCGCGTGCTGTTGAAGCCGACGAGCGTGATGTTCTGCAGTTGATTGGTGCGCTCGGCGGATTCGACCGCAAAGAAATAGCTGTTCGGGAAGACGGCGCGAAACGTCTTGATCTCCGCCATGATGAGCGACGGCTCGCGCCGCGACAGGTCGCCGATCATGTTGGCGATGAACACGCCCTCGGGCCGCAGCCTGGTGCGCGCGAGCGTGAAGAATTCCTTCGTCGTGAACTGCGGCGGCACTGAAAAGTACGAGTAATAGACGTCGCCGAAGATCAGGTCGTATTGTGTGGCGGCGTCCGCCAGGTAGCGGCGGCCGTCTTCGACGTGATTGTGCAGCCGCGGAGAATCAGTGGCGCGGAAATAACGCTTTGCAAGGTCGAAGAACGACGGTTCGATTTCGGCGACGTCGATCGTCGCCTGCGGCAGCTCCCTCAGCAGTGCCTTCGGGATCGAATAGGCGCCGCCGCCGAGCACCAGTGCATTGTTCACGCGCGGCGTGAAGATCCGGTAGAGCGAGTAGTACTTCGTATAGTCGTAGACGAGGTCGCCCGGATCGTCGCTATCGAGGAACATCGCGCCCGACTCCGATCGATCGAGCAGGAGAAAGCGTGCGGGGCGTCCGAGATAGTGGCCTTCGTAGATGGTGATCAACTGGTAGACGCCGTCGGCGCGATAAATCGTCGTCTCCTGACTGGCCACCGGCTGGGCGACGAACTGCGGCGCACCGAGTGCCAGCGCGGCCGCGCCCGCCGCGACTCCGTAGACGCGAGCGCGCTTCTCGCCAAGTACGAGCAGCGGCACTAGGCCCACGAGCACCAGCAATACGCCGACGCCAATCAGCACGCGGCCGACCCCGATATTCGGAATGAGCACGAAGCCGGCAAGCAGGCTGCCCGTGATGCTACCGAGCGTCGACCAGAAAAAGATGGTGCCCGCGACGCGGCCAACGCCCTGCTCCGGAACGTAGATGCTTTGCAGCTTGACGGCGTACGGCGACAGCGTGCCGAGCAGCAGCGCGGGCAGTAGAAACATCAGTGCCGCCGAGGCCAAAGGCCCGGTTTCAATCGACAGCGCGCGGCTGAGCGTTGGCAGCAGGCGCATACCCGCGACGTAGAACAGCAGCAGCACGACGCCGCTCGCGACGATCAAGCCGAAGAACGTGTGCAGCGAGGGCGCGCGATCCGCCGCGACCCCTCCGATGTAATAACCCGCGCTGAGCGCCAGCAGCACGACACTGATGACGCTCGACACCGTGAAGATGGTGTTGCCGTAGTACGGCGATAACACCCGCACGGCGAGCACTTCGACGATGAGGACGCCGGCGCCGGTAAGAAACACCACCACCGGCAACAAGAAGCGATTGATTCTGGGTGACGACTCCGGAGAGGGCAAGCGCGGCGACTCTAACATGGACAGACGAGGCCGGGTCGGCGTATCCTCCGCTCACATTTCTGTTCGGTACGCTATCGTCCGATTCAGCTGGAAGGGTTCTCACATGAAGAAGATGCTGCTCGCCATCGCGCTCGGTATCCTCACAGCATCGGGTACTGCGCTGGCCCACCACGGGGGCAACCTCTACGACACGACGAAGACGGTCGAGCTCAAGGGAACAATCACCAAGTTCGAATGGGGCACGCCTCACAACCAGATTTATTTCGACGTGAAGACCGACAAGGGCGAAGTGCAGCACTGGGTCGGTTCGACCGAGCCGGCCGGCGTGATGCTCGAGCGCGGTTGGACGCGGAAGTCGCTCGCGCCCGGCGACATGGTGACCGTGTACATCTTTGCCGCGAAAAACGGCGCGACCGTCGGCAACGTGCAGAAGGTTGTGAAAGCCGACGGCACCATCCTCACAGCATGAAGCGACTGCTCTCCGCCATCGGGCTTGCGGCAGCGTTGTCGCTCCCGGCGGTGGCCCAGAATCCGGCGGTGACGCTGCCGGATCCCGAGTCGATCCGTCCGCCGATGGACGTGTCGACGCTGAAGAACTACCTGCCGATCGGCCGGCCGAAGGACCTGAAGCCTTCCGCCGTGCCGGATCTGTCGGGAGACTGGGCGGCCGACAACAAGCGCGGCGGCTTCGGACAGAGTCTCAGTGGTGCCGACCCTGGCGGGCGCATGCGCGGCAAGGAACCTGACATCAAGTACCTGCCATGGGCCCTGCAGCGAACGCTCGCCGAAAATCCGCCCAGCGGCCCGGACGCGAAATACGAGCTGACTACTGATCCGCAGATGCACTATTGCGAGCCGCACGGAGTGGGGCGCATCTACATGCATCCCGTCAAGGTGCGTTACGTGCAGACGCCGGAAGCGGTCTACATCCTGCACGAGATGGGGCCCGTGTTCCGTATCGTATGGATGCAGGCGGATCACCCCGACGACCCCGATCCTCAGTACTGGGGCAATTCGATCGGCTGGTACGAGAACGGCGACACGCTGGTGGTTGACAGCATCGGCTACAACGACCGCTCGTGGCTCGATCAGGTGGGCCATCCGCACACGGAGAAGCTGCACACCATCGAACGCTACAAGCGCATCGGCACCGACGTGCTCGAGTACGACATCACGGTCGACGATCCGGGCGCGTACGCGGCGCCGTGGAACGGCCACCGCAACTTCATCAAGTCCACCACCGGGTTCATGCGCTACCAGTGGGTCTGCTCGGTGCGCGACAACAACGCGCACTACCAGAATACGACTGCGCCGGGCAACGCATCCGGCCAGACGACGTTCGGCAAGTAACTCCAGTTCGAACCGGCGCGCTCCTCGGCCGCTACTTCGCGGCGGTTCCGAGGAGTGTGTCGTGATAGGTGGTGTTGTCCCGCACCGAACAGTTCCACGGCTCCTGCATGAACGGCACGTTCGAGCGCGTCAACGCGCGCTTGACCGTCACCGGTTTTGTGTAGATGCCGGGGTCGTCGATGAGCGCCTCGTAGTCCATGTGGTCCGCATCGACACGCTTGTAGCGCTCCACGACGTGCAGCTTCTCCGACGTCGGATGGCCCGACTGCGTCAGCCACGTGCGTCCGTTGGTACCTATGATGTCGACGACGAGCGTGTCGCCATTCTCGTAGTGGCCGATCGCGTCGCCCCAGTAGCTGGGCGCGATATCGTCAGCCGGCGGATGCGTTCCATTCAGCCGCACGATGCGGAACTGCTGCATGACCTCGTGCAGGATCAGCACCCTGTCCGGCAGCTGCACGAAGGTCGTGCGCGCCGGATGGGCGAAGATGCGCACCGGACCGTTCGGTTCGCAGTAGTTCATCCAGGGATCGGTCGTTTTGTCAGGGTGCCCGAACGGGCCGGTCGGCGGAATTGCGGCCAGCAGTTTCGCCTTGCCCTCGACGGTGTAGGTGATGTCCGGCTCGTTGCCGCGCTTCTCGCCTCTCGGATCCGCCGCGCTGATGCTCAGGAACGGCGGACGCGGAATCCAGGCGCCCGACAGGTCAGGCACTCGCGACGCAGCGGTCGGTGCCTGCGCCCATGCAGCGGTTGTCACCGCCAGCATCGTCGCGAAAAAATACATGGTACGTTTGGCCATAGCTGCCGCGTAGTCTACATCCACACCCGGAGGCTGCCGCATGTCACATTCCTCATTTGTCCGCCTCGTCATGGCGGGTGTTGCTGTCGTCTCGCTGTGGCCGGCCGGCCCACGTGCGCAGGAAGGACCGGTGCCGAACGCACAGCCGAACCCGTACTCGAATGGCGTGAAGTGGGGCCGTTTGCCTGCCGGTCGCGTGTGGGGGAACACCAGCGCCGTTGACGTCGACGCGGACGGGCACATTTGGGTCGCCGACAAATGCGGCGCGCTGCTCTGCACCGACCGTACGGAAGATCCGATCCAGGAATTCGACCTGTCCGGAACACTGCTCAAGAGTTTCGGCAGCGGCATGATGATCTCGCCGCACGGCATTCACATCGATCGCGGCGGCAACGTGTGGGTCACCGACAACGGCGAGGCCGCGGGCAAAGGACAGCAGGTCCTGAAATTCAGCCGCGACGGGAAACTGCTGATGACGCTCGGCCGTGCCGGCATGCATGGTGCCGACGGGGAAACGTTCAACCAGCCAACTGACGTCGCCGTCGCGCCCAACGGCGACGTCTTCGTGTCGGACGGTCACGTCAACGCGCGCATCGTCAAGTTCTCCAGTGACGGCCGGTTCATCAAGGCATGGGGCCGCAAAGGCGGAGGGCCCGGCGAGTTCGACCTGCCGCATGCGCTCGCCTTCGACTCGCAAGGCCGTCTCTTCGTCGGCGATCGAAGCAACAGCCGCATCCAGATCTTCGACCAGGAGGGGAACTTCCTCGCCGAGTGGCGGCAGTTCGGCCGTCCGAGCGGCATCTTCATCGACAGCAACGACACGATCTATGTGACGGATTCAGAATCGAATCCGACGCGCAATCCGGAGTATCAGCGCGGCTTGCGCATCGGCAGCGCACGCGACGGATCGGTACGCGCGTTCGTGCCGATTCGCTCCGAGGATCCCAATGCAGCGGCAGGAGGTCCAGAGGGGATCGCCGCGCTTGCCGATGGCACCATCTTCGGCGCGGAGACCGGCGGCCGTGACGTGAAGGTGTACAGGAGAAAGTGATGAAGAGAGTCTTGATCGTGGCGGTTGCGGTGTTCGTCGGAACGGCGCTCGTTCGCGCGCAGTCGGCGCCGCCAGCGCCAGCCGGCGATCGCCCGCCACTCGCGCGTGATGTGTTCAAGAACATCCAGGTACTGAAGGACGTGCCGGCCGATCAATTCCTCGCCTCGATGGGGTTCATCGCGAACGCACTCGCCGTCAACTGCACGTACTGCCATCTGGGCGAGGGCGGTGGCGGCTGGGCGGAATACGCGAAGGACAACGACAAGAAGGTGATGGCCCGGCGCATGATGCAGATGATGAAAGGCATCAACGACATGTACTTCGGCGGCCGGTCGATGGTGACGTGCGTCTCCTGCCACAACGCTTCGAATCGACCGAGGACCTCTCCGAACATCGCCGCCTACTACGGCGTGCCGACCACCGATGAACCGAGCGAAATTACGACGGCGGCGAAAGGCGCGCCGACCGCAGACCAGGTGCTGGACAAATACATCCAGGCGCTCGGCGGGGCGCAGAAGCTCGCGACGCTGACCAGTTTCGTGGCGAAGGGCTCCGACCTCAGTTATGGTGACGCCGACGCGGCGGCGCTGCAGATCTTCGCCAAGGCGCCGAATCAGCTGGCTGAAGTCGCCACGACCGAGAGCGGCCCGCGTATCCGTATTTTCGACGGCCGCGGCGGATATGCCTCGGCTCCGGAGGCGTACACGCCGCTGCCACGACGCGTACTCAGCGGCGGCGAGCTCGAGGGGGCGAAGCTCGATGCCATGCTGGCGTTTCCGGGTCAAATCAAACAGGCGCTGCGAAACTGGCGTGGGGCTGTGCCGACCGCGATCGGCGACACTGACGTTGAGGCGATCGAGGGTACGATGGCCAACGGCTTTCCCGTGAAATTGTATTTCGACGACGCGACGGGATTACTCGTGCGGCAGGTGCGGTACGTCGACGCGGCACTTGGTCGAGCGACGTGGCAGATCGACTATTCCGACTATCGCGATGTCGCGGGAGTGAAGATTCCCTTCAAGCGCACGCTCTTGTGGCAATCGGGACAGTCGCAGGTGGTGCTTACAGAGGTCCAGCCGAACGTGACCGTGGACCCGTCACGCTTCTCGCGCCCATGACGATTGGACTTCTCGGGTTTGGTGAAGCGGGCTTTCACCTTGCGCGTGGCCTCAGGAGCGCCGGCGCACCACCGCTGGTCGCCTTCGATATCAAGGCACAGCAGCAGGCGGCAGCCGGCGAACGCATCCGGACGCGAGCGCAGGAAACCGGCACCTGTCTGGTGGAGGCGCCGGGCGAGCTGGCGCGCCGGGCGCCTGTCATTCTCTCCGTCGTGACGGCGGCATCCGCGGTCGACGCGGCGGCAAGCATCGCCGGCGATCTCACGCCGGACCATCTCTACGCGGATCTGAATTCGGTTTCGCCAGCGACGAAGGCCGACGTGGCATCTGTAGTCGGGAAGGGTGCGGGCCGTTTCGTCGAGGGCTCGATCATGGCGCCGGTGGCTGGTGCGGACCATCGCGTGCCGATGCTGCTCAACGGAGCGGCGGCGCCGGCGCTCGTCGATGCGCTGTCGCCGTATGAGATGCGTCTCGAGGTGATGGACGCGGCCATCGGCGCGGCTGCCGCCGTGAAGATGTGCCGCAGCATCGTCATCAAAGGGATGGAAGCGCTGATGGTCGAATGCGCGCTGGCGTCCGGTGAATTCGGCGCAGCGGATCGCGTGTACGATTCGTTGACGGAAACCTACCCGGGCATCGACTGGCGGCCGACCGCGCGCTACATGATCGGCCGCGTGCTGGAACATGGCGAACGGCGCGCGCACGAGATGCAGGAAGTCGCCTCGATGCTTCGCGCCGCCGGCATCGAGCCGCTGATGGCTGAAGCAACGGCGCGCCGACAGACCACTTCTAAATCGCTGCTGCAGGACGTCCTTGATGGCCACCTTTCCGCGATTCGGTGACGTCGCACACATTGGTCACATCGAGCTGCTGACGCCACGGCCAGAGGCGAGCCTCGACTTCTTCACGAAGATCGTCGGCCTGCACGAGACCGCGCGCAGCGGCGATTCCGTCTATCTCCGTGCGTGGGGCGACTACGAGCGGCATACGCTAAAGCTCACCGGTCATTCCACGTCCGGGTTGCGACATCTCGGCCTTCGGGTCCGTGACGATGAGACGCTGCAGCACCTCGTGACGCATCTGGGCGAACACGGCATCCGCGGAGAGTGGACGGAGGACGTGGGGCACGGGCCCGCCTATCGAGTGGCGACGCCCGATGGCCATCACATCGAGTTGTACTGGCAAACCGAGCGCTTCAAGGCGACGCCCGACATCGCGACGGCGTTCAAGAACCAGCCGCAGCGCTACGTGCCGCAGGGCATCGCGCCGCGGCGTCTCGACCACATCAACCTGCTGGCGCGCGACGTCACGCCGACGCGTGTGTTCTTCCAGCAGCATCTCGGCCTGCGGCTCACGGAGCAGATCATCCTTGACGACCGCACAGAAGCTGGCGCATGGCTCTCCGCCACGAACAAGTCCTACGACGTGGCGATCACGCGCGACAAGACCGGTGCCTCGGGGCGTCTGCACCACCTCACGTTCATGATGGACAGCCGCGAGGACGTGCTGCGCGCGGCCGACGTGCTGCGCGATGCCGAGGTGCCGATCGAGACCGGGCCGCACAAGCACAACATCGGACAGACGTTCTTCCTCTACTGCTTCGAGCCCGGCGGCAACCGGTTCGAGATCGGCGCGGGCGGCTATCTGATTCTCGATCCCGACTGGAAGCCGATCGTCTGGACAGAGGCCGAGCGCGCCAAGGGTCAGGCCTGGGGCCTGCAGACGGTCAGTTCATTTCACACGCGCGGCACGCCGCCTGTTGAAGGGGTCGACTAGGCAGTAGAATTCCTCCCGCGTTTGTAAGGAGTATTCGATGGACGGAACGCGACGCGGCTTTCTGAAGGCGGCGTTGACGGCCGCGGGGGCAACCACGACACCACTCTACGCACAGGACCAAGGCCGCGGTTCCGGACAGGTGGTCCCATCAGACCCGGCGTTGCGCGTGAAATCCCTCGAATCCCTGCTCGTCGAAAAGGGGTTGGTCGATCCGAAGGCGGTCGACGCGCTCATCGATACCTACGAACACAAGATCGGACCCCGTAACGGCGCGCGCGTGGTGGCACGGGCGTGGGTCGATT
>Ga0310811_10003498_pt1 | contig 19746 bp, 14 predicted proteins | sample YCmetagenome_FD_207642 | JGI IMG/M metagenome (GOLD analysis project Ga0310811, IMG submission 207642) | Soil microbial communities from experimental microcosm in Duke University, North Carolina, United States - YC | ecosystem: Engineered > Artificial ecosystem > Soil microcosm > Unclassified ...
GCCAGGCGAGCTCGTTGGTGCCGGTGCAGCCGCGGAGGCAGAATGAGCGTCACGGCGGAACGGAAAGCGCTGCGGCCGCGACCAGCCCCGCCACGGGAGTATCATTTTCCGCCGTTCGAGCGCCGCACGTTCGAAAACGGTCTCGAGTTGATCGTCAGTCCCGTCCACAAACTGCCGCTCGTGACGGTGGCGGCGGTGATCGACGCCGGGGCCGTCTGTGATCCCGCGGGGCGCGAAGGCAGCGCGCAGCTCGTGGCGAAGCTGTTGCTCGAGGGTACGCAGCGCAGCGACGGTGCGGAGCTCACCGATCGATTCGAGCGCCTTGGCGCATCGGTGGATGCTCACGCGGACTGGGATGCCGCCGGCGTGACGATGACCGTACTCGTCGAGCATTTGCCAGAAGCTTTCGCGTTACTCGGCGAAGTCATGCGAACGCCAGCATTCAGGCAGCGCGAGATCGATCGACTGAAGGCGGAGCGAATGGCGGAGCTGTTGCAGCTGCGCGCCGAGCCGCGCGGCCTCGCCGACGAGATGTTCGCGCGATTCCTCTACACGGCCACATCGCGCTACGCGCGCTTCGAGGGCGGTGACGAGCAATCGGTGGAGCGCATCGAGCGTGAGCACCTGTTGTCGTTTTACGAATCGAGATACCTGCCCGGAGCGACGACGATCATCGTCGTCGGGGACGTGGACGCCAACGGGGCGGAGGCGATCGCGCGTCGCGCTTTCGGCGACTGGTCCGGCGGCACACCGGCCCGCGTGGTCGCCGACGATGTTCCGTCGCGGCAGGAACGTGCCGTGCACCTGGTCGCCAAGATGGATGCGCCGCAATCGGAGTTGCGGATCGGCCACGTCGGGATACCGCGGACCCACCCCGACTTTTTCGCGGCCAACGTGATGAACGCGGTGTTGGGAGGCCTGTTCAATTCGCGAATCAATCTGAACCTTCGCGAAGCGCATGGATACACGTACGGCGCCTTTTCGGCGTTCGAATGGCGGCGCGAGGCGGGGCCTTTCGTCGTGCACACAGCCGTGAAATCCGACGTCACGGACGCCGCGGCGCGCGAGATCGTGTCCGAGATCGATCGCATCCGCTCGGCGGCGATTTCCGAAGAGGAGCTTTCGCTCGCGACGAGTTATCTGGACGGCGTCTTTCCGATTCGCTTCGAGTCGACGGCGGCAATCGCGGCCGCGCTGTCAGTGCTCGCGCTGTTCGGCCTGCCCGACGACTATTACGACACGTACCGCGAGCGAGTGCGTGCCGTGAGCGCCGAACATGTCCTCGAGGCTGCACGACGATATCTCCATCCGGAAGCGCTACAAATGGTGATCGTTGGCGATCCGGTCGCCGTTCGCGGGCAGATCGACGCGCTGCGGTTTGGTCCGCTGAGTTTGTACGACGTGACTGGCCAGCGCACGGGATGAACGCCAGCCAGGGAGTCGGCGACGGCCCGACGAACCAGGGCCAGCCCGGAAAACTCAGCAGCGAGCGCATCTATACTGGAAAGATCATCACGCTCGATCGCGACACGGTTCGATTTCCAAACGGCTCGATAGGCGAGATGGATCTCGTGCGACATCCCGGCGCGAGCGCCATCGTGCCGTTCCTGAGCGGTGTAGATGGCGAGGATCCGCAGATCCTGCTGCTGCGCCAGTACCGTTACGCGGCCGAGCAGTACCTCTACGAGGTGCCGGCGGGGCGATTGGATCCGGGAGAGTCGCCGCGCGACTGCGCCGCGCGCGAGCTGCGTGAAGAGACCGGCTGTACCGCGTCGACGATCGAGTTCTTGTTCACGATGTTCACGACGCCCGGCTTCACGGACGAGCGGATACACGTCTTCCTCGCAGCCGGACTCAGCCGTGGCGAGACCAGCCACGAAGCTGACGAATTCATGACCGTTGAAACGGTGACGCTCTCCCGCGCGCTGCGGTTGATCCAGGAAGGAGAGATCAAGGACGCGAAGACGGCGCTCGCGATCCTCTTCGCAGCGGGATTTCGCGCGAGACACTGAAGCCCGGTTCAGCGAGCAGGGCGGCAACTCAGCGGCGATCGTGTGTGTCAAAACTGGGACAGCCGGAGCCCTCCTGTCTCATGTTCCGTCGCGTTTTTTGGACAGTACCCCCTGGGAGCCGTGGCGGACCAGTTCGCATAAGCTATTTGGTTGCAAAAGCTTAACGCGATGGAACCTTTGGCGTCTAATGGGCATGCCGTCTGCTTTTGACGCGGTCGAACCACGTACTCGAGGAAATCGAAAATCGAATCTGTTCTGTCTGTCGGGTCGTACCCTTACAGCAGTGCCGAGGGGGCACGTTCATATGGCTGAGGTCGCAATCAAACGGGCGCCGTTGCCGGGAGCGGCGACAAGAGAGAGGCTCCGGACACAGGATGACGCAACCGTGGTGGCGGCGTTCCTCGGCGGCGAGGAGCGTGCCTTTCAGGAGCTGGTCGAGCGCTATCAGACGCGGCTGCTGAACTTCATCTATCGGACGATCGGGGATCGTGAGAAAGCCGAGGATCTCGTCCAGGAAGTCTTCATCCGGGTGTACCGTCATATCCATCGTTTCGACCGGACGAAGAAATTCTCGACGTGGGTCTACACGATCGCGTCGAACCTGGCGAAGAACGAGCTCCGCAATCGTTCGCGGAATCCGCTCGTGCTTTTTCAGACGATCAAGGGCAATTGGGACGAGGACGACCGGCCGCTGCAGTTCGAGGATCCGAGCGCGCGTCCGGACGACATGTTCCGTAAGCGGCACCTGCGCGCGCTGGTGGAGGAAACCGTGGCGCGGTTGCCCGAGCATCATCGGCAGGTGTTCGTGCTTCGCGAGCTCGAGGGCAAGTCGTACGAGGAGATCGCCGAGATCACCGACTGCAACCTCGGTACAGTGAAGTCGCGCCTCAATCGCGCGCGAACGGCGTTCGCCTCGATCATCGAACCAAAGATCGACTGACGGACGTTTGTCAATTTTGTGATCATGGGCGGGACCACTCTGGTGGTCCCGCCTTTTTTGTTCCCTCTCCCGTCCGGCACTTTGGCGCGCTATTCTGGAACCGCTCACCGAGCGGCGGGTACCGACTGACGAACGCCCGACCCGTAGCGAATCAACGGATGGATTGTCGCGAGTTTCGGAACAAACACGTCGCATTCGTCGACGACTTGCTGCCTGCCGTGGAGATGCATGCGATGCGGCAGCACATCGTGGCGTGCCTGCGCTGCGCTCGACGGGACACCGCGATCCGGCGAAGTCTTCTGCTCGTTCGTAATCTTCCAACGATCGAGCCATCGGCGGAGTTCAGGCGACGCCTCGATGCACGGCTCGCCGAGCTGGGTCCAGTGACGCAGCTAGGGATGATGGCGCCGCAACGGTCATTCGCTTCGATCAGTGCCTTCGTCGGGCTCGCGGCAGGTATAGCCGCGGTGGCGTACATGGCCATTCGAACGGCGACCTACTTTGCGCCGATGCGGTCGACCGGACCTGCCACGGTCGCGACGGTGCAGCGTGTGCCGGCGCCCATTCAGCCGACGATCGCTCCGGTGCCGAACGCGGCGTTCGTCGCCTCCGTGCCGACCGGGATTCCGGTGTGGCCGGCCATGCTGATGATCGGCGACGCACCGCTTCGCTTCGCGAACGCGGAATTCAGCGAAACGAGCCTGGAGCGATAGGCCAGCTTTAGAGAGGACGACGACCGGCGACAAGCCGGCATTTTTGTCTCCGGCCGTGACGCGATCGTATATTGCTCGCCATGTCCACCGCCGATCGTGATGACGCGAAGCTGCTGAGGGCGGCGCTGAAGAACGGCGAGTTCGCGGCCGTTTACTATTTTTACGGCGACGACGAGTACGTGAAGAACGAGCAGCTGCGCCGTCTGCTGGACGCCGCGGTCGATCCGGCGATGCGCGACTTCAATCTCGAGATGCTCCGCGGTTCGGACATCGATGCGGAGTCGCTCGCGTCGCTGGTACACACGCCGCCGATGATGGCGGAGCGCCGCGCGATCGTGTTGCGGGACGTTCACGCTCTCAAGCGGGATGCGCGGCACGCGCTGGACGACTACATCGCGCATCCATCGTCTGACGTGCTGCTCCTCCTGGTCGCGCCGGCAGGCGTCAAGCCGGACAAGACGCTGCTCGCGGCGTCGGTGTCGATCGAATTCGCGCCGCTCGCGGGTGAACGCGTGCCCAAGTGGATCACGTATTACGTCGAGCACGATTTGCGCTCGAGCATCACGGACGGTGCGGTCAGGCTGTTGCAGGAAGGCGTGGGCACCGAGCTCGCCCAGCTCAAAGTCGAGCTGGACAAGCTGGCCAATTATGTCGGCGACGGGCCAATCAACGAAGCGGCTGTTTCCGCGGTGGTCGGCGTGCAGGCGGGCCAGACGATGGGTGACTTCCTCGACGCGATCGCGCGAAGAGACGGCGATGCCGCGTTGAGCATGTTGGGTCACGTCCTGCAGCAACCGAAGACGAGCGCGGCGACGATGATCATGGCGCTGACCGCGCAGACGCTCGCCATCGGCTGGGTGCGAGCGGCGAGGGATCGCGGGACGCCTCCGGCCCGCCTCACGGGGGAGTTGTTCGGAGTGCTCAAGGAATCGGGCTCGGTATTCACGGGGCGATCGTGGGGCGAATTCGTCGCAACGTGTGTCCGCGCATCCGATCGCTGGACAGCCGCGGCCGTCGATGACGCGCTCGAAGCCTTGCTCCGGGCGGAATCGAACGCGAAGGAGAGCAAGCTCTCGTCGGACGAGCAAGTGCTTGCCACGCTGGTATTGTCAGTGTGCGGCGCGAAGTCGCGACGTCACGCTGCCTGAGCGATTGGTCGTATGTTGCGGACTATGCACCGATTCACCGTCATCCTCGCCGCGTTGATCGGCGCCGCAGCGCCGGTCCGATCGCAGGTTGTTTCGGGCCAAGCGGCGACCATGGACTCCGCGTTCGCACGCGCGCGTTCTCTCGTCTCGAGTGGCAACGGCGCGGCCGGCCGTCTCCTGGTGGACTCGATTCTCGCCGCGACCGATCCCGCGTCGCCGGCGTACGCCGAGGCGCTGTACTGGCACGGGATGCTGGCGGCAAACGACAGCGATGCCGAACGCGATTACCGCAGGATCGTCGTCGAGTACGCGCTCGCGCCGCGCGCCGCTGACGCACTCCTCCAGGTTGCCCAGCTGGAGTCCGCACACGGCGACCGATCGTCCGCCACGAATCACCTCGCTCGGTTCTTCGCCGAAAACCCGTCGCACCCGGAGCGGGCCAGGGCCGGCGCACTCCTGACCCGTCTGCTCTTCGAGCAGAACGATCTTCCCCGGGCATGCTCGGCGCTGCGGCAGACATTGGCGGTGCTTCCGGATTCCGCGGTCGAGTCGCGAAATCAGCTCACCTACTACGCGCCGCGCTGCACGGCGCTAGACGTGAGTCCAGGCTCGCGCGTCCCGGTGTCCGGGGGCGGCGGGGGCGGAGGCGGGGGACGCACGTCGTCCGACATCGGCGGCGCGCGCCGGGATAGCGTCGTGGCTCGCGCCGCGCCGGCGCGCTATACGTTGCAGCTCGCCGCGTATGGAACGAAGGCCGAGGCAGATCGCGTTGCCGAGAGGCTCCGGGCGCGAGACATCGACGCTCGTGTCGTGGGCACCAAGAAGCCGTTCCGTGTTCGCATCGGTCGCTATACGACGCGCGGCAATGCAGTGGCCGCGCAGCGAGAGCTCAGGTCCAAGAAAGTCACCGTCTTCGTGACGGACATCGAGCCCGAGGACAAGTGAACTCGACGACGTCCACGCCGTTGATGCAACAGTACCGGGAGATCAAAGGTCGGCACCAGAACGCGATCCTTTTTTTCCGGATGGGCGAGTTCTACGAGATGTTTTACGACGACGCGGAAACTGCCTCGCGCGTGCTCGGGCTGACGCTTACGTCACGCAACAACGGCGGCGCCGCGGACGTGCCACTCGCCGGCGTTCCGGTGAAAGCCGCCGCCGAATACGTGCGGCGACTGGTGCAGCAGGGCTTTCGCGTCGCGATCTGCGAGCAGATCGAGGACCCGCGGCTGGCCAAGGGCGTCGTCCGGCGCGAAGTGATCGAGACGGTTACGCCCGGCGCGGCGTTCTCGGACGAGTTGCTCGACGGCTCGCGGAACAACTTTCTCGTGGCCGTGCACGCGACGCCGGCGGGGCCGCGGGGCGGAGCGACCGAGACGGTGGGTGTCGCGGCAGCCGACGTGTCGACCGGCGAATTCCGATTGATCAGCGCCGCACCGGACGAGCTCGAACCACTGCTGGCGCGATTGGGGCCGCGCGAGATCCTGATGGCGAGCGGCACGCGATTGTCGCTGCCGCCATCGCGGGCAGAGGCGCTCATCACCGAGCGCGAGGCGTGGGAGTTCGACACGTCGCTCGCGACCGAGGATCTCGCGCGGCACTTCGGCATGTTGTCGCTCGACGGCCTGGGCATCGAGAGCGGAGATGTGCTCATACTCGGCGCGGCCGGCGCCCTGCTCCGATATCTCCGCGAGCTACAGCCCGCGGGACTTCCGCAGCTTGCGCGACCGATCGTCGAGCGGCGCGGCGGCGTCATGCCGCTCGACGAGATGACGCGACGCAATCTGGAGTTGGTGGAATCACTGCGCGGCGCCGGGGTCGACGGCACGCTCCTCTCGGTCCTCGATCGCACGAGCACGCCGATGGGCGCGCGGCTGCTGCGACAGTGGCTCCTAGCGCCGCTCACCGAGCGACGCGCGATCGAGGCACGACTCGACGCGGTGGGTGCGTTCGCCAACGACGGTATCGCGCGCGATGCGACGCGCGAAGCGATCGACGACGTTCGCGACATCGAACGGCTGGCGGCGAAAGCGGCCGCAGGCCGTGGCACGCCGCGCGAACTTCGCGCCCTGGGCGACTCCCTCGCCGCGCTGCCGGCGGTTGCCGCGGCCCTGGAACCAATCGCCCGTTCGGGCCGACTGGCCGACGTGTTGGCGACGTGGGATGATGCCGCCGTGACAGCGTCGCAGATCCGAAGCACGCTCGTCGAGCGCGCGCCCGCGGCGTTGGGCGAGGAGCCGACGATCGCCGCCGGTGTGGACGCGGAGCTCGACGGACTTCGCGAACTGCGCGACGGTGGGAAGGACGCGATCGCGCGGATTCAGGCGGAGGAACGGGCGCGGACGGGGATCGCGTCGCTCAAGGTCGGCTTCAACAAGGTGTTCGGGTATTACATCGAGGTGACGAACTCGAATCTCCCGTCGGTGCCGCCCGAGTACCAACGCCGTCAGACGATCACCTCCGGCGAGCGATTCGTCACGCCGGCCCTCAAGGAATATGAGGAGCGCGTGCTGACCGCGGCCGAACGCATCGAGGCGCGCGAGCGAGAGCTATTCGAGGCGTTGCGTGCCGGCGTTGGTGCCCAGATCGGGCGGCTCCAGCAGATCGCCAGGGTCATTGCCGAGCTCGACGTGTTGAGCACACTGGCGGAAGTGGCGGCCCGAGAGGGCTATGTCCGGCCGCTTATTGAGGATGGCTTCGAGCTCGAGGTCATCGGCGGCCGGCACCCGGTCGTCGAACGAATGATGCCGCGGGACAAATTCATTCCGAACGACCTCCATCTCACGCCGGACGCCAGGATGATCATTCTGACGGGGCCGAACATGGCGGGTAAATCGACGATTCTCCGCCAGATCGGGCTCATCGTGCTGATGGCGCAGATCGGCAGCTTCGTTCCGGCGCAATCGGCGCGCATCGGGACGGTCGATCGCATCTTCACACGCGTGGGCGCGAGCGACAACCTCGTGCGCGGACAGTCGACGTTCATGGTGGAAATGAGCGAGACGAGCGCGATTCTGCACACCGCGACGGCGCGGAGTCTCGTGCTGCTCGACGAGATCGGGCGCGGCACGGCGACGTACGACGGCGTTTCTATCGCCTGGGCGGTGTCGGAGCACCTCCACGATGCGATCGGCTGCAAGACCGTGTTCGCGACGCACTACCACGAGCTCACCCAGCTTGCCGGCGAACTCGCCGCGCTGCGCAACTACAACGTCGCCGTGCGAGAGAGCGACGACCGGATCCTGTTCCTGCACCGGCTCCAGCCTGGAGGCGCCGATCGATCGTACGGGATCGAAGTCGGGCGACTTGCCGGATTACCCCACCCGGTGATCGCACGGGCGCGGCGGATGCTCAAGTTGCTTGAAGGCGAGGGCGAACAATTGGTGAGCGGCCTGCAGGCGCATGCGGGAGCCGCGCAGCTGTCCGCGCGAGGTCGGCCGGCGGCGGACCAGCTCGCATTGTTCACGCCCGCCACGCATCCGCTCCTGGACCAACTGGCGTCGACCGACGTGAATGCGTTGACGCCAATCCAGGCACTGACGCTCCTCGCCGAACTGAGCGACGCGGCGAAACGCGCGCTCTGACGGCCGGCTTTCCGTCGCGGCACCGACCGGGAATACGTACATTTCGCCGCTGAGCACTTACCCGTCCTCTGGCAATGCAGCGACATACCAAGCCATACGAAAGCGTGCTGGCGTTGATCGGATGGACGCCGCTCATTCGCCTGAATAAGGTGACCCGAGGGATCCGCACGCCGGTGTATGGCAAAGCGGAATTCTTCAATCCCGGCGGCTCGATCAAGGACCGCATCGGCGGACCGATCATCGAGCAGGCCGAACGTGAAGGACGGCTCAAGCCCGGCGGTACCATCGTCGAAGGCACGAGCGGCAACACCGGCGTCGGGCTCGCGATCGCCGCGGCTTTAAAGGGTTATAAATGCATCTTCACGATGCCCGACAAGATGTCGCAGGAGAAAGTGCGACTCTTGAAGGCGTTCGGCGCCGAGGTAATCATCACGCCGACGGCGGTGCCGGCCGATCATCCTGACAACTACGTGATGATGGCGAAGCGCATCGCGCACGAAACACCCAACGCGGTGCTCGCCAATCAGTTCTACAACGACGCCAACCCGCAGGCGCATTTCGAGACGACCGGTCCCGAGATCTGGGAGCAGACGGAAGGCCGCGTGACGCACTTCGTATACGCGGCGGGCACCGGGGGCACGATCACGGGTGTCGGACGCTACCTCAAGGAAAAGAATCCGCGCGTGCAGATCATCGCCGGCGATCCGGTCGGTTCGATCCTGGCCGAGATGTGGCGCACCAAGGGCGAGGGAAAGCCGGAGGGTGTGCCGTACAAGGTGGAAGGCATTGGGCAAGATAAGGTGCCCGGCACCCTCGACATGGGGATCGTCGACGATTTCATGACCGTGAGCGACAAGGAGTCGTTCGCCATGGCGCGTCGACTCACGCGTGAAGAAGGGTTGTTCGTCGGAGGGTCGACCGGTTTGATCGTGCACGTGGCATTGCATGTGGCGCGTCGCGTCGACGATCCCAACGCCCTCGTCGTAGCGGCTCTTCCCGACACCGGTGAGCGCTATTTGTCCAAGCTGTACAACGACGAGTGGATGCGCGAAAACCAGCTGCTCGAGGCGGATCGGACGACGCTCGCCTCACTGCTCGGCGTCAAGAGCCGGGATGGCGGCGAGATGCCGGTGATCGTGAGCGTTGCGCCCGGGGCGAGCGTTCGCCAAGCGCTCCGATTGATGTCGCTGCACGATGTATCCCAGCTGCCGGTGATGGACGGCACGAACTGCATCGGCTCGGTGAGCGATTGGTCGCTCTCGGCGAAGAGCCTCGAGGACGGCAAGCTGCTCGATGCGTCGGTGAGCCAGGTCATGGACGCGCCATTCCCGATCGTCGACGTCAACCAGCCCGTGGACAGCGTGGCGAAGCTGCTCTCGAAATCGAATCCGGCTGTCCTCGTGCGTTCGAACGGCTCGCTCCAGGGTATCGTCACGCGCTCGGACATGCTCACCTATATGATGGCCCGATGAGCCTCCGGATCATCGTACTGATGGGCGGGACGTCGTCCGAGCGAGACGTGTCGTTGGCGACGGGAATCCGGTGCGCCGAGGCACTGCGCGCATGCGGACATCGGGTCACCGCCGTCGATCCGTCGAGTGGCGAGATCAGCGAGTCGGAGCAGCGCGCTCTTGCCGGCGGCGCCGTCGTGCAAGCGGCGCCGCCGCCGCAAGAAACCCTTCGGCGCATGGCGCGCGAAGCGCTGCCGCGCATTGCGGGCTTGCTGCCACGCCGCGGTGACGCCGACGTGGTCTTCCTTGGTCTCCATGGCGGGGCCGGCGAGGACGGGACGATCCAGGCGATGCTCGATCTGGCGGGCGTCCCCTACACCGGCAGCGGTCACCTTGCCAGCGCGCTGGCCATGGACAAGGATCTCTCCAAGCAGCTGTTTCGGCAGGCGGGCGTGGCGACGGCGAAGTGGCTCATGGCGCCGGCATCGCCGGCCCAGGTCGAGGCGTCGCTGGGGTTGCCGGTCGTCGTCAAACCATCGAAGCAGGGTTCGACAGTCGGGCTCTCGATCGTGAAGGAGGCCAGTGAGCTCGAGGCGGCAGTGGCCGCGGCGTTCGAGTTCGACGACGAGGTCATGATCGAAGAGTTCGTGGCCGGGCGAGAGCTCACCGTGGGGATCCTCGGCGGCGAGGCGCTTCCTGTTGGCGAAATCGTCCCGAAGCACGAGATTTACGACTACGAGTGCAAGTACACGCCGGGAATGGCTGACGAACGATTCCCTGCCGCGCTGACCTCGGATGAGACAGCTCGCGTTCAGGACGCCGCGCGAAGAGCTTTTCGCGCATTGAAGCTTGGCGGTTGTGCACGGATCGATTTCCGAATGGCGCCCGATGGCGAATGCTATTGTCTGGAGGCGAACACGCTCCCGGGCATGACGCAAACGAGTCTTGTTCCGCAGGCGGCAGCCGCGGCCGGTCTCTCGTTCCCCGAGCTGTGCGATCGCATCGTGAAGCTCGCATTGGCGCATCGCGGAGGCGACTGAATGACACAGCTCACGAATTCGACTGCCGCGCTCGCCGGCATTCCGGCGGGCCTGCAGTCGCAGGGGGTCTGGGCCGGTCGCCGACAGCTATTCGTGCGTTTTGCCGCCGAGGCGGAAACGGCGACGATGTACACGGCGGACGCGCTCGCTGGTGAAATGCGACGCGCGACCACGCGTTCGGCATTCCACTCGATCTCGATCACGGGCCGCGATCCGCTCGCCAACGTGGAGTATCTCTGTTCGGCTTTCGAGAAAGCGGAGTGTACGCTGCCGGTAATGCTCGACGGAGATGGGCAGCGTCCGGAAGCGATCGCTGGGCTGCGCGGAATCATCACGCTGTCGCAGGTGTCTCTCGACGGTTCCGCGATCGGCGCCACCGAGGACCGCGCGTTCGACACCATCCGAGCCGCCGCGGCGGTCGGCATGCAGCACGCGCTGGTGGTGTCCGTGGACGATCGCAGTTCTGATGCAAACATGCTGCGTCTGGTGGAGCGCGCTCATGCGGCGAGTGTTGCAACCATGGTCATCATTCACCCGGGGACGACCACTCCGGTCGACCGCGATCGGCGGTGGACGATGCTCTTCGAGCGCGCTGCGGCTTTGCACGGCGACGTTCGGCTCGTGCTCAAACTTCCCCCGCCAACGGGAATGCGTTGAGACCGGTTCGCCCGGTGACGGGAACCAGCAATTCCAAGTCGTGTTAGTACATTATTGTCACTCTTCAGTCCGCGCTTGATGTATGTCATCGACGTCCGCCACTTCTGAGCACGACAGCGCCAGGCTGACGCCGGCTGTGCAGGCATTCATCGCGATCACCATCGCGGTGATGTTCGTGCAGACGGCGGTCGGGCTCGCGGACATGAGCGACTGGCTCGGATTCGACGCCAGCCGGCTGCCGGGACGTTGGTGGACGGCGCTGACGTACCTGTTTGTGCACGCCGGCGTGGCCCATCTGCTGGTGAACCTCTACGCGCTCTACCTGTTTGGTCCCCGTCTGGAGCGGCAGTGGTCGCGTGATGGTGGCGCCGGGTCGAAGCGCTTCACATGGTTCTACTTGCTGTGCGGACTCGGCGGTGTCGCGTTCCAGGTGCTGTTCATGCGCGGCGGTGGCGCGCTCATTGGGTCGACGGCGGCAGTGTTCGGCGTGATGATCGCATACGCCATGCAATGGCCCGACGACGACATGTACTTCCTCTTCGTCGTGCCGGTGCGTGTGCGGACGCTCGCGATCGGCCTCGTCCTGGCCAGCCTGCTGATCGGCGTCGTCACGACGGGCAGTGGTGGCGGCGTCAACATCGCGTACTGTGCGCATCTTGGCGGTGCCATCACAGGGTACATCTACATGCGGATGGCGACGTCGACCGGGATCGAACACGTACAGCAGCGAGTGGCCAACCTGCCGGACGCCGACGAGCCGCCTCGCGCGATCCCGCGCAACATGCCGCGCCGCGAGCGCGGCGATGAAGTCGACGACATCGTGGCGAAGAGCAAGGCCATCGTCGGTAAACGGGTCGCGTCGGTCTCGCCCAAGACTCGACGCGGCGAGGCGCGGGCCGACGAGCTGAACCGCGTGCTCGACAAGATCTCGCAGCACGGGATCGAGAGCCTCACGAACGACGAGCGCCGCGTGCTCGAAGAAATGTCCAAGCGGCTGCGCGACAGCTGATCGATCGGACAGGGCTCGTTCAGACAACAGGATAAAAAAGAGCCCCCCGGACTATGCCGGGGGGCGATGCCGCCACGCCGTTCTCGCGGCGGCGATGACCGGCGCATAGCGCCGGCCCGTGGCCAATATGAAGTACGGTACACGGTTCCGCCAGCGAAGATCCTTTCCATCAGTCAACATTGTTTACTCCGCCGCCACGCTCTTCGCGCCGCTCGCGGCGATTGCATCATGTAGCAAAAGGCGTGCATTCTTGACCGATGCCAAGACCAGAGCTCCTCGAGACGTTTCCCAACCCATATCCGGGCCGCGAGTACGAGATCGCCATGGAGTGCCCGGAGTTCACATCGCTTTGTCCGATCGGCGGAATCGAGACGGACGCCGACGAGCTGAAAGCGCTGGCCGGCGGTGCACCGGACTTCGGCACGATCCACATCACGTACGTGCCGGGCGAAGTCTGCATCGAGCTCAAGAGCCTCAAGCTCTACCTGTGGAGCTTTCGGAACGACGGCATCTTCTACGAGCGCGCGGTCAATCGGATTCTCGACGATTTGTCGGCGGTAACCAAACCCCGGTGGATGGAGGTCGTAGGTGATTTCAACATTCGCGGCGGGATCAAATCGGTCATTCGCGCGCGCGTCGGCGCCACTTCGTCGAGCCGCTAGCGGCTGCCTGTTGACGCTCGGTGTCGCCGCGGGCTGCCGGTCCTCGGCGTCGCCGGTGCCGCGGACCGGTCCATCGGCGGCGATGGCGAATGGGCCGGCGATTGCGCCCGCGATCGACGCCATCACGGAAGCCGATCTGCGACGCGACATCTTCGCGATGGCCGGGGACTCGATGCGCGGCCGCGAAGCGGGGACGCTCGACGAAATGCGCGCGACTGGGTGGATCGCCGAGCAGGCGCGGCAAGCCGGCTTGCAGCCTGCCGGCGACGACGGCACCTTCTTCCAGTGGTGGCCGATGCGGCGCACGGTGCTCAGTGCCAACAGCCGCATCTCCGTGGCGGGACACGAGCTGCAGTTGTGGAAGGACGTGGTCGTGCTCACGCCGGGCGCGCCCGGCGTAGATCTCCCGCTGGTGTTCGTGACCGATACGACCGAACTGGCAAGCGCAGACGTCCGGGGGAAGGCCGTGGCGATGGTCGTGTCGGCACTCGACACCCAACCACCCGCGCGATTCACGATTCGCGGTAATCCGCAATCGACGACGACCGCGATGCTCCGGCAGCGGGCCACGCAGATCGCGCGGGCGGGCGGTGCGGCCGCGGTGTTCGTGTCCGACGACTCGCCGGGCACGGATCAGACCTTCAACGCCGCGGCGGTCGTCGCGTCTCGCGGTCCGTATGCGATCGATTCGGCCGGCGGGCCGGCCGGCGCGTTCGCGCGCGCGGCACAGCAAGCCGCACAAGGCGGAGGTCGCGGTCGCGGCAATACCCAGGCGATTCCGACGTTCTGGCTGCGACACGAGTCACTCGATGGCGTCAAGTCACCGAATGCGCGACTCGCGGCATCGGTCTCGAGCGAAACGTTCCACTATCCGTCGGGAAACGTGATCGGAATCGTGAAGGGCACGGATCCGCGACTGAGCACCGAGTACGTGTTGTACAGCGGCCACCAGGATCACGACGGCGTGCGCTACCCTGTAAACGGCGACTCGATCTGGAACGGAGCCGACGACAACGCGAGCGTGAGCGTGGCGATGCTGGCGGCAGCGCGGGCGTTCGTGAAGCATCCGGCCGCTCGTCCCATCCTGTTCGTGTGGCACGGCGCGGAAGAGCGCGGCCTGCTCGGCTCGCGCTGGTTCGTGAATCATCCGACGGTGCCGCGCGGCCAGATCGTCGCGGTACTGAACGGCGACATGATTGGACGAAACGATCCGGACAGCGCGGCGCTACTGGGTGCACAGCCACCGCACCGGAATTCGATCGCACTGGTGGAGGCGGCGCTGCGGGCCAACGCCGAGCTCACGCATTTCAAGCTCGACACGATCTGGGATCGGCCGACCCACCGCGAGGGCTGGTACTTCCGGAGCGACCACCTGCCCTACGCGCGCGCCGGCATTCCGGCGATCATGTTCAGCACCTTGCTCCATCCCGACTACCACACGCCGCGCGACGAGCCATCGCGGATCGACATCGCGAAGCTGGCGAAGATGACGCGGTGGATGTACGCCACGGGATGGATCGTAGCGAACGCGGCGCAGCGGCCGGACGTCATTCCGGGGTTCAAGCTCGAACGCTGAAGGCGCGGACAAAGCGCGCGAAAACAAGAAACGCTCGAGCCTGGCCCGAGCGTTTCTTGTGTCCCGCAATCCCTCAAGCGCGGGATCGGGCAATCAGAACGTGTAGCGCATCGTGAGCTGCATGTTGTAGCCGATGTTGCTGGCGAAATCGTATGGTCCACGCGAGCGTGCCGTTGCGTTGAACGTGTACACCGGCATCGACTGGTTGATGGGTCCCGGCGTCCGGGCAATCGAACCGCTCGCGGTATTTCCGGACAGGATGGTCTGCTGCGGGAACGCGCTCAGCGTGGCGCCGTACGTCTTGCCCCAGTCGCGGGCGCGCCCGTCGATGTGCTGGAGCAACTCGCCGGTGACGTTCGCGATGTTGATCACGTCGAGCATGATCGTGAAGCTCTGGCCTCGCGTGGTCGGCACGGACTGCGAGAATGCGAGGTCCATACGATTCTGCCAGGGCGTGCGGCAGCTGTTGCGGGTCATGATCTTGCCGCGCTGTTTGTTGAGGCACTCCTGGCTGGAGATGAACTTGTTGAAGTCCTGCGCGGCCGCGGCATCCTGCGTGAATACGCCAGCCGCCGTCATCGAGCCGATCTTGATCTCGTTCGGATCGGTGGCGTCCTTGGGCACGTAGATCGGATCGTTGCCGTTGTAGCCGTCGCCGTTGAGATCGTTGGACGAAACGTAGGTGATTGGGCTGCCCGAAATGCCTTCGTAGTACAACGTGACCGACGACGTGTATTTGCGCCACGGCAGCGTATAGATCGCGTTGGCCATCACGCGGTGTGGGCGCTCGAATGCGGAGTGCGTGAGCTGGTCCTCGGTCTCGAGGCCTGAGTACTCGCGACCGTTGCGCCAGTTCGAGATCGCGCGATCGGACGTCAAGCTCTGGACGTCCTTTGCCTGCATGTACGTGTACGACCCCGTCAGGTTGAGCGAGCGACCGAAGGTCTTCCGGAGCTGGGCAGAAAGCGTGTAGTTGTAATCCTTCGATTGGTTAGTCACGTAGATGGCGCCTTCGGTGAAATTCACGCCGTTGACGCTCGTGATTGCGTGCTGGTTGTCGTTCCGGATATTGCCGTTCGCCAGAATGGTGTCGGCGTAGAGGATCCGACCATTGCGATCAGTGTACGGCTGGCCGTTGACCAGTCGCGGCCCGATCAGATTGAGATCACGGATCCGTACTCCGTTGATCGCGTGCCGGTACAATGCCTCGAACGTCGCGATGACGCCGTAGGGCAACTGCTTGTCGAAGCCGGCAGAGGAAACGAAGTACTGCGGATACTTGAAGTTCGGGTCATTGAGGTTTACGCCGATGGTGCCGGCGGCGCCTGAAGCCGGCGGCTGTTGATTGAGGCAGGCGTGCGGCATGTTCGCCTCGTCGACCGTGAACGCCGGCACGCTCGTTCCCGTGCACGACAATCGGACGAGTCCCAGGCCAGAATTCTGCTGAGCGTTGGCGAGCAGGACGAATGGGGGCGGACCGGTGAAGACGCCGACGTTGCCGCGCAACTGCGTCGTCTGATCGTGATTAATGTCCCAGTTGAAGCCGATGCGTGGCGAGAAGTAGGCCCGGGTCTTGGGGCGCCACGACGTATGCATCTCGACGCCCTTGGCCGCGGCCAACTGCGTGATCTTGGCGTTCTCGCTGGGCTTGATCGATGGATTCGGCACGTCGGCGCGGAGACCCGCCGTCACCGTGAAGTTGCCGCGCAGCGCCCACTGATCCTGGGCGTACAGGCTCGACATGTCGGTGGTGAAATCCGCCGGAATGTCCTTAGGGTTGCCGCTGTTTGAATATCCGATCGCGTAGCCAGACGGCTTGAGCTGATTCAGCGCCGCGATGTTGGGGAATACCCAGACGCCACCGAGGCCTTGCGGGAATTGGTCAAACACGTGGACGTGCTCGTAACGCGCGCCGAACGTGAACGTGTGATCACCGTACGGCAGCGTGACGTTGTCGGAGAGCTCGTAAATGTCCTGATCCAGCTTGTTGCCGATCGAGAACTGCTCGGTACCGAAGGTGATGGCGGCCGTGGGATTCGTGACGGCGGTGCCGGTGGCGGTCGTGGGCACCACGCCGACGCTCATCTCAGGGGTGATCTGCGGAACGAGCCGGTTCTCACGGATCTGGTTGAAGCCGGCGAGCACCTCGTTCTGCGTGCCACTCGAGAAATTCGAGTAGAGCTGGAGCGCGGTGGAGTTGTTTGTGTTGACGCCGTTGAACTTGTTCGAGCCGAGTTTGAAGCCGGTGTTCTGCGTCAAGGGGTCGTTGCGGAAGGTGTTGCTGTTTCGGGAGAACGCGACGCTCTCGGTGCGGTTCGCGATCTCGCGAACGACCAGGCGGTGAACGTCGTTGATCTGCCAGTCGATGCGCCCGAACAGGTTCCGCAGGGGATTGCTATTGTCGATCTTTCCGGCCGTTCCGGGATCGAAGCCCATCTTGTCCTTGATGATCTGCTGCACCAGCGCGATCGAGTCCGGCGAGATGTTGAGGGTCGTCCCGGTCGCGCCGGCGGCCTGCCCGACGAACGCGCCCGTCGCGCCACTCGTGCGCTCCTGCCATTCGGGAGCGAGGTAGAAGTGGAGCTTGTCGCGAATAATCGGCCCACCGAGCTGAAAACCGTACTGTTTCACGTCGAGCTTGGTGTTGCGGAAATTGGCCGAACTGAAATTCTCGTTGCGGAAGTTGTACAGCGCGCCGCCGTGGAATTCGTTGGTCCCGCTCTTGGTGACGGCGTTCACCAGCATGCCCGTGAAGTTGGCCTGCCGCACGTCGGTGGGCGACATCAACACGCGGAATTCCTTGATCGCGTCGGGCGAGATCAGTCGGCCGTTGCCGGAAGCGCCGGGTTGGCCACCCGACGAATTCAGATTGAAGCGGTCGTTCTGGCTCGCACCGTCGATGTTGAAGGAGTTGTACCGGTTGTACTGCCCGCCGGCGCTCGGACCGCCGGACGACGGGATGACGACTTGGGGGGTGAGCTTGACGAGGTCGGTGAAGTTGCGCCCCAGCATCGGCATCTTGCTGATGATGGAATCCGCGACCGACGTTCCGACCCCCTGGTGCGAGGGACTGAACGTGCTCGTGCTGCCCGTCGACGTGACCTGGACGGACGTCAACGTCACGGCACGCGACGTGAGGCGCACGTCGACTCGCGTCGTCGTCGACAATGAGACGGTGACGTCGTTGATCTCGTTCGGCTCGAAGCCGATGCGCTTGACGGTGACCGTGTACGGTCCGCCGACCTCCAGGCCCTGAATCAGGTAGTAGCCGTTCGCGCGGCTACGGGTTGCACTGCGGAATCCGGTGGCCCGGTTGACGACGCTGATTTGCGCAGCTTCGACCGGCTGGCCCTGCTCGTTCGTCACGGTGCCGCCAACGGCGCCGCTCGTAACGCCTTGCGCGGGGAGCGCCATCGCGCCGCCAATGGTCGCCACGATCAACGCGGCGGACCGAAGGGTCCAACGAGAAATATTCATACGGTGGATGTACCTCGAGGAGATTGATGCCGCCCGTCGGCATCGATCGGGCGTCCACCCGCACCGGGAGTGGTGCCGGGTGGATGGTTCACAGTTTGGGAGTGCGGAGGCCGATCCGGTCTGGCGGGCTGGTAACGGCGGTGTCACCACGGAGGTTTTCCGCCCGCCCGCATGCGGAAGTACGAGAACTGCGAAAATGCAGGATGGATGAGCGAGGACAATGTATTGAGGATATGCGGCCTTGGCGAGATTTTTTCGATCGGCGTCGGCTCTCGCTGTATCAAACACAGCGATGGCCGGTTCGCGTCACCGCGGGCACGTGGCGTTGTGCCGGCGGATGGGTACCAACGAACGACAGTGAAGCGCGCCAGTAGACGCAAAGCCTTTCGCGCGTTGACTTGGCGCGAATAGACCGAATAAATTCAAAGGCTTACGGCTAGGTAGCTCAGTTGGTAGAGCAGCGGACTGAAAATCCGCGTGTCGGCGGTTCGATTCCGTCCCTAGCCATTGCGCCGCTGATTGTCGACGTGGGACTCGCGCGGCAGCGCACGACCGCCTCTCGCGGTAGGCGCAGCTATTGGTACTGGATGTACAGCGGCTTGGGGTTGAGCGCCAATACCTCGGCCGGCGTCATCAACCGACTCCCACGCTTCTTCGTATCGTTGCGATAGAAGAGTTTGAATCCAGTATACTCAACGGGATAGCTGTACACGTACGCGCGATAGGACTCCCGCTTGAGGTGCGGCGGGCCCCACCCGTCCATGTCGATGACAATCTGCACCCGCGGGTCGAGCTTGATCCGCTTGTAGCCGGTCAGCATGTCGCGCGTGAATCGGTGCACTACCAGAATCTTGGGCGGAAGCTGCTCGCGTGTCACGAGATCCTGTAGCAGCGACGACGCGTAGTTCACGTCCTCCGCGTCGTAGGTCCCGATCCGCGTTCCAGGGACGTGGCCGTGCTTCATCGAGAATTCCGGGTCGATCGCGAGATGGACGTCCGGACGCTTGAGGAACGGTGTGAGTCGAGGCAGTTCTTCCTGTAATGTCCCCTGCCCCACCTGCACGTCCAGAAACAACAGGGCGTTTTTCGACTTTGCCCAGCCGTAGACTTTCTCGATGAGCGCGCTGTCCATTCGGGCGCGGTACTTACCCGCCGTTCCTGGACTTCCCTGCGCCACGACCGCGATCAGGTGCAGCGCCGGCTGCACTGACGTCTCCGGGTCCGCGGCGTTCCATGCCTCAACCTCGCGATCCAGCTTGGCGAGCATCTGGTCCGGCGGCAGCTCGCCGAGGATGCCCATCCGCTTCGACAACGGATTGCCGTAGAAGGCGACGATTCGCTTAGCCGGGAGAATCGAGCCGGGAAGTGGATCCGGCGCATCCACGGGCCATTTGGGCTCCTCGACCACCCTTTTCGGCGTGGCCGTTCGCGGGGCGGATGCCCTGGATTTCGGTTTGGCTGCTTTGCGCTTCACCGA
>Ga0310811_10003499_pt1 | contig 19742 bp, 14 predicted proteins | sample YCmetagenome_FD_207642 | JGI IMG/M metagenome (GOLD analysis project Ga0310811, IMG submission 207642) | Soil microbial communities from experimental microcosm in Duke University, North Carolina, United States - YC | ecosystem: Engineered > Artificial ecosystem > Soil microcosm > Unclassified ...
TCGACCGCCGGCGCAAGGAGGACGCGGCGCGGTTCCGGCCGCCGCTTCCGGTGGTGCCGCACATCGATTCCGCGACGATCCGGGAGACCGTGCGCGGCCGCCTCACCCTGGACCAACAGGGCACCTACACCACTTCGCTCGATCCGGTGGAGGGCGCGCTTTCCGTCGCCATGACCTTCGGCAGGCCGGATCAGGACCGGCTCCGCTCCTATCGGGACAAGTATCAGATCAGCGGCCACGACGTCGAATTCTCGGCGGGTTTCGCCGTCCTGGTCGGCGAAGCCGGCGTGCGGTTCGAGGGGACACGGTTCCCGGGCGGGGTGATCCCGCTCTCCGGTCGGGTCGTCGACCAGCCCTTCCTGGCCACGCCGGACGCCCGCACCGGCGCCCACTGGCGGTTCGAGGCGAAACACCGCCTGCGGAAGACCGGCATCGACTCGCTGCCGCTGTGGCTCACGCCGTCGCTGGAGCCGGAATCCGACCAGCGCACGGTGAACCTGGAGCTGCAGTGGGTGGCCTTCGGACCGGCGGAGGAGCCGCTCGAAATCGACCAGCTCGGCCCGCTCACCGTGCGGGTCCCGGTGTCCTGGGGAAACGTCGAGAGCGCGACACAGGGCGGGAACATGGGTATCGAGGAAGACCCGGACAATCCCGGTGAAATGGTTCGTGTACTGGAATGGCGGCGACCATCGGTCGGCGACGACGACAAACGGCGACGCCGCATCACGCTGGTGATCCGGTTCGAGAACCGCATCAGCATGGACGAGGAGATCCGGGGCAGCGTCGAGGCGACCTTCAAGGGTTCCCTCTCCGGCCTGCACGCGCTGCAGATCCATCACCCCCTAGGCGGCAAGCGGACCGACTACCGCAGACGCACGGCCCGCACCCGGGTGACGGCGGAATTCGGCCTGAGCCTGGCCGGACTCCGCTACCAGGATGTGCGGATGGTGCCCGATCGGAACCGGAACGAGGACGCGAACCGCAACGAGACCGATCCGTTCCCGGGCGTCATTCCCGATCACGAGACGGTCATCGCGCTGACCAATCTGATGAGCGACGACGGCTACTACGTCAAGCGGATCATCGAAAACCCGCCGCGGACCGGTGGCCGCGCCGACATCGTGAACCGATACTGGGACATCGCGGGACGATACTACGACGGTGTATACCCGGTGGACTTCAACCTGAGCCTGACCGGCGAAGAGATCTACCACCACGACATCCGCCCGGAAGCCGGAAACACCAAGGTGCGGCTTTCCGTCCGGGGCGCTTACGCCAATGCCGAAATGGAACGCGCGATCGAGCAACGCTGGGATGCGCTGCACGCGCTGACCGCCGAGACGCTCAAGCGGCGGAGCCGGACGACCACCCGGATGTCCCCGGACACGCCGGCGGAAAACCTCGTCCCACCCCAGCGGAACTTCGGCGAGCCGTCCGGCCCGCAGGTCACCGCCGAGCCGGCGCGCCCGGAAACCCTGAGCAAGAAGCTCGACCAGCTGACCGAGGCGCTGCTGGCGGGCCGCATCTCGGAGGACACCTACCGCCAGATCAGCGCGCGGATCGAGCGGGAACTCGGAGGAGAATAGCGATGGACTGGCAGTGCGCGGAGTGCTATGCCCGGGGCGCCGAGGCCAACGCGGAAGTGGTCTGTCACCACTGCGGAAAACCTTTGTGCGGCAACGACTGGATGGGGTTGGAGGATAACGCGTTCAGCGACGTGCCGGGCCCGCTGACGCGGTTCGGCTTCCACTGCCGGGAATGCTGGCAGCGGCATCACCCCGGAGTCAAAGCCCGGGCCGGTGGGACGGCGGAATGATCCGGGTAGAACTGACGCCGGACCGGATGTTCGAGGGCCGGGACACCGAGTTGACGATCCGGCTCACCAACGTCGGAACGGGTCCGTGCACCTCCGTGGTGTTCAAGCTGAAGCTGCCCAGCGAGATCGTCTGCCTGCTGGGCAGGACCCGGGTCGAGGTGGACCGGATTCCGCCCGGTGGGATTTTCGAACACCGGCTCGGGGTGCGCGCGCTCGCCGCCGGCCGGTGGGCCGCCACCAGCACGAACTTCTCCTACCGGAACCACCACGGCAGGTCGTGCCGGGAATCGGCCTTCTCACTGCCGCTCACCGTCGAGCCCGCGCCGTCCGCCGCGCCGGAACCACAGCTGACGGTGCGGCTCGGCACCCGGCAGTTGCCCTATGACGAATGGGCGTCCGTGGCAGGCACCGTGCACAATTCCGGGGAAACCAGCATCACGCGGGGACAGCTGAGCATCTCCGGTCCGTTCGAGGGATACCAGCATGTCTCCGACTGGGAATTCGGCCCGCTGACTCCGGGCGAGACCGGGGATTTCTCGTTTCCCGTCCGGGCCGGCGCGCGCGGCCTGGTGCCGGTGCGGATCAGCACGACGTTCTCCGACGTGTACGGGCGGAGCCGGCGCCAGGTGCAGAACGGGACCATCCAGGTGGCGGCTTCCGGAGCGGACAGCACTCCGGAAAACGTCCGCGTCCTCTACCTCTCGGCCAATCCGATCGGCACGCGGACGCTCCGCCTGCAGCACGAACTGCGGAAGATCCGCGAGATAGTGCGGCTGGGGAAATACCGGGACAGCATCCAGTTGAGCGACTGCCCCGCCGCCCGCATCGAGGACTTTTCCCAGGCACTGCTGGACACCGGCCCCCGGATCGTGCACTTCTCCGGTCATGGGGCGCCGGACGGGCGCGTCTACTTCGAAAACGAGGTCGGTGCGCCCAGTTTCGGGTCCATCGAGGGCCTGGCGGACCTGCTCCGGCAGTTCGCGGACACCATCGAATGCGTCATCGTGAATGCCTGCGACAGCGAAATTCTGGCGCGAGCGGTGTCGCGTCACGTCGATTACGTCATCGGGATGCGGCAGGAAATCCTGGATCAGGCCTCGATCAAGTTCAGTATCGGGTTCTACCAGGCATTGGCCGCGGGTCGCCCGATCGAGGCGGCGTTCGAGCTCGGCCGCAACCAGGTGTGGGCGCACGACAACCTCGGGGATTCGTACCGGACACCGTTGCTGCTCAAGCGGAATGCTCAGGACGCGGGGAGGTGAATCCACGCTTGCTCGGTGAAACCCTTGGCGGGCAAGGTGACTTCGACGGCGGTGAACCCGGCGGTGGGCAGGTGATCGGCGATGACGTCCCGGTACAGGAAGTCCGGCACGATCAGCGCGAAATCCGCCTCCTCGCGTCCCGCCAGCGCGGTGCGCACGGCATCGCTGTCCAGCAGCCGGTGCACCGCGATGGTCGCCGCGCCGACCCAGCCGTTCGGGCCGGGCGCCACGTGACCACGGTGCAGCGCGATCCGGATCCGGACCCTGGCCCGCTCGGAGAGGTCGGAGTTCGTCTCCGCGAGCGCACCGCGCAGCCCTGCCACGAACCGGGGAATCACCACCGACTCGTCCACCCCGGCGGGCAGGACCGCGAACTCGCCGTCACCGGACTGCTGGAGATCGACGCCGCCGTCACCGATTCCGGCGTACCGGCGGGCACGGGCCAGCACCGCCACGAAGCGCTGCTGCGCTCGGGCTGCCTCGGGCGTGCGGAACCTGCTGTACCTCTGCATGTCGGCCGCGATGCACAACCGGACCGCACCGGGGCCGGTGGCGCCTTCCCCGGCCGCCGCGGGCGCCACGGTGCCGGTCCACCCTTCGGGCGGGCGCAGCGCGAACCGCACCGGTCCGGCCGCACGGCGGTGATCCCGCCGGCCACCGAGCGGTCCGGACCGGATCATGGTGGTGTCCAGCCGAATGGAACCGGTGAACCCGTCCGGCGCGACGGGTCCGCTCAGGGAGGCGTACACCTCGCCGACCCGGGGAATCGGCGTGCGCCCCTCGGGATCGCCGATCGTCCAGCCGAACAGGCCCGGGGACAGCACCGAAACCTCGGTCGATGCCGTCTCCGGCGTTTCCACGCGCAACTCGACCGCGTCCACGCGCGCGTCGTCGAAACGCATCAGGAGGAAGGCCGCGGCCGGCCATGAACGCGGGGGTGAGTCCAGTTCGAAACCCAGGCGCAGGCCGAACGAGGTGTCGGTTTCTCCCCGTACGGTCGGGGTCCACAGCTTGGCTGTCGTCACGGGACGGGCGGCAGATCGGACATCATGCGCTCGGCGCCGATCAGGAACGCGGACTGCGGCGCGATCAGCGCCAGCCGGTGCCGGCCGTGGGCGATCTCCTCCCTGGTCGCGCAGATCACGCCGGAGCACGACGGGTCGTCGGCGGCCTCGATCAGCTCCCGGGTGAGCGCCAGCGCCGCCCCGTCCACGGCCAGCAGGTCATACACGTCGAAGCGCCGCAACTGCTCGAAAGGTTTGCCGAGCACGGCTTCGGGACCCTCCACCACGGTCCGGACCATGGTGAAGGCGAGACCGTGCACCCGTCCGTCCAATGCGGACAGTCCGACCTCGCCGAGCTCCTCGGCCAGCTCGCGGCGCAGGCATTCGGCCGGCTCCTCCCGGTAGGCGCCGGTGTCGAACCATTTCACGAACCGCCGGAGCGAGCCGCCGGGCAGGAAGCCGCGCAGATCCCATTTCGTCACGGCCGCGCGCGGGCCGCCGCGCTCCTCGCGGAAGCCGAGCCGTTCGAGCACGCGCGCGGCCGGGGGAAAGTACTTGACCACGCCACCGGGCGGACCGAAGGCGCCCGGCCGGGACCGCGAATGAAAGAGCACGTAACGGTTGTCGTCCTTGATCCGGAGCAGCGTGCTGAACGAGATCCGGACCAGCGTGGCGGCCATGGCCTACGGTGGCACATCGCCGCGCGCTTGAGCAAGGTCGATCAAATCGCGGCGCAGCAACTCGCACCATGGTTTTTCTCCGAAGACACGGCGCGCGGCGTGCCGGCTGCACAGGTTTTCCGGGCAGCCGTAACCGGAGACGGCCGCGTCGCCCCGGGTTCCCCCGCGGCTGGCGAAGTCCTCCGCCGCGCCGCGCAGTTCGGCGAGTTCCGCCAGCAGCGCGACCCAGTCCGCGATCAGCGCTTCGCGCTTGCGCGTCGCCTCCACCAGCGACCGCCAGCGATCACCGAGTCCCCACTGGCTCGCTTCGCCCCGCAGTTCCCGGAACCGGCTGCAGATCCCGGCCCAGGCGTTTGGCTCGTCCACCGCCCCGCCCATGAGGACCATGATGGACGCCCCTGAAGTGATCTTCGCACCGGGCCTGGCCGAAGACGCGGAGATCAGGAGCGCGCTTCGCCGGATCCCGCCGGAGGCCTGGCCGGAGGCGATCGACCACATCGAAGTGGTGCGCCTGCTCGACGGCGGTCTCACGGGTTCCACGGTGGCGCAGGTTTTCCTGTGGTGCGGGCCGCACCGGCTGCTGCGCGTGGTGAAGATCGGCCCCGCGGCCGAACTCGCGGCGGAATGGCGGGCCTACCGCGAGGTGGTCGAACCGGTCCGCAACGCGTTGTGCGCGCCCATAGTCGCCGCCACGCGGGAAGTGACCACCGGCGCCGCGGTCAGCCCGTGGGACGGTCCGTCGGCGCTCGTCTACGACCACGTGGGCCAGTACGCCGGTGCGCCGGAGGACGAGGTGGCCACCCTGGAAGAACTGGCCCGTGCCGCTTTCCGGGGATCGCCGGGAGCGTTTGCGAAAACCGTGGCAGCGATCGGGGAACTGTTCTCGGGCACGGCCCACGTTTTCTACCACCGGTATGCGATCCACCCGGCGCCGTTGTCCTTGCGGTTCGCCAACCTCGAACTCGGTCCCAATGTGACCGTGACGGTCGACTCGCTCGACGGGGAGCTGCTCCACCATGGCCCCGTCGACCCGGGGCAGGCCCGCTCGGCACGGCTGGCCGACGACGAAGTGCTGTTGCGTTCCGTGCGCGGCACCGGTCTCCGGGACGGAGATCTCCTCACGCTCGGCGAACTGCGCCCCCACAAGGTCACCCGCAGCGGTTCGCTGATCGCGCGCGGCGACCACATCGTCGTGGAGATCGAGCCCGAGCACGGCCGCCCGAACGTGGTCGAACGCCTGGCGGAAAGGTCCAGCATCGCGGTGTGCGGCCGGATCACGGCCACCCGGACGACGACGCACCGCCGCCGGTTGTGGGCCGTCACCGGTGAACTCGACTCTGACCCGTTCGGCGCATTGCCCCAGGTGCTCACGGAATCGGTCGAAGGACGCGTGTTCTCCCCCGTGCACGGCGATCTCAACCCCCGCAACGTCCTGTGTACCGCCGGGCGCCCCTACCTGATCGACTACGCCAGGGCGGCCCGCGACCGTCCACATCAGACGGATTTCTGCTGGTTGGAGATCGGGCTGGTGCGCGACGTCTTCGCCGAGGCGGGCCTGCCCGCGCTGCTCGGCCTGCAGCGCGCGCTCGGCTTCGCCGCCCACCTGCTCGACCTGGGCGCTGACGGAGACCGGGCGGGGCAGGCCTGTCGCGATCTGGTGGACACGGGCCTGTGGGCCGCTTTCGGCATTCTGTGGGCGATCCGCGAGCACGCACACCGTTGCTATCCCGCGACGGCGGGCCGGCCGTGGCGCTGGGACCATCCGCGGCAGCTGCTCCTCGCGGCGCACCGGACGCTGAAATGGACCGGTGATCTCCAGCCCGCCGCGAAGCTGTGTGCCTCGGCCGCGGCGGCCATGGCCACGACCGAATGGAGCAGCGATCCTTTCCGCTTCTGGGAGCGCGACCATCTGGTCATGGCGCTGCGCATCGCGAGCGAGGTTCTTCCCCTCGATGGCGCTTCGACGCGCTTCTACGCGGAGTTGGTCACCGCGCTGGAGTCGCGTGGACCGCTCGATGAGGACAGCGAGGAACTGCTGCGCCACCGGCGAATCGCCCAGGTCGGAGGCAGGAAAACGAGTCGTGACCCGGCCTACTTCGACCTGACGGCGAACGGGATCAGCGCGCTTACAGTGCTGACAGACCGCGTCGCACTGCTCGCCGGTGGTGCGGGCAGCGGCAAGACAACGGTGGTGCGCGAGCTCGGAAACCGGCTCACCGACCGCATTCCCGTCTTCCTCTCGGCAGCGGAGGAGATCGCGACACCGGTGGAGCTGCTCGTCCTGGGCGCGGTTCACCTGATCGTCGACGGCATCGACCAGCTCGGCCAGGCGGACCGCGTACGCGTGACCGCGTCCCTGCGAGACCTGTGCGACCGTTATCCCCGCGTCGCGCTGGTCGTCTGCCTCCGGCACGAGGGCGACGAACCGGAGCTGTACGGGTTTCCGGTCGTCCACCTGCGCCCCCTTGCGGTCGGCGCGATGCGGTCTTTCCTGTGGCAGGCGCTTTCCCGCACCGGCCTGGACGTCGACCATCTCCTGACGTCGCTGCTGGAGGATCCGTCCTGGCACCGGCTCGATCCACGCCGGCCCGCCGTGCTTTCGGCGGTGGCGCGCCGGCTCGCCGCGGGCGGCCCTCCGGACACCCTGAAACTGCAAGGTATCCCGGAAAATCGCGGCGATCACGAGTTCGCGGCGGTGCGAACCCTGCTCGCCGAGCCGCATCGGGCCGCGGAGCTGGCACGGAATCCGCGCTGGCGCGAGCCCTGCGTCCGGTTCGCCGCACAGGTCGGCGACCAGGGCCCGGTGCTGGACATGGTGCGCACGGTTTCGCCGGAGGACCCCGTGTTCGCGGCGCGGTTGCTGCGAGCCGCGAACGCCGATCTTCCCGAGTTCACCTCGGCGCAGCGGGAAATGCTGGGTGACCCGGTCGCCGGACCGGCGGCCTGGCGCGCGGCCGCCGACGCGCTGCGCGAACTGGGCAACGGGTCCGGCCGAGAGACGCTGCTGGCATCAGTGCTCGACTCCGGTGCACACGAACAAGCGCGCACTAAAGCGCTGCGCGCGCTCGCCGCCGCGCACGAGGAGACCCTTCTGGGCAGCCAACGGCGAGCCGCCTCCGAAACCCTGACCTCGGCCGTGTTCCAGGTCCTCGGCGACCCGGCCCCGGCCCCGGTACCGCTGCGGGTGGCGGTGCTGGAAGCGGCCGGGAAAGCGGATGTCCGGGGCGCCGAGCTGCTGATCTCCCACTGCGTCGATCCGGCGGAACCGTGGGAGGTCATCCGGCAGGCCGTGCTCGCGCTGCGCGACCTCGGGACGATGCTGCCCGCCATGCTCCGGGAGGTCTACCGCGCGTCCTGCCGACGCCGCCTGGCCGTCGTCGAGGGAAAACTCGCGGCGGCGACCGTCACCGGGCGGTTGCGGGCCGAGCGGGCCGAACTGGTGTCCTTCCTCGCCGAGACCGAACCACTGCCCTGGTTGCTGCGCCGGCGGTTCGCCTTCGATCTGGGCGACTCGGTCGTCGACCGGCTCGACGAACTGCTCACCGGTGCGGCCGATCCCGACCTGTCGCTGAAGCTGCTCGACTCGGATGATCCGGCCGTGGCGGCGGCCGCCGCGCACCGGCTGCTCCGGGACACCCCCGGGCAAGGTCACGACCTCCTGGACCGGACCGGGCCCGACGCGACCGCCGAGCGGTTGTCGATCGCGGCCGCCGCGGTCCGCACCGCCGGCCCGCGCGGGCGTGACCTCGCCGAACGACTGATCCGGCAGCTCGCACCCGTCGTCGGCGCCGACCGGATCGCCGGGCTCGCGGCGCTGGTGCACGCGGTTTTCGTGGCCGATCGTGCGCGCGGTACGCGGCTGGCCTGGGAGACCGCCGCGATTCTCGCCGAGCGGGGACTTCCCGAGCGGCACCGCTGGCCATGGGTCGCGGCGCTGGCCCGAAGCCGGGGCAAGCCCGCCGAACTGGACGCGATGCTGGGCGCCGATGATGCCGTCGCGACGCTGGCGGTGGCCGCGCTCGCCAGCCACGACTTCCACCGCTCGTGCGACCGCGGACCCCGGCACGCCTTCAGCCCCGCCGCGCGTCACCGACTGCTGGACCTGCGTCCCGCCCTGGACCACCCGTCACCCGAAGCGGTCCAATGGCTCCTCGCCGCGGCCACGGTCGGGGCAACGGAGGCACTCCCCGTGGTGGAAAAGCTGGTCACGGGGTGTGCTGCGGAGTGGGGTTCCGTCACCGTCGAAACAGGTTCCGCGCGCTTCGGGGTCGTCACCCGGGCTCCGCTGGGCGACGCGCTGGCGATCGCGGGCTACCTGGCTCGCCGCACCGGTGACGGAGACCCCCGGACAGGCCCTCAGACAGACGCTCGGACAGGCCCTGTGACAGACACCCGGACAGACGCTGGGACAGACACCGGGACAGCCGCCGTGCACCGGCTGCTCCGCGAGTTCGATCCCCGCGGTCGCCACGCGAGCGTCCAAACGGGTCGTCTGATCGGCCTCGCCTATCTCGGGGACTGGCAGCCCCTCATCGCCGCGTTTCCGCTGACCGGTCAGGGCCGGACCGCGGCCCGCAACGCGCTCGAACTGTGGACACCCGGTCCCCACACCGCACCCGGTGGGGGCGCCCCGTCGCAGGTGGCCGCCTGGATCGCCACCTTGCTCGAAGAATCCGACCGGCCGGTGGCGCGGCGCTGGGCCTGGGACGAACTCAGACGGCATGCGCTGCGACTGTCGGTGACCCGCCTGTCGTGAAGCAGCGGCGACGCGAGACGCAACGGTGTCAGACTGGGAACCATGAAGAGTGCGGGATGGGCGGCGCTGGCCGTCGCGGTCGCGGCCGCGAGTGTGGTCGCCTGCGCGGCGTCGTCCTCCGGCCCGGCCACGCCGTCGACCTCCGCCGGGTCCGCGAACACCGGGACCGCGAATCCGGCCGAAGCCGGCCCGCCCCAGTACGCCGCCGATGTCGTGCGCTCGGCCGCGGAAGCCGGGATCGACCCCCAACTGCTGATGGCGATCCTCTACAACGAGTCCTACAAACCGCACGACCCCGCCAGCGAGCGGGCCTGGCAGAAGATCAAGCCCGACGCCGCGTTCGGGGTCGCCAACATGCACAAGGCCACCTTCGACGAAACCAAGCGCGGGCGGCCCTTCGCGGACCGGGACTGGCAGGAGCTGCCCGATCATCCGGACCTCGCCATCGAGGCCGCCGCGTGGTACCTGCACGATCTGGAAGCGCAGCTGCCCGCCGCCCGCTCCGGTCACACCACCGACGAACTGCTCGCGCTCGGCTACAACACCGGTCCCGGCAACATGCGGGCGTTCGCCAGGGGCACCAGGCTGGGTCCGGCGGCCCAGTCCTATCTGGACGAAACGCACCAGAACTGGGACAAGGCCGCCGAAGCCCTCAAGAACGCCTGAGCAGCCTCACTCCCAGTCTTCGATGGTGGTGACCTCCGCCTGGCGCGGGAACACCTTCTCGACCAGGACCCGGTGCACTTCGGCGTCGGGGTCGTAGCAACCGTCCGACAGGACGGTCAGCCGGTAGTCGAGGTCGGCCGCCTGGCGCAGTGTGGACAGTACGACGCCGCTGGTGGCGACACCGGTCAGAACGAGATGGTCGATGTCACCGGCGCGGAGGACCAACTCCAGGTCACTCCCGGCGAAGGCACTCACCCGCCGCTTGGTGACGACCGTTTCGCCGGGCAGCGGCTCGAGGTCGGGATGGATGGCGGCGCCGGGGTCGTCCTCGGTGAAGACGTTGGGGGGCAACGCGGCGAAGCTCTTGTTCCGCTCGTTGCGCTCGGGATGGCCGGCACGGAACCCGACGACGACGTGGATGATCCGGGTTCCGTTGTCTCGGGCGGTCTTCACCGCCCGCGCGAGGCGTGGCAGGTAGTGCGGGTCTTCCACGCGGCTCACGATGTTGTTCTGCACATCCATCACGAGCAGCACGGTGTTCGCCATCTTCGATCGTCCTTTCCAGACGGTGGTAATTTCCGTTATGCGGAGCGGCTTTCCGCGGTGGTACCGACCCGGCGCAGCGCGCGGTCCACCACGGTCACCAGTAAGAACAACGCGCCGGCGCCGAGCATGAACCAGGCGAGATGGTGCAGACCCGCCGTGTCGGCCCGCCGGGACAGGAAGGCCCCGTTCGCGGCCGAGGCCACGATCGCGCCGAGGTACCCGAACGTGCGCAAGAGCCCCGACGAGGACCCGATGCGCTCCGGTTCGGCCTGGTGGTACACCGAGTTCTGCAGGGCGAGGCTGTTCAGCCCCTGTGGGATCCCGAAGAGCACGGCGACGATCACCAGCAGCCAGATCGCACTGCTGCCGGTCAGCACCAGGAGCAGGGAGCAGGCGACGACCTGACCCGCCGCGCCCACCAGGAGCTTGCCGCGAACCTCCCGGCGCCGCCCGGTGAGGACGGAGACGATGATCGCGGTCCCGAACAGCGGCAGTTGCGCGAGGCCCGTCTGGGCGGCGGACAGCCCACGCCCCTCCTCCATCCACTGTGTGTAGCCGTAAAGGAAGGCATAGGACACGATGTAGCCCAGCAAGGCGCGGCCGTAGGTCGTCACCAAGGGCAGATTTCCGCGCAGCAGCCGCAAATCGACGAACGGTGTCGCCGCCCGCAGTTCCCGGAGGACGAAACCGGCCCCGGCGAGGACCGCCGGTACGAGCAGGTACCACTGCCCGGCGGGATTCATCAGGAACAGCAACAGAAAGACGAGCATGGCGGCGAACAGGAGCATGCCCGCCGGGTCCAGCCCGGTCCCTGTCTCCTCGCCGCGGTCCGGCGCCGGTGTCCTCGGCAGCCGCAGCGCGCCGAGGACCATTCCGAGCACCGCCAACGGGATGTTGACCGCCAGCGTCGTGCGCCAGCCGCCCAGGCCGATCAACAGGCCGCCCAGGCTGGGGCCGACGACGGCGATCGTCTGCGTGGCGACCGCCAGCGCGGTCAGCACTCCCGCGGGACTGTCGTGCCCGGTCCGCCGGGCTTCGCTCCGGATCAGGTACATCGCCGCCGGGTAGCCCGCGCAGGTACCGAAACCGAGCAGGACCCTGGCGACGATCAGCACCCCGAGATCCGGCGCCACCGTGCCGACGATCCCGGCGACACCGGTCAGCGCCGTGCCGGCGAGGAAGAGGCGGCGCGGGCCGTACAGGTCGATCAACCGCCCGGTGACCGGTTGCCCGATCGCGGTCGCCAGGTACAGCGCGGAGATCAGCCACGCCGTCCCGGCCGGCGGCGCGCCGAACGCCACCCCGATCGGCACCAGCGACACCGCGATGATCGAGGAGTTGACCGGGTTCAGGATCGACCCCAGGATCATCGGAGCGAGCAGCCGGCGGTCGAAGCCGTCGGCCGAACCGGTGCTCCGGCGCCGGAGGCCCGCGAGTCTGCCGGTCACGTCCGGCCGAGCCGGTCGAGCAGGGCCATCGCCTCGATCACCAGGCGCCGCTCGCGCTCGGTGCAGTGCGTCTGCAGGGCGCGGGTGAGCCATTCCTCGCCCGCGCGCCGCTTGTCGTCGAGGAAGGCGCGACCGGCCTCGCTCACCGACACCAGCTGGCGGCGCCCGTCCCTGGGGTCGGCGCGACGCTGAATCAGGCCCCGTGCGTCCAGCGCCTGCAACGTGGTCGCCATGGACTGGTGCCGGACGCGCTCCGCGGCGGCCAGATCACTGGTCGACGCCGGACCGTCCTTGTCGAGCCTGCTCAGCACCGAGGTCTGCGACGGGGTGAGTCCCTCGGTGTCGTAGGTCTGCCGCAGCCGGCGGCGCAGCCGGCCGAACACCGTCCGCACCTCGCGCGCCGCACGGACGGCCGACTCCGACACCGGGTCAACGATCTCTGCCACGATCGCCACCCTAGATTCCGCAGGTCAATCTGTCCAGCCTTAGCTGCGCAGTTCAGCCTGCGTAAATTTCCGGCGCCCACTGACCGGAGTCAAGGAACCCGTGGTGCCACCGGGAAAAGTCGTCTGCCCGCCTGGCGGACCGCCAGACGGGCAGACGACCCCGGTTTTCAGTGTTGCTTGGCGCGACGCTTCCGGCTCAGGAACACGAAGGCCGCTCCCGCGGCGAGAAGCAGGACACCAAGGAAGATCATCTGCGGTACTCCGGAAACACCGGTGTAGGCCAGCGAACCCGGGGTCGTGTCGGTCGGGCCCGGATTGGTAGGCGCCGGAGTCTTCGGCGGCGCGGATGCCGGCGGCGCGGACGTCGGCGGCGAAGGTGGTGCCGAAGACGGCGGCGGTGGCTGTGGGATGTACACGCCGGCGTCGATCGTGTGATCGACTCCGCCGGGTTCGGCCGGGGCCGTGACCGGGGCGTCTCCGTTGCACAGTTCCCCGGTGGTCGGGGGGACCACGTTGGAGTCGTGTGCCCGGTCGTCACCCGCCGTCGGGAGCGTGAAGCGCAGCTCGCTCGCCGGCGGCTGGCTGGGCACCTTGCTGGTGTCCGCGGTACACACATCGAACTGCACGGTGTACTTCGCACCCGGCGTGAGCTGGTAGGCGGCGCCGACGCCACCGAAGTAGTACTCGCCCGCGGCATCGGTCTTGGTCGTCGCGACCTGTTTGCCGCCCGCGTCCAACAGGTTGATCGTCGCACCGGGCAGCAGCACCTGCCCAGGGTCCTGGATCCCGTTGTGGTCGCCGTCGAACCACACCACGTTACCGATCTGGATCGGCGCGTTCGCCGCCGTAAAGGCGATATCGCCGAGCCCACCGGCCTTACCGAACCCGTTCTGTTCCTGACCGACGAACTGGTAGGCGTTGGCCGCCGTGTTGTTTCCGGGGCCCGCACCGGTCGTGATGTTGTGGTAACCGGTTCCGGCGGTTTCGACGTGGACGGCCGGGTCGAACTCCGTGCTGACGACCCATTGCTGCTGCGGAATGTAGGCCACCGCCCCCAGCGCGGTCTCCTGGTGCCCGCCGGCATAGAAGTCGCCCGGGAAGTATTCGACGACACCGGCGCCCTCGCCGTCGTCGTTGGCGGGGGTCGCGTGGTTGGGGCAGTTTCCGGTGCCTTCCCACGAGTAGCCGCCGGCAGGATTGGCGCAGGCCATGTTGATGTCACCACCGGACATGCCCATTTCCGCGTTGTCGTAGCCCGGCCGAGGGTCCAGCCCCTTCGCACTGAGAACGTCCATGAACCGGTCGCGGAAACCGAGGATCATCGAGCCGTCACGGGCGAAGGCGAGGCTGGCCAACTCCGGCTGCGGATCGATGAAGACGTTGCCCAGCCTGAGGTTGTCCCAGTCCGACAGTCTGGTGTTCCACGGGTTCCAGTGGTTGTTCTGTCCCGTGCTCGGCTGACCGATGTAGACGTCCCCGCGCTCGGCGGTGAGCGGCTGGGTCAGCACCGTGGTGAACCGTTCGCCGTCGTAGGCGTAGACGACAGCCTTGAGGTCCGCGCGGTTCTGCGTGCTCTCCGCGGAACAGACGCCGCCGACGTAGAGCGTGTTGTCATGCGTGGAAACAGCGAACGGCCGCCAGTCGGTGAACGCCGCGCAGCCCGGATCCGGGATCGGCACCACCGCCTTGGGCAGTAAGGCGGTGGTGCCGGTCGCGTCGAAGCTCACCAGGGTCCGGGTCAGCAGGTTCACCGCGTACAGCGTCGAGCCGTCCTCCGACAGGGCCAGGCCACCGATACTCTCCTTGCCCGGCGCATTGGTGAACCCGGGGTCCTTGATCATGTCGGCGGTGTCGTGCGGCGTCACCGCGGCGCCCGGCACCATCGCGAACAGCCTCGGCGCGCCCCCGCCGTCGGCGGGCACGGTGTAGATCGCGTCACCGCCATCCGGCCCGTACGGGGCGTACCGCCGGGCGAACGAGGCCTGGAACAGCCGTTTCCGGTACTTGTCGTAGGCCAGCGCGAATGTCGTGCCCACCTGGGATTGCGTGTCGAGTGTGGTCGGGCACGCCACATCGTCGGGACAGGTGCCCCGGGTGTTCTCCCCGAATGCCACCAACGCCCGGGTGTCGGTCCCGTTCGCGCCGTTCTGGATCGGCACGAAATACCGCGAGTCCGGCAGCGCGTAGTCAGCCGCGTCCCAGACCCCGGTGATCACCGAGGCGTTCTTGCCGTCCGACACGTCGACGAACGTGGTGAAGCTGTCGAAGTGGTTCGTCGCCGTCGAGGCCGGCGCCGCCTGCAGGTAATTGCTGTACGGCGCCGGGACGGAGACGTCGACGCGGTACTGGCCACCGGTCAGCACGGTCGACTTCGACACCACGACCTTTCCGGTGGCATCGGTGATGCCGGTGACCTGGTGGCCGGCCGGGTCGGTGACGGCGACGCTCATGCCCTGCTGCGGCACATCCATCGTCGTGTTGATCACGCCTTTGCCGAAGAAGTCCCGCAGCACCTCCACCGTCAGCCGGCCGTCCGCGGTCGCCGCGCCGGCCGTCCCCGCCATCGGGCCGACGGCGCTGCTCATCAGCAACAAACCGGACAACCCCACCCGGGCCAGTCGGCCCATCCGCTTTCCGGGTGTCCGGCTCGATTCTCTACCGGCTCGGCTCATGGCTATCGCTATCCCCTTTTGATCTGAACAAAACACCCTCGCCTCGAGCTGAAGATCCGATCCGTGGCCCTAGGTGGCACGTTGGGCACGAAAAAGTCACACGAACCGCCATATATAACCAGAACGCCGCGCCGCGCATGTGCCAGGATCGGGTGATTTAGGGGGTGAACCGGTGGGACTGTTAACCTCGCGCCGCGTGCGGAACAGGAAAATCCGGCAAGGTCTTCCCCGGCGTACGGCCGACCGGCGCCGACGGCTGCGACCACGCTGGGTGGTAGCCGTCTGTGGCATCACGGCCGCGGCGGTGGTCGCGGTGATCGCGTTTCTCGTCCTGGGCAGCTCGGGCCCTACCGGTCCGCGTGCGGTGACTTCGGACGAAGCGAACCGGCTGGCGATCACGCGGTTTCGCAACTACCAGGCGGGAGGCCGCGCGGTCACGATCACCGTCCCGAACACCGCTGGTGGACTGGTCATCACCGGATCGATCGACTACCGCGCCAAGCTCGGCTACGGCGTGGTGCGCGGCACCGGACGCGATACGTCCAGCGATGGGCTGATCGAGTGGACGGCCACCACCGTGCTCGTTCACCCGATGGCAAACACCCCGGCGGAGGCACCGGCGTCGCCGCCCGGGTCGGATTGGTACAGCCGTCCGCTGCAAACGTCCGGCAGTTCGCTGGACGCCGCACTGTCCATCACGCTCGGTCTCGGGAGCGACCGGCCCGACAACGCCGAACTCCTGCCACAGAACGGCGCCGTGTGGACCGGACAGGACCAGGTGGACGGCCATCAGGTGGACATCATGACCGGGCCGACCACCGGTACCAAGTCCGGGACGGCGAACGCCGTGCGCTACTGGATCGGCGCGGACGGCACCATGTACCGGGTTCAGGCCGAGGTGGCTTCCGAGTCGCAGCCGGTGGTCATCGATTTCGACACCCAGGCCTACGTTCCGGTTCAGCCGGTGCCCGGAGTCACCCCGACGCCGTAACCGGTGCTCAAGATGTCTGAACCAGCGCGCTGTCGGCGAGCAATGACGCCGACGGCAACGGGATGCTTGCGGCGTCCGGGAGTGCCGGCACGGCCGGAACCGCGGTGGCGCCGGTAGTGGTGGCATTCGGGAACTGTGGCTGTGCGCCGGGCACGGCCACATCGGTGAACGGGATACCCCCGGGTGCCGTCGGCATCGTCCACGTGCCGGACAGCGCGGGCGCCTGGGCGGGAACCGGGCAGGACGCGCTCGTCACGAGCTGAGCGGGCACCGTCGTTTGCAGCTCGTTGCCCTGCAGGCAGTTACCCTGCCCCTGCGTGGCGGTGGGGAAGGTCCAGCCGACGTCGACGCCGTTGGCGGTGAAGCTGTTGTCCATGATCTGGTTGCCGTCCGGCGGCAGGTCGGCGGTCGCGGTGATCACCAGTCCGGCATTGATGTTGCCGGAGATTCGGTTGCGGATGAACTGGTTGTCGCTGCCGCCGTCGATGCCGATGCCGATGCCCCACCCGCCGTCGGCCTGTTCGGGGGTCTGTGTCTGCTGGTTGGCCGCGATCAGGTTGCCGGCGACGACGGCATTCTGCTGTGGCAGCAGTTTCTCCTGATGGTCGGAATCGGTGGTGAGGCCGACCCGGTTGCCGACAAGGCGGTTGCCGACCACGAACATGTCACCACTGGCGTTGGTGCCTTCGTAGCCGACCGCGTTGAGTTCGGCGATGTTGTCCCGCACCACGATGTCGCACGGCTTGCACTGCCCGACATAGATCCCCGAGTCGGCCCCACCCGACGTGTACGAGTGCTCGATGACACCATCCTGCGCGGAGAACGCGTAAATGCCGTACAGCCCGTTCCGGGTCGCGGTCACATAGGAGACCAAGAACGACTTCAAGAAGGTGACGGGCTCGTTACCGGTGTCGTAGCCGCCGCTTTTCCCCGGCAATCCGGCGACCGCTTTCGCCGAACCGGTGACCAGCACCCCGTTCTGCGTGTTGTTCTCCACCGTCAGGTTTTCCACGGCCACCCCGGGAGCGGCGACGACGACGCCGTTCGGCTGCAGCAACTGCCCGTCGATGACGACCTTGTCCCGGGACTCGCCGCGCAGCGTGACCTGAGCCGTGGTGATCTTCACGGACTCGTGGTACACGCCCGGCGCGACCAACACGAGGTCACCGGGCCGCGCGAGGGAAACCGCGTCCGAGATCGTCGGGGCGTCCGCCGGCACCCGGATCGTCACGTGCGTACCAGCCGGACGTCGACCCTGGACCGCTCCGTCATCTCCAGCGCCGCAGCCGGACGATACGACTGCCACTATGCCCAGCACCACGACCGTCACGTGAAGACCAAAGCGACGCATGACCGCAGTTTGGCACGGGCGCCGGATTCGTCTGCGCCAGGGCGGATATGGCACTCTCGCCATCATGCGCCGAGCCGATCATCGCCCGTCACGCCGAGCGTTCCTCGGTGTCACCGGTACCGTGGTGGCCGCCGGCCTCACCGCCGGGTGCGAATCGGGTCCCGCCGAGTCGGGCCGGCTCGACGCCCCCGCATCACCGGCGCCGGTCTCGCCGTGGGGACCCCGCCAGGCGGGCATCACGCTCCCCCAACCGGCCCAGCCCAATCTGCTGGCGGTGGTGGCCGACATCGCCGATGCCGTGGCCGTCGGCCCGCTGTTGGCCGAAATGGGCCAGACCATCCGCACGCTCACCGCCGGGACCGATGCCCGACTGATGGGCCTGCCGCCGGGCGATCTCACCGTGACGATCGGGATCGGCCCCCGGCTGGTGGGCATGGCCGATCCCGCGCTACCCGGCGCGGCGGACCTCCCGGAGTTCTCCCGGGAGCGGATCGCGCCGCAGGCACGCGGCGGCGACCTGCTGATGCAGATCTGCGCCGGCGACGCCCTGGTGATACCGATCGTCGCTGCCGCGCTCCTGGATCAGGCTGGTGACCGGATACAGGAACGCTGGCGGCAGTCCGGACGCCGCGGTGCGAACGTTCCGGTGGATCAAGGCCTTACCGCACCACGAAATCTGCTCGGTTTCATCGACGGCATCGTGGGCCCGCACACGGCGGTCGAAGAACAACAAGACCTGTGGCTGGCGGGGCCGGCTCCGGTCGCCGGCGGCACCATTGCCGTGCTCCGCCGCATGGAACTCGACCTGTCGCGGTTCGCCACGCTGTCCGTTGCCGACCAGGAGGCCGTCATCGGTCGGCGCCGAGCCACCGGCGTGCCCCTCTCTGGTGACACCATCACCTCGGACCCGGACCTCGGCGCCAAGACGCCGGATGGACGCTATCTCATCCCGGCGAACGCCCACGTCCGCAGGGCACACTCCGACGTCGTCGGCGTCGGCCTCATGCTCCGTCGCTCCTACAGCACCGACGAACCCACCCCCGGCCTGCTTTTCATAAGCTTTCAGAACGACCTGCGAACCTTCACCAACACCCTGACCCATATGGATAATCTCGACGCACTGCTGCAGTTCACCACCACCACCGCCGGTGCGACCTTCCTGATCCTCCCGGGTTTCGACCAGCTACATCCGCTTGGCGCCACGCTGTTTCACTGAACAATCGACCACAGTGGACGGTGGTGCGGGTTCGAGTCGAGCTGCCGGTACCGCTAGAGCACCCCGAGCTCGTAAGCCCGCATCAGCGCGTCTTCGCGGCTGGACGCGCCCAACTTGCGGTAGACGCTTTTCACCTGCGTGCGCACGGTGTTGACGGACACGACGAGCTTGCGTGCGATCTGTGCGATGGTTCCGCCGGCGTCCAGTTCGGTGAGCACCGCATGCTCTCGGTTGGTCAACTCGACCAGGTGGACGCGTTCCGGGAACACCGGCCGGGCCCGCTCCAGGCGCCGCGCCGCCTCGTCGGTCAGGGGAATGTCGGCCAGCCGGAACAACTCGTCGCGATCGGCCGGCGCCAACGCGGCGAGCGAGAGCACTTCATCGGGCGTGCGCACGCGGCCGACCAGCTCGACCGACTGGCGGGCCTCGTCCTTGTCACCCATCCGCAGCGCGGCGACGGCCTTGAGGAGCAACAGCTGCCGGGCGTCCCGGCGTGATGTGGTTTCGTGCCAGGAAGTGTGCGAGGCGATCGCGCGGACCGCCTCGTATTCGCCGTTGAGCAGGCGGAGCCAGGCGGCCGGCAGCATCAGCCACGGCGCCCGGGGACCGGCTTCCTTGATAACGCGGCATGCGCGGGTCGCCTGGCCGGTGGCGATCAGCAACTCGACCTGGGCGCGTCGCATGACCCGGACGGCCGTGCCCTGTTCGAGGAGCGCGGGCGCGTGACTGAGCCGGAGCGTGCCGAGATGGGCCAGCGACGCCGCCGGATCGCCGAGGTACAGCCCGTGCGCGAATACCAGCGCCGCCACGAAGGGCCAGACTTCCAACGGCCTGGTGCCGTCTCCGGTGATCTCCAGACAGTCCGCGAGACTCGCGTCGTCGTAGCGG
>Ga0310811_10003500_pt1 | contig 19742 bp, 18 predicted proteins | sample YCmetagenome_FD_207642 | JGI IMG/M metagenome (GOLD analysis project Ga0310811, IMG submission 207642) | Soil microbial communities from experimental microcosm in Duke University, North Carolina, United States - YC | ecosystem: Engineered > Artificial ecosystem > Soil microcosm > Unclassified ...
GCGTGTCGTCGGCCGGGAGCGGCAGCCACGCGATCGCGACGTCGACCTCGTCCGCATCGAACCCGACGCTCGGGTCGGCCCACGGGATCTGGCGGAACGTCAGCCGCCACCCGGGCAGGTCCTGCGCCATGCGCGCGGTCACCGCCGGGATCAGGCCGCGCCCGATGCTGGTCTGGAAGCCGACGGTCAGCGTCGTGTCCGATGTGGACGCCGCCACCGTGACCGCCCGGCGGGCCTGTTCCCACTGGACGATCAGCTGTTGTGCGTGTGGCAGCAGGGCGGCGCCGGAGGCTGTCAGGGCGATCGTGCGGCCGCGGTCGAACAGCGATGTGCGCAGGGTGCGCTCCAGCTGGCGGATCTGCTTGCTCAGCGCGGGTTGCGACAGGTGCAGGCGGCTGGCCGCGCGGGTGAAGCTGAGCTCTTCGGCGACGGCCACGAAGTACCGCAGGTCCCGCACGTGCACATCCATAACCAAAGGTTATAGCGGTCGGTCTTGGACCGGAGGCCGGGACGATGCGCAGGATGGAGGCGTGGAACTCGGCGTCAACGGACTCAACGCGAAGGCGGCCATCGGCCCGCGGGCGACGGCTCGGCTGGCCCGGCTGGCGGAGGAGCTCGGCTACCGCTCGTGGTGGGCCGGAGAGCACGTGGTGCTGCCCAGCCCACGCACTCCGGAGTCGCCGATGGCCCCGACCGATCCGATCGTGGATCCGCTGGTACACCTGGCATATGTGGCCGCCGTGACGACAACGATCCGGCTGGGCACGGCCGTGGTGATCCTGCCGCAGCGCAACCCGGTGGTCCTGGCGAAGCAGGCGGCCAGCCTCGACGTGCTCAGCGGCGGGCGGCTGACGCTCGGGGTAGGCGCCGGCTACCTGGAGCCGGAGATGACCGCGGTCGGCGTGCCGATGGCCAGCCGGGGACGGCGCACCGACGAGTACATCGACGCGATGCGCGCCCTGTGGACGCAGGAGGCGCCGGCGTACCACGGGACGTTCGTCTCCTTCGCCGAGGTCGACGCTCACCCGCGCCCGGGCGGCGAGACGGTCCGGGCGATCCCGATCGTGATCGGCGGCCACAGCCCGGCCGCGTTCCGGCGAGCGGTCTCGCGGGGCGACGGATGGTTCGGCAACGGCGACTCCCCCGCGGATCTGCGCCGGCATCTCGCCGGGCTCGCCGAGGCGGCGCGGCTCGCGGACCGGCCGCAGTGGCTGGGCCGGCTGGAGATCACCTGGATGCAGCTCGGGCCGCTCTCGGCCGGGCAGATGTCGCAGTACGCGGAGCTGGGGGTGGATCGGCTGGTGGTGTATCCGCTGCCGATCGAGGACCCGGACGACGTCGCACGTTTCCTCGAACGCCACGCCAGGTGGGACGGTTGAGTCACACCTGGTGGACGCGTAGCACGCCGGTCAGCATCGGGAGGGTGAACTCGCCGCCGGTCTCCGGCCGGCCCGCGAGGAAGTCGTGAATCCGCCCGAGCGTGGCCTCCCGGTCCCGGTCCGGCATGACCAGCACTCCCGCGCGCGTGGCGATGGTCTCGACGAGCGAGTCGGCGGTGCGGAGCTGGCCGTGCGCGAACTCGGCCTGCTCCGGCGAGCCGAACCGGGCGGCCGCGCCGTCGTCGGGCAGGTGCAGGCCGGCCGTCGCGGCGCGCCAGCTGCTGAACGTGTCGCGCGGCCCGATCGCGGCGCTGCCGCCGACCCGCTCGAGCTCGGCGACCCAGTCGACCCGGTCGTCCATGACGTTCCACAGGCCGGCCAGGATGCCGCCGGGCGCGAGGACCCTGGCGATCTCGGGGCCAGCGACGGCCATGTCGAACCAGTGCAGGGCGTTGCCGGCCACCACGGCGTCGACGGACGCGTCCGGCAGCGGGATCGACTCGGCGCTGCCGGGCAGCGCGCGGACGGCCGGCAGCGCGCGGCGCAGCTCGGTCAGCATGGCCGGGTCGGGCTCGACCGCGATGACGTCGATGTCGGCGTCCAGGGCGACGAGCGTGCCGGTGAGCTTGCCGGTGCCGGCGCCGAGGTCGAGCACGCGCGGGCCGGGCGCGGGCTCCAGGGCCCAGCGCAGCGCGGCCGGCGCGTAGTCGGGGCGGTGCTCGGCGTATGCGACCGCCGCCGCGCCGAATGACGAAGCATGGAGTCGCTGCACGTCCTGTTCCATGGTCACCTCAACGTTCAGCATGAAAGGCCGGCGAACCCTACAGAACCGCGGTCTCGCCGGTTGTCTCGTCCGTCACGTGGACGCGGTGGCCGTCCGGTGGGCGGTGGCGGGGCGTCGCCAGGACCGCGCGGAGGCGGGTCACGCCGTCGCGCCACCACTGCGAGGCGGGGGTGCCGAACAGGGAACCTTCGAGCTCGGAGTGGACGGTCACCGTCAAGGCGGTCCACACGTAGTGGCCGTCGGTCAGGGCCGGGGTGGCCGGCGGGCCGGTGTCGACCGTGGTCGAGCGGGCCAGCTCGGTGTACCACATCCCGGCCCTGATCACGTCGGCGAGCGGGCGCTGCGGGTCGGCGGCCGGTGCGGTCACGCGGGCGCCGCGCACCGTGGCGGACAGGGCGCCGCCGCGGTGCAGGACCAGGTCGACCCGCGGCTCGTCCCCGGCCAGGCGCAGCAGGTCGGCGGCCGTCCAGGCCGCGATGACCAGGGGCCAGTCGGCGGCCGGGAACGCGCCGAAGTACATGCCGGGCGTTGCCTTCACGGCGTCGGCAACGGAACGTACCCGAGAGCGCAGGCGCGGTAACCCAATGTCAGCCACGGCGACGATTGTGGCAGTCGCACCCGTCAATGCGCATCCCAGCCGACGGGATTTAACAAACTGACCAGGCAAACGCCATGTCGCGGGCGTACTCTGCGTAAGCCCTCGGGGGGCGGCCCAGCAGACGGGTCGTGGCGGCCACGTCGGCGGGCGACGTTGCGAAGCCGTGGCGGCCGAGGAAGGCGTAGGACCGCTTGAAGTCCTCGAGCTTCGGGCCGGACAGGCGGCGCGCCAGCACGGCCTGCCAGTCGCCGTCGCCCTCGTAGGCGACCGGGCGGCCCAGCGCGGCCGACCAGGTGCGCGCGGCCTCGATACCGCCGACCGACGCGGGGCCGGCGATCGTGTAGCCGCCGGACGGGAACTCGGGCTCGGTCAGGGCGCGGGTGATGATGACGGCGGCGTCGCGCAGGTCGACGCGGTTGAGGCCCTTCGGGTGGGCCGGCAGCGGATAGCGGCCCTCGAGGATGTCCTCGCGGACGATCTCGTCGTTCTGGTAGAAGTTCGTCACCGCGAACACGACCGGGCGGGCCGTCGACGAGATCATCCGCACGCCGATGCGCAGCTTGCCGCGGTAGTGCGGGACCATCAGGCCGAACAGGGTGCGCATCGCCCAGCGGTGCAGCGCGGTGCGGCCGTCGGCGTGGACGCCGGCGAAGATCAAGCGCACGCCGAGGCGTTCGCAGGTTGCGGCGAAGCGCTCGGCCATCGCGACCTCGTCCGGGTCGTGCGGCGAGACGTACAGCGCCGCCGTCACGCCGGTCAGGGCCGCCGCCACGGCCGCGGGGTCGCGCAGGTCGCCGGCTACCGGGTCGGCGCCGGCCGGCAGGGCCGCCGCGCGGGAGGCGTCGCGGACCAGCGCGCGCACCGGGTGACCGTGTCGGACGAGCTCCGCCACCACCGGCGCGCCGATGCTGCCCGTCGCGCCGCACACCAGAACCGTCATCTCTATGCTCCTCAAAATCCTCACTCGGAATGTCGGAGCTCACCGTGCCCGAAGGTGCTTGAGAACCACTTGGCTACCACTGGGATGTCCCAGTCGGTCATGAGCGCCTCGGCATCGCGGGCGTGGCGCTCGGCCGCGGTCGCGTCGCCCGACGCCGTTGCGGCCAGGGCCAGGTAGGCGTCGACCGGGCCGATCGGGGCGGCCGATCCGGCGACCGCGACCCGGCCGGCCATCGGGGCCAGGCGCCGGTACACCTCCGCGGCCAGCGCCGGGCGCGACACGGCGAAGGCGCCGTAGGCGGTCACCGACAGGTCGAACGGCGCCGACCACGAGGTGGCGTCCGGCGACTGCGGGAGGCGGTCGACGACCTCGGCGGCCTCCTCGTGGTTGCCGGCGCGCAGCAGGAGCAGCAGGTAAGCAGTGGCGGCCATCTGCGGCGCGGCCTCGTAGACGGGGCGCAGCGCCGCCACGACCTCGCCGGCCCGGCCCTGCCAGGCGCGCACGAGGGCAGGTACGAAGCCGAAGTACCGGCGGGCGGGCAGCAGGGTGCGCGAGCCGATGTCCGCCTGCTCCACCAGCAGCGCCTCGACCTCGTCGAAGCGGCCCTGCATCGCCCGCCACATCGTCTCGATGTTGTTGACCACGAGCAGCGGGAACGGCAGGCGCAGGCGTTCGGCCTCGGCGCGCGCCTCGGCGGTGGCGCGCCACATGGCCTCGATGCGGCCGGTCTGCTGCGCGGCGGCCGCACGGTACGTCAGCAGCCCCGCCCGAGCCTCCCGGCGCGCCGGCGACCCACCGAGCTCGGGCTGGGCGAGCGCCTCGCCGGTCAGCTCCCAGCGCCGCTCGGCGCCGTCCGGGCGCCAGCCGGCCTGGAAGGCGGCGCCGGCCGCCCACGCGAACAGGTCGGGATCGCCGAGGCGGCGGGCCATCGCGACGCCCTCGTCCACGAGCGGCTCGGCGTCCTCGGCGGCGTAGTACAGCTCCCCGGCGAGGGTGAGCAGCGCGCGGCAGCGCAGGTCGCCGTCGGCGCCGGGCAGGCCGCGCAGCACGCGGCGCAGGGCGGCGATCGCCGGGGCGTGCACGACGGGGTGGTCGCGGACGGTCCACATTGAGCCGTCGGGGGTGCGCACCGCGGCGCGGGCGAGGCGCTCGACGTCGCCGAGCTCGTCGGCGGCGGCGCAGGCCAGGTCGATCGCCTCGAGCTGGCCGTCGCGGTCGCCGACCCACTGGCAGGCGTCCGCGTGCGCCATGAGCAGGTCGTAGCGGTCGGCGGCGGTGGCGGCGCGGTCGCGGGCCTGCGCGGCACGGGCGGCGGCCAGCAGGGCGACGGCCTCCTCGTGGCCGTGCAGGGCGCGGGCGCGCTCGGCGGCGCGGGCGGCGGCCCGCCAGGCGGCGCCGGCGTGTGACGGGCCGGCGGCGAGCCAGTGCCGGGCCGCCTCCGACGGGTGGCCGTCCTGCAGGGCGGTGGCGATCGCGGCGTGGCGGCGGGCCCGGCGGGTGGCCGGCTGCGACTCGTACACCATGTCGCGCACCAGCGCATGGGAGAACCGGAACCGCCCCGGCTCGGCGTCCTCGACGACGATCCCGTCCGCGAGCGCCGGGTCGAGGTCGTCGAGCGCGCCGTCGGGGTCGGCCCCGGCCGCGGCGGCGAGCGCGTCGAGGTCGAACTCGCGGCCGACGACCGCCGCCCAGCGCAGCAGCTGCCGCGCCGGCTCCGGCAGCCGGGCGATCCGCCGGGCCAGGACGTCGCCGACGGCGCCGGGAACTCCGGGCGCGGAGCGCAGCAGCTCGACGACGAAGAACGGGTTGCCGCCGGTGCGCTCGTGCAGGTCCGCGACCCGCTCGGCGGGCGCCGGCGCGCCGGTCGCGGCCCGGGCCAGCTCGGCGACGGCCTCGCCGGGCAGGCCCGCCAGGTCGAGGCGCAGGGCGTGGCGGCGGCCGAGGCCGACGCCGGCCTCGGCGAGCATGCCGGTCGGCTCGGGCAGGGCGCGGCGGGTGGCGACGAAGGCGATGCGGGCCTCGCCGAGGTGGTCGGTGAGGTGGCGCAGCAGGCGCAGCGAGGAGGCGTCGGCCCAGTGCAGGTCGTCCAGCAGCACCAGCAGCGGCGTGCGGGCGGCCGCGGCGGCGAGCACCCGGGCGACGGCCTCGAAGATCTCGAACCGCTCGGCCTCCACCGACGCGCCGCCGCGGGCGGCGCCGGGCTGGCCGGTGGGCAGCAGCGCCGCGTCGGGGCCGGCGAGCTCGCGCAGCACGTCGGCGCCGAGCGCGGCGGCGAGGTCGCGCAGCACGCGCGTCCACGGCCAGAACGGCGGGGCGCCCTCGTCCTCGGAGCAGCGCCCGGTCAGCACCGCGAAGCCGCCCGCGGCCGCGCGCCGGGCCGCCTCGGCGGCGAGGCGGGACTTGCCGATGCCGGGCTCGCCGACGAGCAACGCGAAGCGGGTCCGCCCGGCCTTGGCCTCCTCCAGCAGCCCGGCGAGCGCACCCACCTCGGCGTCGCGCCCCACCAGCGTCCCCCCGACGAGGACCGCCGGCTCCTTCAAGAGGACCGGCCCGAGGTCCTGCTGCAGCACCGCAAGCTCCGTGGCGCGCAGCGAAGGGCCGGGGTCGACGCCGAGCTCCTCGGCCAGAGTGCGCCGGATCTGCTGCAGCGCGTCGAGGGCCTCGGCCTGGCGGCCGCCGCGGGCCAGGGCGAGCGCCCGCAGGGCCCACAGGCGTTCACGCAACGGGTGCTGGCGCGTCTCCGCGCCGAGGTCGGCGGCAACGGTGGCGTGCTGGCCGAGCACCAGGCGTACCAATGCGAGATCCTCGGTCGCGACGAGCCGCAGCTCGGCGAGGCGGGCGCGCTCGGCCACGACGGGGGCGGCGTCGTCGAGCTCGATGAACGGCGTGCCGCGCCACAGCCCGAGGGCGCCGGCCAGCCGGTCGGCGATCTCGGCCAGCTCGGCGTGGCCCAGCCCGGGCGGGACGGCCGGCAGGTCGGCGGGGTCGGCGAGGCGGCGGTGCGCGTCGTCGACGGCGGCGGCGAAGCGGGCGGCGTCGAGGTCGTCGTCGGCGAGGCGCAGCGCGTAGCCAGGCGCGACGGTGACCAGCACCGACGGACGGCCCCGGGCGGCGCGGCCGGGCTCGACGACCCGGCGCAGGCCGGCGATGTACCCGTGCAGCGAGTTCAGCGGCGCCGGCGGCGGGCGCTCCCCCCACAGCAGGTCCACGAGCGCGTCGACGGCCACCGCACGGGGCCGGAACAGCGCCAGGGCGACGAGCACCGCCCGCTGCTTGTGCGCGCCGGCGTCGACGGGCTCCCCGCCGGCACCGGCCACGACTTCGAGGGGTCCCAGTACCGCGACGCGCATCCGCGCACCTTACGGCCCGCTCGGCGCCCCGCGCTGTCAGGAAACCGCGGCGAGCGAGCGCACCGCGTCGCGGCCGGCCCGGTTGGCCCCGACGGTGCTGGCCGACGGGCCGTAGCCGACGAGGTGCAGGCGCGGCTCGCGAACGACCCGGGTGCCGGCCATGCGGATGCCGCCGCCGGGCTCGCGCAGGTGCAGCGGCGCGAGGTGGGCCAGGTCGGCGCGGAAGCCGGTGGCCCAGATGACGGCGTCGAACGGCTCGAAGCGCTCGCCCCACATCGCGCCGCCCGGCACGAGCCGGTCGAACATCGGGTGGCGGACCAGCGTGCCGCGGCGCAGCGCCTCGCGGGCCAGCGCCGTGTAGCCCAGGCCGGTGACGCTGACCACGCTGCGCGGCGGCAGGCCGGCCTCGACCCGCTCGGCGACCTGCGCGACCACCTGCCGGCCGTAGTCCTCGCTGAACTCGCCGTCGTGGAAGACCGGCTCGCGGCGGGTCACCCAGTAGGCGCCGGGCAGCTCGGCCAGGACGTGGACGGCGGAGTTGCCGCCGCCGACGACGAGCACGCGCTGCCCGGCGAACTCCTCCGGGCCGCGGTAGTCGGCGTAGTGCAGCTGGCGGCCGGCGAAGTCGGCGACGCCCGGGTAGTACGGGATGTAGGGTGCGCGCCAGGTGCCGGTGGCGTTGATGACGGACCGGGCGTCCCACTGCCCGGCGGCGGTGTGCACCCGCAGGCCGTCGTCGATGCGGGTGACGGCGCGCACCGGGGCGGGGCGCAGCACGGGCAGGTCGAACGCGAGCTCGTAGTCGCGGAAGTACGCCGGGACGATGTCGGCCGCCGCGCCGGACGCCGGTGGGCGGAAGGCCATGCCGGGCAGGTCGAAGATGCGGTGCAGCGACTCGACGCCGAGCGACGGGGAGCGCCGCGCCCAGGCGCCGCCCGGCCGGTCGCCGGCGTCGAGCACGACGAACGACAGGCCGCGCTTGCGCAGCCAGTAGGCGGCGGACAGCCCGGCCTGTCCCGCCCCGATCACCACCACGTCCACAGCGGGTAGAACCCCGCCGTGGACGCGTGCCATACCGGCCGGTGACGGACCTTACTTCGCCTTGCCCTTCACCAGGGCCCAGGCGGTCGTGTTGAGGGTGTCCTCGACGCCGGCGAGGCCCTCGTCGGGGGTGAAGACGTCCTCGCCGAAGTCGTAGTCGACGTCGTCGGCGGTGCCGCCGATGTTGTCCGGGCCCACGCCGAACAGGCCCGGGAAGGCGCCGCCGGCGTCCATGAGGTTGGGCGTGGCGTTGAGCGGGTCGGTGTGGAAGTTGCCGTAGAGGTGCCCGGCCTCGTGGCTGATGACGTTGCCCAGCGCCCGGCCGATGAACTTGATCTTGTTGCTGGCCGGGGTGATGTACGTGTTGAGCGAGGCGTCGCCGGTCGGGTCGCTGAGCACGTCGAGCAGCACCAGCGCGGTGTCCTCGGTGGCGTAGTTGCCGGAGTCGATGTACTGCGCGATGCCGATCGTGTCGATGCCCGACTCGGCGATCGTGCCGCCCACGACGATCCGGTGGACGTTGGGCTTGCCGAACGCGTCCGGGTTGTCGCGGCTGTTGAGGATCGTCAGCCCCACCCGGGGGTCGGTGCCGCGGGCCTTCGCGTCGGCCAGGATGTTCTCCCGCACCGCCGCGATGACCTGGTCGATCACCTTGTCCTCGTCGGCGGCGGTGAGACCCCACTTGCCGAGGAAGCCCTGCAGCGGGCTCAGCGTGCGCACGCCCGGGCCGCCGAAGATGGCGGTGTTGACGCGGGCGCCGTCGAAGTCGAGGAACAGCGTCTGCGTCGTGCCCTGATCAAGGGCCTCCGGCCCGGGCCGGTACGCCTCGACGGTGACGTCGTACTGGCCGGTGCCGCTGCCGCCGACCTCGAGGGTGTAACGCCCGTCGCGGGGCGTCACGTAGGACACGACCGCGTTGCCGCCGCCCGGCAGCGGCGCGTTGGGCGCGTAGATGAAGCTCGCGTCCTGCTCGGAGCCGAACACGACGCGCCCGCCCGGGTCGCGCACGGTCAGGCGGGTGCCGAGGCCGGTCACCGAGGCGCCGAGCACGTCGCCGGCGACGAGGTCGACGGCGTAGAAGTCGAGGTCGGAGAAGACCAGGCTGGCCGACAGGCCGTAGGCGCCCTCCTTGCCCGCGCCCAGGCCGCTGCCGGAGTCGAAGGGGTCCTCGGGCAGCACAGTGCCCAGGCCGTAGCCGGCGACCATCAGGTAGTAGTCGCCGCCGGCCGGGATCGTGAAGTCCAGCAGGCTGAGCAGGCCCGGGCCGCCGTCGTCGTCGGCGGCCACGACCGTGCCGGTGGCGTCGTAGAGCACCACGACGGTGTCGAGGTCGCCGGAGGTGGCAACGGTCAGCTGCTGGCCGGCCGAGGCGTGCACCGCGGAGAAGTCGAAGTCGCCGCTGCCGTCGCCGGCGCTGCCGTGCGGGCCGTCGCCGATCGTGCCGGTGGTGGTGTAGGCGTTGCGCACGCTGCCCAGGCCGAACTCGTGTGCCAGGGTGATCGAGCCGTCGTCCTCGGTGGACGGGCTCTGCGCCGAGGGCGTGGCGACGTCCGGCGAGAACTGGCCGAGGACGCGGACGCGGTTGTTGAGCTTCTTACCGGTGCCGAAGCCCTTGATGAGCTCGGCGGTGGCGTGCGAGTCGTTGCTGCCGTGCGTGCCCTTAGGCTCCGCCTCGTCGTGCACCAGCGGCGGTGTCGCCGCGGCGAGCGAGTTGCGCAGCGGGGCCTTCTGCTGCGCCCGGGCCTGGCCGGCCGCCTTGGCCTGCTCCGACCAGTAGTACTTGTCGACCTTCGACGGGTCGCGCAGCAGCGCGGTGTACGGGTTCGCCGCGCCGGTGGCCGCCAGCTTGCCGGCCGCGGTCTGCTTCGGCACGACCTGGATGCCGGCGGCGAGCTGCCGCTTCATCCCCGCCGCGAGGTCACCGTGCGGCGACGTGGGTGCCGCGGCCGCCGGTGCCTGTGCGATCACCGCCGTGGAACCGGCGATCAAGCCGGCCACGGCGATACTCGCGAGCCTTTTCCTCACTTGGCCTCCCCATTGAGTCAGGCGCTTTCGTGCACGTTATGACCGGCAAGGTCGACTGCACCACCCTTTCTGCCATTAAAAAGCCACATCAATGTAAATTACGATCATGACGGTGATGTCCGCCAATGCGAAACTGACGGGCATCCCGGGGGCGGCGCGGCTCGCGTAGGGTGTGCGGATGTCCGCCGTCATCAGCCCGACGCAGCGCCAGCTGCACCCCGAGGCCGTCGCCGCCCTGCTCCGCGAGCGTTTCGGCCGCATCGCCGTCCACTGTGGACCGCTCTCCGGCGGCACCTTCGCCGCCGTGTGGCGGGTCGTGCTCGACGACGGCACCGAGGCCGCCGTGAAGATCGGGCCGCCCGCCGGGGTGCCGCTGCTGCGCTACGAGCGGGGCGTCATCGCCGCCGAGGCCCGCTACTACCGGCTGGCCGGCGCGGCGGGCGGGGTGCCGGTGCCGGCCGTGCTCGACGCCGACGACGAGGTCGTCGTGGTCGGCCTGCTGCCGGGACGCCCGCTCACCGAGCTCGACGCAAACCCAGAAGCCGAGGATTCGGTACGCCATGAGCTCGGCACGGCGCTGCGGCACCTGCACACCGTCACGAACGACCGGTTCGGCTACGACGGCGAGGGGCGCGCCGACGGCGCCACCTGGCCGGACGCCTTCGCCGCGATGACCGCCGACCTGCTCGCCGACGCCCGCGACTGGGGCGTCGCGCTGCCGGTGCCCGACGCCGAGGTGATGGCGACCGTCGAGCGGCACGCCGGCGTCCTCGCCGAGGTCCGCCGGGCCTCGCTGGTCCACTTCGACCTGTGGGACGGCAACGTGCTGTGCGCCGAGGGCCGGCTCACCGGGCTCGTCGACGGCGAGCGGTACTTCTGGGGCGACCCGCTCTACGACTTCGTCTGCACCGCGATCGGCCGGCGGATGGAGCACGAGCCGGGCCACCCGGTCCTGCGCGGGTACTACGGCACGGAAACGCACGACTTCACGGCGAGCGAGCGGGTGCGGCTCATGCTGTACCGAATCCAGTTCTGTCTTCTGCTCCTGGCGGAGATGCCGAGCCGCGCCATGACCGGCGAGGTCGAGCGGGAACGCCGCGAATGGGTGACGCCGTGGCTGTTCGGGGACCTCGAGGGACTGCGCTGAGGACCGCCGATGTGATAAGAATCGTTATCCAACGGTGAGGGCTTCGATGGGCGTGCTCGACGGAAGGCGACTCCTGATCGGCTACGCCGCACTCATGGCGGGGCTGGCTGGCCTGCTCTTCCTCCGGCCCGGGCTGGACTCCGTCGCCTGGGCGGGCATCGGCCTGCTCGCCTCCGGCGCGATCGTCGCCGGCATCGTGTGCATCCGCCCGCAGCGCTCGGGCCCATGGTGGGCCCTGGCCGCGTCGCTGGTCGCGATGATGCTCGGCGACTTCGTCTACGGCCTCGTCACGCCCGACGGCGACCCGCCGGCCCTCGCGCAGCTGTCCTACCTGGCCATGTTCCCGATCGTGGCGATCGCGCTCATCGGCCTGACCCGCGAGAGCGTCTTCCTCGACGACCGCAGCCGCCTGCTCGACCTGCTCGCCCTCGGCACCACCGGGCTGCTGGCCAGCTGGGTGTTCATCGCCTCGCCACGGATGGCCGGCGGCGGCATGACGGCCGCCGACTGGTCGATGCAGGCCGCGTTTACCCTCGGCGACGTCATCGTCCTGGTTGTCACGACCCGGCTGGTGACCGCCACGCCCCGCAACGCATCGGCGATCCTGCTCACGATCGGCGCGGCCGGCATGCTCGCCGGCGACGCGGCCTACGGTGTCGGGCAGGCCCGCGGCGGCCTGCAGCCCGGCGGCCCGGCCGACGCCGCCTACGTGCTGCTCTACGCCGCCTGGGGCGCCGCCGCGCTGGTGCCGTCGATGGCCCGGCTCACCGCTGCCCCGGCCGGCCCGTCGCGCCCCGCCCGCGAGCCGGTGCACGGCCTGGGCATGGCCCTGCTGCTGGCCTGCGTCGCGTTCGCGCCCCTGGTCCTGCTCGTGCAGGCGCTGACCGGCGGCGTCCACGACGGCCCGGTCATCGCGATCGCCTCCGGCATCACGCTCGTGCTGCTCGTCGTGCGGCTCAGCGACGCCGTCGGCAAGTATTCCAGTGCCCTGCGCCGCGAGCGCGCCCTGCGCCAGGCCGGCACCGTCCTCGTCGGCGCCGCCGACGCCGGCCAGGTCGCCGACGCCGTGCGGGCCGCGGTGCGCACCCTGCTGCCCGAAAACACACCGCACGACACCGTCGTCGACTTCAGCCTCACCGACCTGATGCCACTTGGCGAGCTGTCCGCGCCGCGCGTCCAGCCGGTCGCCGGCATCCCGCCGCTGTGGAGCGCGCGCCTCGCCGGCCACGACCACGTGCTCGTGTGCCCGCTGGACGCCGGCGTGCTCTACGTCGCGGCGCCGCGGCGCGACCTGGTCACCGCGCTCGACGCCGTCTCCGTCGTGGCCGCACAGGCCGCGCTCGCCCTGGCCCGCATCGGCCTCACCGAGGCGGCGAGCCGCCGCGACAGCGACGAGTACCTGCGCGCGGTCACCGAGCACGGCACCGACGTCGTGCTCGTCCTCGACGACGACCAGCGCATCCGGTACACCAGCCCGTCCGTCGCCGACCTGCTGGGCATCTGGCCGACCCCGTTCGCCACGCTGCGCGAGATCGTCGCGCCCGAGGACCGCGAGCAGGTCCTGCGCACCGTCGAGCGGGCCCGCGCCGAGGACCGCGACGGCACCCGCGACCTGTGGAGCCTGCGCCGCCCCGACGGCACCCGCGTGCTGGTCCAGGTGATCTTCCGGGACCTGCGCGACGACCGCCTGGTCCGCGGCATGGTCGTCACCCTGCGCGACGTCACCGAGCAGCGCCGCGCCGAGCACGAGCTGCTGGGCCGCGCCTTCTCCGACTCCCCCGCCGCCCAGAACCGCGACAGCTCCGCGCGCAAGTTCCACTGACCATGCGCGTCGTCACGGCCTGGGAGACCGCGCTGTCGGCGGCCGACCACGCGGCGCTCTCGACCCTGCTACAGGCGGCGTTTCCCGGCCCCGAGTTCGCACCCGACCGCTCCTGGCCGGCGTCCTGGGCCCGCAAGCAGGCCCGGATCTGGCTCGCCGACGCCGACGGCACCCCGCTGGCCCACCTGGGCATCGAGCGCCGCCTCGCCGGCACCGAGTCCGGCGAGGTCCTGATCGCCGGCGTCGGCGACGTGGCCGTCGCCCCGTCACACCACGGCACCGGCCTCGGCGCCGAGCTGATGCGCGCCCTCGACGCGCACCTGCGCGACGGCCCGTTCGCCGCCGACTTCGGCTTCCTGCAGTGCCGCGAGGCGGTCGCCGGCTTCTACGCCCGCACCGGCTGGACCGCGGTCGCCAACCCCACCCGCCACCTCGCCGTGTCCGACGCCCGCACCGTCCGCGAGGGCCATTGGCCGACGTTCGTCCGCCCCGGCCGCCGCTCGTTGACGGACTGGCCGTCGGGCCTGATCGACCTGCGCGGCCTGCCGTGGTAGCCACCCCGCGAGCGCTCGCCCAGCATCCGGCAACCGTGCGGTGGCGCGTCGTGCACCGCCTCCAGCGCGACCTGCTGCCGCTGTAGCGGTTCGAAATTGCGTTGGCGGGCTGTTCGCGGCCCGGCAGGATCGGCGGGCATGACCGACACCGACGTGCGCCGCCTCGGCCCCGACGACTGGCGCGCCTGGCGCGATGTCCGCCTGGCCGCGCTCGCCGACGCCCCTGAGGCGTTCGGCTCCTCGCTCGAGCGCGAGAGCGCCTACACCGACGAGCACTGGCGCGCCTGGCTCGATCCGGCCAAGGGCCTGAAGGCGATCGCCGGGCCCGGCGGCGCGGCCGGCCTCATCGGCGTGTGGACGCCGCCGGACCGCGCCGCCGAGCTCTACAGCATGTGGGTCGCACCGCAGTGGCGCGGCCGCGGCGTTGGCGACCGCCTGGTCGCCGAGGCCGTCGCGTGGGCGGCCGAGCGGCGGCTCCCGCACGTCGACCTGTGGGTGGTCGGCGACAACGACGCCGCCGCGCGCCTGTACCGCCGGCACGGCTTCCGCGACACCGGCGAGACCCAGCCGCACCCGCGCGACGCCGGCGTCCTCGAGCGCGCGATGCGCCTCGAGCTGACCGCGGGACAATGACGGCCATGGAATGGTTCTCGCCCTCCCCGGACCGCTACGCCGCCCGCCTGGCCGCGATCGAGCGCAAGCTCGACCTCATCATGGCCCACCTCGGCATCGAGGAGCCCGAGCCGACGCTGCCACCGCGGGCCGTGCAGGAGCTCGTCGCCGGCCGCAAGATCGCCGCCATCAAGGCCTACCGCGAGGCGACCGGCGCGGGGCTGCGAGAGGCCAAGGACGCCGTGGAGGCCTACGAGCGCCGCGGCCGATGACCGTCTACGGCGCCGCGATGGCGGCCGGCTACGACCGCGGCCGCGCGCTGCGCGCCGAGGACGTCGGGCGCTGGATGCTGGCGGCGCGGCCGTACCTGCCCGGCTCCGGCGGCCGGATCCTCGACCTCGGCGCCGGCACGGGCCGCTTCAGTGACGCCCTGGCCCACTGCAGCGGCGCCACGGTCGTGGCCTGCGAGCCGTCGTCCGCGATGCGCGCCGCCAGCCGTTCGAACGGCACGGCCGCGCTCGTCGTCGGCGGCACGGCGGAGGCCGCACCGTTCGGCGACGCCGTCTTCGACGCCGTGTGGGCCTCGCAGGTCGTGCACCACGTGACCGGCCTGAGCGCGTTCGCCGCGACCGTGCGCCGCGTCCTGCGCCCCGGCGGTCACCTGCTGGTGCGCGGCGGGTTCGGGCCGGTCGAGGCGCTGCCGCTGTACCGCTGGTTCCCGGACGCCTGGGCGGCCGACCGGGCGGTACGCCTGCCGCTGGCCCGCATCGGCGCCGCCCTCGCCGCGGCCGGTCTCGCGCCGGCGGCCCACGTCCGGGTCTCGCAGGTGTTCGCGGCGACGGCCGGTGAGCTCGTCGAGCGCGTGCGGGCCCGGTCCCTGAGCAACCTCGCGGCGCTGCCCGACGAGGCGTTCCGTGCGGGGCTGTCGGTGCTGCGCCGCGACGCCGCAGCGGGCCGCATCGAGGAGCCCGTCATCGATGCGCTCGACCTCGTCGTCTACGCCCTCGCGCCGCTCACGGCACGACGGTGACGGGCCAGCGGCCGGACTTCACGAGGCGCACTGCCAGCGAGCCGACGAAGCGGTGGCCGAAGCGGCGCGACGAGCCGACGACGACGGCGTCGGCGCGCAGGTCGGTGGCGATGCGGATCAGCTCGGAGTAGGGGTCGCCGCGCACGGCGATGAACTCGGCGCGCACGCCGGTGTGCAGGGCGCCCTCCTCCACCTGGCGGCGCATGTCCTCGATCGCCTCGGTGATGGCCTGCTCGACGGCGCCCGCCGCCTCGGCGATCAGGCGGCTGGCGGCCGGCGCGCCGGTCACATAGACCACCACCAGGCGGGCCCGCTGCCGTCGGGCCAGGCCCGCGGCGTAGGCGCCGGCGCGCATGGAGGTGTCCGATCCGTCGACACCGACCACGATCACCTTGGGTCCGTCGGTCCCGAGTTCGAACTGCACGCGAACAGCATGCCGCAGCCGCGTCCGGTTGTCGCCGCGGGGCGGGGAATCGGCCTCGATGCACGGCTTCAGTGCGAATGGTGCTCGTCGTCGCTGACGAAACGGTCCGCGAAGCGGCCCGCGTCGAGGCGGCGCAGGCCCGGGATGTACCGCATCTCCAGCGTCAGCAGCACCAGCGCCGTGGCGCCGGTGGCCACCAGGATCAGGCCCTCGCCGGCGCACGCGCCGATGACCGCGGCGGCCAGGATCGTCGCCGCCGTCGTCACGCCGTGCAGGGTGGCGAGCTGGCTCTGGCTGCGCCCGCCGCGCGAGGCCGGCGCGATCGGGTCCTGAGCGGTGGCCTGCGGCGGGTTCTGCCGGAACAGCAGGCCCGCGCCGATGAACCCGACGCCGGTGATGGCGCCGGCCAGGGCGGTCGGCGCGTTGTGCTCGGCGAGCAGGCCGATCACGCCGCCGGCGATGCCGACGAGGGCGAAGGTGCGGTCGCCGGCGGTCGAGCCGCGCAGCTCGCGCTCGTAGCCGAGGGCGAACGTCAGCGCGAACGAGACGGCGAGCCGGCCCACCAGGAGGAAGTCGTGGGTCACGCGGCCATCCTGCCGCAGCGCGGTTCAGATCGTCACGGGCAGGCTCTCGAAGCCGCGCAGGACCCGGGTCGTGCGCCGCTGCGGCGTGCCGTCGAGGCGCAGGTCCGGGTACCGCTCGAACAGCATCCGCAGCCCGATCTCGCCCTCCAGGCGGGCCAGCGCGGCGCCGAGGCAGTAGTGCACGCCGCCGGAGAACGACAGGTGCTCGCGCGCGTTGGCCCGGGTGACGTCGAAGCGGTCCGGGTCGGCGAACACGCCGGGGTCGCGGTTGGCCCCGCCGAGCATCGCCATGACGACGTGGCCCGGTTCGATGGGATACCCGCCGAGGTCGGCCTCGCGCCGGCAGACCCGCGCCGTCACCTGCACCGGCGAGTCGTAGCGCAGCGTCTCCTCGACGGCGTTGCCCCACTTCTGCGGCTCCTCGCGCAGGATCGCCAGCTGCTCCGGGTGCCGCATGAGCAGCCAGGCGCCGGTGCCCAGCAGGTTGACGGTGGTCTCGAAGCCGGCCGCGAGCAGCAGGCCCGCGGTGGCCAGCAGCTCGTCCTCGCTCAGGTCGTCGAGCTGGACCAGCTGGCTGAGCAGGTCGTCGCCCGGCTCGCGGCGCAGGCGGGCGAAGTGCCCGCGCATCCAGACGTTGACGCGACGGATGTTGATTTCCGTTTGACGGTACGTCGAGAAGGGCAGCCCCAGATCCAGCGTGGGCGCGGCGGCGTTGCCCCAGGCGAGGAACTGGCGGCGCATGTCGAGCGGGACGCCGAGGATCTCCGCGATCACCGTCACCGGCAGCAGGGAGGCGTAGTCGGCGACCAGGTCGGTGGGCTTGTCGCGCAGCAGCTCGTCGCAGGTCCGCTCGATGCGCGGGCGCAGGCCCTCGATGGCGCGGGCGGTGAAGACCTTCGAGACCAGCCGCCGGTACCGCGTGTGGTCGGGCGGGTCGACGACCAGCATCGACGGCGGGTCGACCGGGCCGATCGGGGAGCTGCGGCGGCTGAAGCGGAACATGAGCGCGAGCGGCGCGGGCAGCGGCCGGTCGGTGAACCCGACCCCGAACGCGTCGTGGCGCAGCACGGCGCTGGCGAGGTCGTGGTGGGCGGTCGCCCACATCAGGCTTCCGCGCACGAGCGGCGCCGTGTCGCGGATCGTCTTGTAGAACGGGTACGGCTCCTGGCGTACCGCCGGATCGGTGAAGAATCTGGCCTGCTCGTCGCCCTTGCGGGACGCGGCGTTGATGCCCGCCCGCATGAACCCGTGCTTCGTGGCCCAGCGGATCGCGGTTCCCGGCAGCATGGCCCACCCCCTTGGTACTTCACGGTACCAAGGGGGTGGCCCACGGTCTACTTCGCCTCGATCGCCTTCTCGCCGCCGGTCGGCAGCTCGGGCTTGCCGTTGCTGGAGGCCAGCCCGGCCAGCAGCGACTTGAGGTCGATGCCGGTCAGGTCGGTGCCCAGCTGCAGGCCCTGTGCGACGTTGTTGGCCACCGACTTGGTCAGCGACGTCGCGCCCTCGGTCGAGATGACGGTCATCGAGTCGATCTCGCCGATGGGCGCGCTGGCCGCGCCGACGACCTCGGGCAGGACCCGCACCAGCAGGTCGAGCACCGCGGCCTGGCCGTACTGCTCGAACGCGTCGGCCTTGGCGCGCATCGCCGCCGCCTCGGCCTGCCCGCGCGCGAGCACCGCGTCGGCCTCGGCGACGCCCTCGAGCCGGACCGCCTCGGCGGCCGCGGCGCGCCGGGCCCGCTCGCCCTCGCCGATCAGCTTGGCCTGCTCGGCCGAGGCCTGTGCGGTGGCGATCGCGGCGTTCTTGGCCGCCTCGGCCTCCTGCTCGACCCGGTACCGGGCCGCGTCGGCCGGCTTGCGCACCTCGGTGTCGAGCTGGCGCTCCTTGAGCTCCGCGTTGCGCTCGGCCACCTTCTGCTGCTCGGCGATGATCGCCTGGTCGCGTTCGGCCTGTGCCAGTGGTCCGGCCGCGGCCTGGCGCGCCCGGGCCGCGTCGATCTCGGCCTGCACCGCGGCCTGCTTGAGCGCCAGGTTGCGGTTGGCCTCGGCGATGGCCTCCTCGGCCTTGAGCCGCTCCGACTCCGCGCCCTGCCGGGCCTGGGCCTCGGCGATGGCGGCGGCCCGGTACACCCTGGCGGCCTCGGGCCGGCCGAGGTCCTCCAGGTAGCTGCCGGCGGTGCGGATGTCCTCGAGCTGGAACACGTCGAGCACGAGCCCCTGGTGCGTGAGCGTCAGCTCCGCCTCCTCGGCGACGTGCGCGGCGAACCCGGCCCGGTCGCGGATGATCTCCTCGATGGTGAGCCGCCCGATGACCGAGCGCAGCGCACCGGAGAGCACCTGCTTGGTGAACGCCTCGATGCGGTCCTGCTGGTGCAGGAATCGCTGTGCCGCCGGGCGGATCATCTCGGCGGTCCCGCCGACCTTGACGATCGCGACCGCCTCGGCGTCGCAGCGGATGCCCTGCTTGCTGACCGCGGCGGTGACCTCGACCGGGATCTCGCGGCTGGAGAGGTCCAGGCGGTGCAGCCGCTGGACGATCGGCAGTACGAACACGGCCGCGCCCATCACGACCTTCTGCCCGGACAGGTCCGTGGTGACGCTGCCGTCGGCCGCCTTGACCGAGCGGCCCTTGCGGCCGGTGACGATGAACGCCTCGTTCGGCCCGGCGACCCGGACCCGCGACAGCACTGACGCGACGATGAGCACGACGAGCACGACGAGGCCGCCGACGGCGGCTAGGAGCGGTGTCATGACCCTTCCTCAGGTTCTCGGGTGAGAACGGCCTCGAGCGGCGTCACGAGCACGCTGGACGGGGTGGGCACCCCGATGACCAGCACCCGGACGCCGAGCGCGAGCGGGCCGTCCGCGCGCGCGTTGAACTTCATCGGCTGGCCCGCATAGGTCAGCCGCACCTGACCGAGCCCACCGCGCGGGATCTCGCTGATCACCACGCCGGTGGCGCCGACCAGCCCGGCGCTCTCCGGCGTCGCGTCGGTCGGCATGTCGGTGACGGCGGCGACGAACCGGCCCGCACCCCAGGCGAGTGGGATGCCGGCGACGAGCCCGGCGACGCAGCCGACGAGGACGGCGCTGGGCCCCGAACGGTGCGACAGCTCGATCGCGATCGCACCGCCGAAGCCGAACCCGCCGATGAACCCGCTCGTGATCGGCAGCGTGTACGCCGCGCCCTGGTTGCTCTTGGGCGCGCGCAGCCGCGGCCCTCGGTGCAGGAAGCGCAGGTGCCCGGAGAGCCGGAGCGGGATTCGGAAATGTCCGATTCTTCGGAACCGGAGGGAAAGCAACAGCAACAGCAGGCTCAGGCCACCAAGGCCCAGAAAGGCGAGCGTCACGGCGCTCATGTGCCATCCCCGTTGGTCCCGGTGTCAGGGCGCCGGGACCCGCAGGCTGAATCTACGCCCGCCCGTCAAGTGATCCGGGTCACTCTCCGAGCGG